>ERZ827450.1825-NODE-1825-length-19987-cov-10.331878_pt1 | contig 19987 bp, 20 predicted proteins | sample MGYA00519773_ERZ827450 | MGnify/ENA primary metagenome ERZ827450 (study PRJEB31778, sample SAMEA3449306) | human gut metagenome | biome: human gut; feature: human-associated habitat; material: faeces | place: United Kingdom | collected 2010/2012 ...
ACCTTTCCCGGCCTGGAGCTGCACCTGCGCAAGCAGACGGTAAAGTGGCGGGGCCAGCCTCTCCACCTTACGCACCTGGAGTTCTTCACGCTGGCCTACCTGGCCCGGCACCCCGGCTGGATTTTCACGCAGGAACAGATCTACGAGGCTGTGTGGCATGAGTTTCCGGAGGACTGCGGCGCGACCGTGGTCAATATCATCAGCCAGCTCCGCCGGAAGATGGGACCGGGAAACCCGATCCGTACCGTCCCCCACAGCGGCTACAAGTTCGAGCTGCCTTCTGCGGATTAGGTGCGCGGGAAAGAGTAAGTTCAACAATCTATGCAGATTGATTGCCATTTACCTGAAAGAAAATGAGCAGAGGGTACGGGCTTGTAAGTATCATTTATTTCTGTTATCATGTCAGTGTGAACAAATAGGGATCGCCGTAATTCCGGCGGTCCCTATTCCTATGTCCACGGGCTATCGTTTCGTTAGAATAATTGCCCAAAACTTGGAAATAATGATTGCAAGGCGGTGAGGTCATGGCAGAAAAACATCAGGTTGATAAAAGCATCGACGAACTGGTTGATATTCGTGATGTAAAGCTGGATAGCAGCTTGGGACAAGCGGAACGCATCCAGTCATTTCTTCAGCAAATCAAAAATCCCTACTGCTTCAGAGTGGGAGATGTTGTTGTCAATGTGGCCTATACAGAGGGTGGTCCAACCCTAAACGACTGCTTTGCTGATATGCTGTCGCTCCTGTGAGGATTTACCTGAAAATGCGGCTGGACTTTTTTGACCCGCTGTGGTAAACTGAGCATGGACAAAATCAGTGAAACTCCAGTCGTCATGATGGCCTGGCCGTCAATATCTCGACAGGAGCGGTAGCTATGCTAAATGCAGATATGATTTATGAAGCCGCCGACTACCTTAGACTTTCTAAGGAAGATGGCGACTTTTCTTTATCCAATGATAAGCTGGAGAGCGACAGTATTTCCAGCCAACGGGCTATAATCGAACGATTTGTCGCTCAAAATCCGAATATCAAGCTGGTAGCGGAGTTTTGTGATGACGGTTATACCGGAACAAATTTTGATCGTCCGGACTTCCAGAGAATGATGGAAGCTGTTAAGGCCGGTAAAATCAACTGTGTTATCGTGAAAGACCTTTCTCGGTTTGGTCGTGACTACATTGACGCAGGAAAATACATTGAGAAGATCTTTCCCCAACTCGGTGTACGCTTTATCGCAGTCAACGACAACTACGACAGCTTAAATCATTCCACCGGGGACAGCCTTGTTCTGCCCGTAAAAAATTTCCTGAATGACTCATACAGCAGAGACATCTCCATCAAGGTGCGGAGTAGTTTTGAAAGCCGTCGCCAAGACGGCGAGTTCATTGCCAATTATACAGCTTACGGTTATCTGCGCGACCCGGAAAATAAAAATAAGCTGGTTATAGACGAGGTGGCCGGTGAATATGTGCGCGAGATCTTTCAGTGGAAGATTGAGGGCATGAGCCCTGTCACCATTGCTGAGAAGCTGAACGGCCGCGGGGTCCTGCCACCGTCAGAGTATAAACGCTCCATTGGGATCAAATACAAAACCGCCTTTCAGACCAGTAGCCGGAGCAAATGGAGTCCGAAAGCGGTGATCCGTATTCTGACCAACGAGCTCTACACGGGTGTTCTGATCCAAGGCCGCCGCACAACTCCAAACTATAAAGTAAAAAAAGTTATCATCAAGGACAAGAGTGAGTGGAGCCGTATCGAGAACGCTCATGAGGCGATTATCCCAGCCCGGGAGTTCCAATTAGTGCAGCGGCTGATGCAGGAGGATGGCCGTCGGGCACCAGGCTCCGATACGGTATATCCTCTGTCCGGGCGTGTCTTCTGCGGGACTTGCGGCGCACTGGCAAAGCGGAAATCCGTCTCTTATAACGGGAAAAAATATGCCTACTACGCCTGTCCCACAGCGAAAAAAACGGGAGGATGTGAGGGGCGGAACATTTCGGAGCGAGAGCTGGAAACGGCTGTCCTTACTACACTTCAATCTGAGATCAAACTGATTTTGGATGTAGACCAGGCTCTGGGGCAGGTTGAAGCATTGGCCTGGGAGCGTCGGGAGATTATGCGTCTGGAAGCGGCTATTTCTGCACAGGAAGCTGAAATTGCCAAATATAGAACGCTGAAAACCAGCGTTTACGAGGATCTTCGAGACGGGCTGATCACCCAAGATGAGTTTCTACACATGAAGCAGGACTTTTCTGAAAGGATTTCTTTCATCGAAGATGATATTTCGGGTTTGAAAACAGAGCTGGATGCCGTCCGAGCTGGTCTTGTCAACCAGACGGGATGGCTGGCTCAATTCCGTCAATATCGAAATCTTGCCAAGCTCACTCGCACGGTGGTCGTCAATCTGATTGACAAAATCCACATTTATCCCGATAAAAAGATTACCGTCACCTTGCTTTGCAAGGACCAACTGACCGATGTGATTGCGTTCCTGCGGGAACAGGTGCAGACACAGCACGCCGCTGAAAAGGAGGCGGGTTGAGCATGGCCAGGAAGAAAAGAGTCCACGCATCCCCCATGCGCCCGGAGATCCAAGGGGCCTTATGGGACGCCGGACTTTATGGCCGCCTATCCGTGCTGGACAACGGCAAAGTGGATGGGGAGCCGATTGAAAGCCAAATCGCCATCATAGAGCAGTATGTCGCCGGTCATCCGGAATTGAAGATCGTAGAGCGGTATATCGACAACGGTTATACTGGGACAAATTTTGATCGTCCGAACTGGGAGCGAATGATGACGGATGTTAGGTCCGGGCGGATTAACTGCATTATCGTCAAGGATTATTGTGCGATAATAGGACTAAATCAGAAAGACCTTGAAAATCAAGGCATTCTGGCTTAGTCCCTTCTTTTTTTGACCGAAAACAAAGGACTTTCACAATAATCAAGCAAGCCGGAGGGTGCTGCTGCACACTTCCGGCAGAAGGAGGATATAGTGGGTGCTATCAAAGTCTTCTTGAAGGAGGTTGTGCTTCCAATCGCGCTTGCGTTCTGCCTCGCGTCATTTCTCAAGCCGATCTATATGCCTGACGGCGTATGTGACTACTTCCTTATGTGGATCTGCGTCGGCTTGCCATTCGGCATCCGGAGGATGTGCCTCTGGCTCGTTCCCAGCGGTTACGGTATCTCCGGCTCAGTCGGCATCTTCGCATTGAACTTAATCATAGGCGGTCTCATCGGAGGACTCGCCTTCTTCATCGGGCTGCTGCTCGGTATCATTCATACCATCCGAGAAATCATCTGAACTACATCGTAAACGAAGAGGGTTTGTTTCTTCTCCAATTTGGAGTAAGAAGCAAACCCTCTTTTTTTGTTGCCCAAAAGCCGGAATATTTGCTGGCGATGCGGCGAAGGAAAGGAGTTTTTAAGCATGAAACGCATGACAGCCGGTGATCTGCAAGCACTCGAATTGCTGATGCAGACCACACCCGGCTTTGAGCATTTTGACAGCGGCGCGGATGGCATTCTCCCTGAGTGCCGAAGCTGCCGCTTTCATCGTCCCTTCTGGAAATATCAGTCCTGCGTGTTTGCAGAGTGTCCCTACTGCTGCAATCCCGTTTCTACCCTCAAAAATCAAAGTGGCACATCTGCTGCCGGAAAGGAAGTCAATCATGGATAACAAAATCGAAGTCTTCAAGAATGAACAGTTTGGAGAAATCCGAACAGCCCTGATCGAAAACGAGCCGTGGTTTGTGGCGGTAGACGTGTGCAGGGCTTTGGAGATCGGCAATTCGTCACAAGCCATTTCACGGCTGGATGCGGACGAGAAGATGATTACCCTCATTTCAAATGAGGGTAATAAACGAGGCAATCCCAACATGACGGTGGTGAACGAACCCGGACTTTACACGCTTATTCTGAGCAGCCGTAAGCCCGAAGCCAAAGCCTTCAAACGCTGGATCACACATGAGGTCATTCCCACCATCCGCAAAACCGGTGGCTACATGACAGACTCCCTTCTGGAACGCATTCAGAGGGAACCGGCGGTCATTGTGGAGTTTGCTCAGGCGTTGATTCTGGAAAAGAATCGCGTGAAGGCTCTTGAGTGTGAGCTGAACACGGCAAAGCCCAAAGCCGATTACTACGACGCCTTCATCAATCCGGATGACTGCACCAATATCCGAACGACGGCGAAGGAACTGAAAATCCCGGAGCGCAAGTTCGTCCAGTTCCTTCTTAGAGAAAAGTACCTGTTCCGCTCTCCCTCCGGTCAGCTTCTTCCCTACAACAAGGACAGCAATGCCGGACTGTTCATCGTCCGCGATTTTGTGACGTACTGCTACACCGGTTCTCAGACCTACTTCACGCCGAAGGGCAAGGAGGTCATCCGAATGAAGTTCCAGAAAAAGTGCGGCGAAGAGCTGCTTCCCAAGATAGCAAGGTGATTTTCGTGGCAGTCTATCGCGTAAACAAGAATCGTGGCTATACCGTCATGGCGAACTTCCACCTCCGGGACAAGAGCCTGTCACTCAAGGCAGTCGGGCTACTCTCAAAGATGCTCTCGTTTAATGATGGCTGGAAGTTCTCAACCAAGGGGCTTTCTGCAATCTGCAAGGAAGGTCCGGATGCCATTCTCTCCGCGCTCCGTGAGCTTGAAAAGCACGGCTACCTCGTCAGGCACCGGCAGAGAGACGGTAAAGGCAGGATGAGCAGCACAATCTTTGAGATATACGAAGAGCCGCAGGAGTCCACGCCAGAACGGGAAATGCCACACACGGAAAATCCATGTGTGGAGAAGCCAGATGTGGATAATCCACGCGGGGATAAGTCCGCACAAATAAATACTGATCAAGTAATTACCCAAGAAAGAAATACTCTCTCAAAGAACTATCAATCCATCAATCTTGATGGGATGGACAGGATGGATGAGCGAAGCGAGTATGAAGAGATTATCAAAGAGAATCTTGACTACGACATTCTCTGTCAGGATCCGAAGTTCGATAAAGACCGCTTCCGGGAGATCATGGACATCATGCTGGATGCCGTCTGTTCTACCGCTCCGACCATCCGTATCAATGGCGAGGATATGCCGCAGCAAGTGGTTAAGTCCCGCTTTCTCAAGCTGAATAGCAGCCACATAGAGTACGTTCTGGAAGCAATGAACAAGAACCCGTCAGACATCCGTAATATCCGGGCGTACCTGTTGACCGCTCTGTATAACGCCTCTCTGACGATAGACAATTACTACTCCGCGCTCGTCAATCATGATTTCTACGGGCAGGACAGATCGGCAGGGTCAAAGAAGCCGAAGACCTACGATTATAGCCTTTGTGAAGACACTCTTTAATGAATACCATCGTGAGCAATGCTCGGAAAGGAGGACAGTGTAAATGAAAATCATCTATCGCCGGATTGTGCCGCCTTAGCTTCGGCAGCAGTCCCCATAATCATTCCAACGAAAGGAGGTAAACGCCGCAATGCAGGATGAAGTCAACACCAAAGTTGTTGCAATCATGATCAAGGGCGGCAAAATCTCAGCCGAGGTGCTGAAAAAGGCACTGGACAAGTTCGTGCAGGAGATCGAGAAGGCGCAGAAGCAGATGCAGCAGCCCAAAACCTATCGCGGCAAGCAGTCCATCAAGCATCTGATGAGCCAGAACGCCGCCATCTCCAACATCGAAGTGACGGACGGCAACATCAAGTCCTTTGAGCGGACTGCCAGCAAATACGGTCTGGACTTTGCGCTCAAGAAGGACGTTTCCGTTGAGCCGCCCAGCTATCTTGTCTTCTTCAAGGGACGGGACGTTGATGTGATGACCGCCGCCTTCAAGGAGTTCTCCGCCAAGACGGTCAAGCAGAAGGAACAGCCGTCCATCCGGCACAAGCTGGATCAGGAGAAAGCCCAGAGCAAGGCGCAGCACAAGGAGAAGGTCAAGGTCAAAACCAAGGATCGGGGTGTGGAGCTGTGAACAAACCCGATGTGAAGAAGCTCGTTCTTCTGAACCTTCCGTATGTCTTCGCCTTCTACTTTGCAGATAAGATCGCCGCCGTGTTCCGTCTCGCACCCGGCACAGAGTTCATCGACAAGCTGACAAACGGCTTTGCCGTGTTCGGCTCTGCCTTTGCAAATCCGCTGCCCAGCTTTTATCCTGTTGATCTGCTCATCGGTCTGATTGCCGGTGCGCTGCTCAAGCTGGCGGTCTACGTCAAGGGCAAGAACCGCAAGAAGTTCCGGCAGGGCGAAGAATACGGATCTGCCCGATGGGGCAAGCCGGAGGACATCAAGCCGTACATGGACCCGGAGTTCTCGAACAACGTCATTCTGACGCAGACGGAGTTCCTGACCATGAACAGCCGCCCGAAGCAGCCGAAATACGCCCGCAACAAAAATATCCTTGTCATCGGCGGTTCCGGCTCAGGTAAGACGCGCTTTTTCGTGAAGCCAAACCTGATGCAGATGCACAGTTCCTATGTGGTCACTGACCCAAAGGGTACGGTGCTGGTAGAGTGCGGCAAGATGCTCGAAAAGGGCGGCTATGTCATCAAGTCGCTGAACACCATCAATTTCCGGAAATCCATGCACTACAACCCGTTCAGCTACATCCGCAGCGAGAAGGACATCCTCAAGCTGGTCAATACGATCATCGTCAACACGAAGGGAGATGGCGATAAGTCCGGCGAAGATTTTTGGGTGAAGGCGGAAAAGCTCTACTACACAGCTCTCATCGGCTACATCTGGTACGAGGCACCCGACCACGAGAAAAACTTTACTACCCTGCTCGAAATGATCAATGCCTCGGAAGCCAGAGAGGACGATGAGACCTTCAAGAACCCAGTGGATGTCATGTTCGATGAGCTGGAAGCCCGCGATCCTGACCACTTTGCGGTTAAGCAATACCGCAAATACAAGCTGGCGGCTGGCAAGACTGCAAAGTCGATCTTAATTTCCTGCGGTGCAAGGCTTGCGCCCTTCGACATCGCAGAGCTGCGGGAGCTGATGAGCTACGATGAGATGGAGCTGGACACCATCGGAGACCGGAAGACGGCGCTGTTCGTCATCATTTCCGATACCGATGACACCTTCAATTTCGTTGTGGCAATCATGTATTCCCAGCTCTTCAACCTTCTCTGCGACAAGGCAGATGACGTTTACAACGGACGGCTTCCCGTCCATGTGCGGTGTCTGCTGGACGAGTTTGCGAACATCGGTCAAATCCCGAAGTTTGATAAGCTCATCGCCACCATCCGAAGCCGGGAAATCTCGGCGTCAATCATCTTGCAGTCCCAGTCTCAGCTCAAGACCATCTACAAGGATGCGGCAGACACCATCACGGGCAACTGTGACTGCACCCTTTTCCTCGGCGGTAAGGAGAAATCTACCCTCAAGGAAATCAGCGAGGTGCTGGGCAAGGAGACAATCGACCTTTACAACACCTCAGAAACCCGTTCCAACAACAACTCCTACGGCTTGAATTACCAGAAAACCGGCAAGGAACTGATGTCTCAGGATGAGATCGCCGTCATGGACGGAGCCAAGTGTATTTTGCAGCTTCGAGGCGTGAGACCTTTTCTCAGTAACAAATACGACATTACGAAGCATCCAAAGTACCGGCAGCTCTCCGACTACGACAAGCGGAACGCCTTTGACATCGAGAAGTACCGGCAGCACAAGCTGGTAGTCAAGCCCGATGACACATTCGACCTCTATGATATGGGCGAGGTCGAAGCGGATTAAAGCCCCGTCGCTGCACTGCGCAGTGGGTAAAGCCTGATGGCTCATCCCAAAGCAGAACAGCGACGGGGCTTCTTTTTTTATGCCCATTTTCAAAAATACACACTCAACTTTCATCGATTCAAGGAGGAAAATCTATGGCTTTCATCAATCAGGCTGTCACGGTTCTTCAGACGCTCGTTATCGCCCTCGGCGCAGGTCTCGCAGTGTGGGGTGTTGTCAACCTCATGGAAGGCTACGGCAACGACAACCCCGGCGCTAAGTCTCAGGGCATCAAGCAGCTCATGGCTGGCGGCGGTGTGGTGCTGATCGGCACGACCCTCATCCCCCTGCTCTCCGGTTTGTTCGGCTAATCCACGGCAAGCCCAGCTTAACCGAAGGGTGGTGAAATATTGGGCAGCATTTTAGAAAAGATCGAACAGGCTCTCAAGGATATGCTGATCGGATGGATCGAGAGCAACCTGACCAATATGTTCACCGATGTCAACGAGAAGGTAGGAACGATTGCCGCCGAGGTCGGGCAAACACCGTCCGGCTGGAACGGCGGCGTGTACCAGATGATCCGGGGACTATCCGAAAATGTGATAGTCCCCATCGCTGGTATCATCATCACCTTCGTTTTGTGCTACGAGCTGATTTCCATGATCACCGAGAAAAACAACCTTCACGACATGGACACATGGATGTTCTTCAAGTGGTTTTTCAAGGCGGCTGTGGCGATCTATCTCGTGACACACACGTTTGACATCGTGATGGCAGTATTCGACATCGGGCAGAACGTGGTTTCCGGTGCAGCCGGAGTCATTCACGGCAACACCAGTATTGATATTGATTCGACGATTGCGCAGATGCGTACCGGCATGGAGAACATGGGCGTCGGAGAACTGCTCGGACTGTCGATAGAAACGCTTCTGATCAGCCTGTGCCTCAAAATCATGGCGATCCTCATTACGGTCATTCTCTACGGGCGCATGATTGAGATTTACTGCACCGTGAGCATTGCGCCTATTCCCATCGCAACCATGAGCAACCGCGAATGGGGCAGCATCGGCACGAACTATCTGAAAGGCTTGTTCGCTCTGGCATTTCAGGGCTTCCTCATCATGGTCTGCGTCGGCATCTATGCGGTGCTGATCAACGGCATGATTATCGCAGACAACATTCACTCGGCTCTGTTCTCTGTGGCAGCGTACACGGTCATTCTGTGCTTCTCGCTGTTCAAGACCGGAAGCCTCGCAAAATCCATTTTCCATGCGCACTAAGGAGGTCGGCAGCATGAAGAAGTACAGCATCATCTACGCCGATCCCCCTTGGGCGTATCGGACTTACTCCAAGAAGGGACAGGGACGGTCGGCAGAAAGCCACTACCCGACAATGTGCATTGAAGACATCAAGGCACTTCCGGTCGGTGAGCTTGCCGCGAAGGACTGCGCCCTGTTCCTCTGGATCACGTTCCCGTGCCTCTGTGAAGCACTCGAAGTGCTGACGGCATGGGGCTTTTCTTATAAGACCGTGGCTTTTGTATGGGTGAAGCAAAACCGCAGGAACGACGATCTCTTCACCGGCATGGGGTATTGGACAAGGGCAAACGCGGAAATCTGCATCCTTGCCACAAAGGGACATCCGAAGCGAGTTGACGCCGGTGTGCGTCAGGTCATCCTCAGCCACATCGAAGAGCATTCCAAAAAGCCGGATGAAGCACGGGAGCGCATTGTTCGGCTCATGGGAGACCTTCCCCGCGTGGAGCTTTTTGCCCGTCAGTCCCCCGAAGGCTGGGATGTTTGGGGCAACGAGGTCGAATGCACGGCTCATCTTCCTATGGAGGAAACACCATGCTGCGGCTAAAACCCATCTCTCTTCGAGACGCCAACGAGTATGTCCGGCAGCATCACCGACATCACAAGCCGGTTGCCGGTCACAAGTTCTCCATCGGCTGTGAAGCAGACGGTGAGCTGGTCGGTGTAATCATCGCCGGGCGTCCCGTCAGCCGGTATCTGGATGACGGCTTCACATTGGAGGTTACAAGGCTATGCACCAACGGAGAGAAGAACGCTTGCAGCTTTCTCTACAGTGCGGCGGCAAGAGCTGCTGCGGCTATGGGCTATAAGCGTATCATCACCTACACGCTGGAAAGTGAAAACGGTGCAAGCCTTCGGGCTTCCGGCTGGATCTGTCAAGGCAAAGCGGGTGGGCTTCGCTGGACGGGCAAGCGTCAGCCGAAGGAGGATCAATACCCCGCACAAATGAAGCTGCGCTATGAAAAGCAGCTTAGAAAGGAGGAAACAGTCAATGGCATTTGTTCCGGTCCCGAAGGATCTTAACCGCGTCAAAACGAAGGTCATGTTCAACCTGACCAAGCGGCAGCTTATTTGTTTTTCCATCGCTGCGGCAGTCGGCGTCCCGATCTTCTTTCTGGCGAAGGCGCATCTCGACTTGTCTACGGCGGCAATGCTGATGGTGGTCATCATGCTCCCGTTCATCTTCTTCGCGCTTTACGAGAAGGACGGTCAGCCCGCCGAAAAGTATCTGTACCACATCGTACAGTCCATGTTCATCCGGGACAAGGTGCGTCCCTATCGCACAAACAATCTCTACGCTGAGATTCAGCAGAAAATCAAAGAACAGGAGGAATTGCAGCTTGAACAACAGCACAGCAAAGGCAAAGCCTAAGATGACCGTCAAAAACGGCGTCGTTTACGGCGACGCCCTTTCCGCTCAGGAAAAGAAGCGGATCGTCATGCAGAAGAAAAAGGACAGGAAGGCAAAGAAAGTCCGCAAGTCCGCCCAGCAGACCATTCCCTATGTGGAGATGTGCCGCGACGGTATCTGCAAGGTAAACAGCCGCCTCTACACGAAGTCCATCGCCTTTGAGGACATCAACTACCAGCTTGCGCAGAACGAGGACAAAACTGCCATCTTTGAGAACTGGTGCGACTTTCTGAACTACTTCGACAGCTCGATTTTCGTCCAGCTCTCCTTCATCAATCAGAAGGCAAGCCTCAATGAGTTCCGCAAGCGCATCAACATTCCGGCACAGGAGGACGCCTTCAACGACATCCGCTCCGAGTATTCCGGTATGCTGCAAAGCCAGCTCACCAAGGGCAACAACGGACTGGTCAAGAAGAAGTACATCACCTTCGGCATTGAGGCGGACTCCCTCCGCACGGCAAAGCCGAAGCTCGAACGCATTGAAACCGACATTCTCAACAACTTCAAAACCCTCGGTGTGAGAACCGAGCCGCTGTCCGGCTATGAGCGGCTGAAAGTGCTTCATGACGTGTTCAACATGGACACCAATGAGCCGTTCCGCTTTTCCTTTGACATGGTTGCCCGGACGGGACTCAGCACGAAGGACTTCATCGCGCCCACTTCCTTTGACTTCCGTGAAGGCAAGTGCTTCAAGATGGGCAGAACCATCGGCGCGGTGAGCTTCCTGCAAATCCTCGCGCCGGAACTCAATGACCGTATGCTTGCCGACTTCCTTGAGATGGACAGCAACATCACGGTCAATTTTCATATCCGGACGATTGACCAGGCGAAGGCAATCAAGAGCATCAAGATGAAGATCACCGACCTCGACAAGATGAAGATTGAGGAACAGAAAAAGGCGGTCCGCTCCGGCTACGATATGGACATCATCCCGTCCGATCTCGCCACCTTCGGCGGTGAGGCAAAGCGTCTGTTGCAGGATCTCCAGACCCGCAATGAGAGGCTGTTCCTCGTGACCATCCTCATCATGAACACGGCAACCAACCGCCAGAAGCTCGAAAATGCGGTGTTCCAGACCGCCGCCATTGCCCAAAAGTATAACTGTGCGCTCAAGCGTCTTGACTTCCAGCAGGAGGAAGGGCTGATGTCCTCTCTGCCTATCGGCGTCAATCAGGTTGAAATCGAGCGCGGGCTGACCACTTCCAGCACAGCGGTTTTCGTGCCGTTCACCACGCAGGAGCTTTTTCAGGGCGGCGAAGCTCTCTACTACGGGCTGAATGCGCTGTCCAACAACATGATCATGGTTGACCGCAAGCAGCTCAAAAACCCCAACGGGCTGATCTTGGGTACACCCGGTTCCGGTAAGTCCTTCTCCGCCAAACGCGAAATGACGAACGCCTTCCTCATCACAGAGGATGACATCATCGTCTGCGACCCCGAAGCTGAGTATTTCCCCCTTGTGCAGAAGCTCGGTGGTCAGGTTATCCGCATTTCGCCGGTCAGCACGGACTACATCAATCCGCTGGACATCAACACGAACTACTCCGAAGAGGAAAACCCGCTGACGCTGAAATCCGACTTCATCCTCTCCATGTGCGAGCTGATTGTCGGCGGCAAGGACGGCTTGCAGCCGGTTGAGAAGACCATCATTGACCGCAGTGTTCGCATGGTCTATCAGGAGTTTCTTGCAGACCCCAAGCCGGAGAAAATGCCGATCCTCGAAGACCTCTACAACATTCTGAGAAATCAGAAGGAGCCGGAGGCACAGCGCATCGCAACTGCCCTTGAAATCTATGTTCACGGCTCTCTGAACGTCTTCAATCACAGAACGAATGTGGATGTCAACAACCGCTTCGTCTGCTATGACATCCGCGAACTCGGCAAGCAGCTCAAAAAGCTCGGTATGCTGATCGTGCAGGATCAGGTGTGGAACAGAGTTACCATCAACCGCGCCCAGCACAAGGCAACGCGCTACTACATGGACGAGTTCCACCTTTTGCTGAAAGAGGAACAGACCGCCGCGTACAGCGTGGAAATCTGGAAGCGTTTCAGAAAATGGGGCGGCATCCCGACCGGAATCACGCAGAACGTCAAGGATCTTCTTGCCTCCCGCGAGGTGGAGAACATTTTTGAAAACTCGGATTTTGTCTACCTTCTGAATCAGGCATCCGGCGACCGGCAGATTCTCTCGAAGGCGCTGAACATCTCGCCCAGCCAGCAGAACTACATCACCAATTCCAATGCCGGTGAGGGGCTGATCTTCTACGGCTCGACCATCGTTCCCTTCAAGGACGATTTTCCGAAGGACACTCAGCTCTACCGCATCATGACCACCCGCTTAGAAGAAACCACACAGAACTGATAGGAGGATTTTGAATATGGATAAGAACTTCAACCTTGAGAATGCCAAGAACATCATCGCAGAAGTCAGCGGTGTTCCCGTGAATACCACGTTCGGCAGCATCACCAAGCCGATTGACCTTCTGCTTGAGATCATCGACATGAGCGCCGATCTCATCGCGCTCATCCGCGAGGAAACCGAACTGAAAAAGCATCACCGCGCCTACCTCCACGTTCATGAGGAACTGGAGGACTGCGCCGACGAGATGGCAGCGCGTATGCAGGAGATTTTCGACGAGACCACCGACTGCGTGATCGGACTGATGAAGGATGTTCACGAGACCTTCCGTGTCCGCAAGCAGGAAGCGGCGGAGGACGATGCCGATACCGTCACCATCGCCAAGGAAGACTACGAGACCATGATCGACGATCTGCTCACGATGTCCGAAATCATTCAGTGCGTCGCAGATATGCGCACGCAGGATGTGAAGGCAATCCGCGAGTTCGGCAAGTTCGTCCCCGCCTTTGCCGCCTTTGAGAAGAACCGCCTGAGCCTCTATCGTGAGGCGGCGAAGGAAGCCGAGGAAATCTTCGACCGTTGGGCGGACGAGATTGACGATCTCGACGAGGACTTCATGGAAGATGAGGACTATGAGCCGGACGAGTATTACTCCGACTGATATGCGCTCAAATCCGAAGAAAGGAGCTGGTTTTTATAGAGCTTGACATCATTCATACCGGCGATTGCCTTAAAATCCTGAAAACTCTGCCCGATGACAGCGTTCATTGCTGTGTGACGTCCCCTCCGTATTACGCGCTCCGTGATTACGGCATGGATGCTCAGATCGGCAGAGAGACAACGCCGAAGGAATATATCTCGCGCCTGACGGAAGTGTTTACCGAAGTCAGGCGCGTTTTGCGTCCGGATGGAACGCTCTGGCTGAACATCTCGGACACCTACGCCGGAAAGGGCAATCAGGGCGATTTCATTGACCCGAAGAACCCCAACGGCAGAAACGGTCAGGCTGTGGCTCTCAACAACAAGGTTGAGGGCTGCAAGCCGAAGGACATGATCGGCATTCCGTGGATGCTGGCTTTTGCCCTCCGCGATACCGGCTGGTATCTGCGCAACGACATCATCTGGATGAAGGATAACCCCATGCCGGAGAGCGTGAAAGACCGCTGCGCCCGCTGCTATGAGCATATTTTCCTGTTCTCAAAGTCCAAGAAGTATTTCTTTGACTACAAGGCAATCTCCGAGCCGATTGCCCCTGCAACGGCAGAACGCCTCAAGCGCGGCATGAAGGGCGGTAACAAATACGGAAAGCCCGTTCCCGGTCAGCCTCAGCCGCAGTCCATCAACCGCCCCCGTGAGCATGGCGAGATCAAGGACGCAGACATCAATCCGCTCCGCAACAAGCGCGATGTCTGGAAGATCAACACCGTCCCCTTCAAGGGCGGTCACTATGCCGCCTACCCTCCGAAGCTGGTTGAGACCTGTCTTCTCGCCGGTTGTCCCGAAGGCGGCATTGTGCTTGACCCGTTCATGGGGAGCGGCACAACCGGCATGGTTGCCGCGCAGATGGGGCGTCATTTCGTCGGCATCGAGCTGAATCCGGCGTACACCGAGCTTGCCTACAAGCGGATTGGAGGTGAAATCTGATGTCCAAGGAACCGGAACTCAAAGCCCGCGACAAGGTTGTTCTGCGGATGACGCGAGACGGCGCAGTCGAGGAAAACCTGACGGCTGGTACCGAGCAGCGTGTGTCAAAACGGCTGGAAGATGCAGAGCTGGTGAAGCCCGTTGAGCCAGCCGCGCCTTCCGAAGCTCTTTCTGCGGAGGAACAGAAAAAGGTGCAGATGCGCCGTCAGCAGCGTCAGTTTCAGGCGGAACACGCCGAGGATAAAGACACACAGCCGCCCTCGGAAACGTCCGTCACAGAAGAGAAAAGGGCAGAAAATCCACCCCAGAATGTATCCGAACCGCTGCCTTCGTCAGAAACGTCGTTCAAGCCTCCAACTTTGGAGCAGCACGGCGTTTCTTCGCATACCGGCACGGTGATTGCCGAAACGGTTGTCACCCACAAGCTGCGCAAGACCTCTGCGGTTGAAGCCGTTGATGCAGATGCCGTTCTCACTCAAGCGGCGGAGACTGCCTCTGCAAAGCCGCTCTCGGACGATGCCGTCCCGCCCACGAAGCGGATGCAGAAGCTCGAAAGGAAGTCTGAGAAGGCACATGAGCGTCTGGATGCTGCCCGCGAGAAGCTGCCCACGCACAAAGTCCTCAAGAAAGAGCGAGTCTTTGATGAAGAGACCGGCAAGGGCAAAACCCGCCTTCATTTTGAGGATGAGCTGAAAAAGCCAAAGGGCAAAGGCAAGCTGCAATTTGAGGCAGATAAAACCGTCCGCAAGGTCGGTGACACCCTCGCTTCCGGCATTCACGGCAAAGTCCATGAGGTCGAACAGGAAAACACGGCGGTTGAGGCGGCGCATAAAACGGAGATCGCCGCCGAGACTGCCGCTCGGCATTTCAGTCATCATCGGGAAAGCAGCGTCAACAAGCCCTACGAGAAGGTCTCCAAGCTGGAACACAAGGCGGATGCTGCTGATGCGAAGCTCCAATATGAGAGAAATCAGCAGGAGCATCCTGAGATGAAGAAGCAGAACATGAACAAGCACTACCAGAAGCAGAACATCAAGAAGGAATATGCCGCCGCTCGAAATGCCGGTTCTCAGACTGCCGGGACTGCCACAAAGAATACCGGCAAGAAGCTCGGTGAAAAGGTGTCCGACAAGATCAAGGAGTTTTTTGAGAAAAACAAGAAGGTCTTCATCTGGATCGGCGTCGGAATTGCCCTTCTCGTTTTGCTCGGTGCCGGAATCAGCTCGTGTTCGATGCTCACCTCTACCGGCTCGTCGGTTATCGCTTCCTCTTATCTCAGCGAGGATGACGCGATGCTGGGCGCGGAGGCGCAGTATTGCCGGATGGAGCAAGAGCTGCAACGCTATCTCGACACCTACGAAAGCACTCACAACTACGATGAATACCACTTCGATCTGGGCGATATTGAGCATGACCCCTATGTGCTGATCTCCATTCTCTCGGCTCTCCATGAGGGCGAGTTCACGCTGGATGAGGTGCAGGGTACGCTCCAAATGCTGTTTGAAAAGCAGTACATCCTCACCGAAGAGGTCATCGTCGAAACCAGATACCGCACGGAGACCGACACATGGACGGATGCAGACGGCAACACGCACACGGAAACCTATCGCGTCCCGTATGACTACTACATCTGCAACGTGAAGCTCGAAAACTTCAATCTCTCCCATGTCCCGGTCTACATCATGTCTCAGGAACAGCTTTCCATGTACGCAACGTATATGTCGGTGCTGGGCAACCGCGAGGATCTGTTCGGTGACTCTCCCTATGTGGACAAGTACATTACAAATCCTCCCGCCGACTACGATGTCAACCCGGAATACCTGAACGACGAGAAGTTTGCAACGCTGATTACCGAGGCGGAAAAGTATCTCGGCTATCCGTATGTGTGGGGCGGCTCCAATCCCGACACGTCCTTCGACTGCTCCGGCTTCGTCAGCTACGTTCTCACGAACAGCGGTCTTGTGAATACCGGACGGCTTGGCGCACAGGGGCTTTACAACGTCTGTACGCCGGTTTCAAAGGCGAATGCACAGCCCGGTGATCTCATCTTTTTCGTCGGGACGTATGACACCCCCGGTGTGTCCCACGTCGGCATTTACGTCGGTGATGGGGTCATGATCCACTGCGGCGACCCTATTCAGTACACATCCATCAATTCTTCCTACTGGCAGCAGCATTTCTACGCCTTCGGAAGACCCGCCTATTAAAAGAAAGGAGTTTTGCATGAATCCCAAGTATCAGAAAGTCCTCTCCGACATTGAGAAGGCTGAAAAGAAGAAGTCCGAAATCGAAGGTCAGCTCAAGGAGCTGTACGACAAGAAGACAGAGCTGGAAAACCTTGAAATCATCAATACCGTGCGCTCTATGGTGATGGACAAGGATCAGATCATGGCGTTCCTGTCTTCCATGAAGGGCGGCACCAAGCCCGCTGAAAATACGGAGGTAATCGACAATGCGTAAGAAGTTTCGTTTTCTGACCGTCCTTGCGGTCTGCGTCATGGTTCTGTCCTGCTTCTCTGTCACGGCGTTTGCCTACGCCGATGATACCGAGCAGAACCTTCCGGTTACGGAGGCAACTCAGCCCGAACAGCAGCCCGCAGTCACTCCCACGCCGGAAAAGCCGAAGGGTGAGCCGATTGACGATGAGGGCAACGCCTACACCCGCGACTTGCTCTATGACAAGGCAACCAACAAGCAGTTCATCACCATCCAGACGAAAAGCGGCAACACCTTCTTCATTGTCATCGACTACGATGCGCCGATCAACGAAGACGAGGAACAGTACCAGACGTACTTCCTGAACATGGTCGATGAGAGCGATCTGCTTGCACTGCTGGATGATGACACTGCGGCGGCTCTGACCACCTGTAACTGCAAGGAAAAGTGCGCTGCCGGTCAGGTCAACACCGACTGCCCGGTCTGCAAGACCAACATGAGCGAATGCACCGGCACAGCCCCCGTTACACCTGAGCCGGATAAGGATGCAGAAACCGATGTCCCCGCCCCTAAACCCGAAAAGAAATCCAACATCGGCATGATCCTCGTCATCTTCGTTCTTGCCGGTGCTGCGGGTGCAGCTTATTACTACATCAAGTTCGTCAAGGGCAGAAAGCCCAAGGATGAAGATATGGACTTCTTTGATGATGAAGGCTACGAGGAAGAGCCGTACATCAACGAGGATGATGAGCCGCAGATTGCGGAGGATGCTGAAACGGATGGTGATGAAGATTGATCTTAGTCATTGCTGAAAAGCCCAGCGTTGCCCAGTCCATCGCAAAGGTTCTGGGCGCAACGTCCCGAAAGGACGGCTATATGGAGGGCGGCAATTACATCGTTTCGTGGTGCTTCGGTCATCTGGTGGAGCTGGCAGACGCCAGCTCCTACGATGAGCGGTATGCCAAGTGGCGGTACGACGATCTGCCCATTGTTCCGGAAAGCTGGATGTTCGAGGTCACGAAGGACAAAGCACAGCAGTTCAAGGTGCTGTCCGCTCTCATGAAGGACAAGCGCGTCACCGAGCTGGTCTGCGCAACCGATGCAGGACGCGAGGGTGAGCTGATCTTCCGGCTGGTCTACGACAAAGCCGGATGCACCAAGCCCTTCAAGCGTCTGTGGATCAGCTCGTTGGAGGACTCCGCCATCCGCGAAGGCTTCAACCATCTCCGGGACGGCAAGGAATATGACCGCCTCTATGAAGCGGCACTCAGCCGCTCGAAGGCAGACTGGATTGTCGGTATCAACGGCACCCGCCTTTTCACCACGCTCTATCACAAGAAGCTGGTGGTCGGGCGCGTCCAGACGCCGACCCTTGCAATGCTGGTGGAGCGTGACGGGAAAATCTCCACGTTCCAGAAGGAGAAGTATTTCAACGTCCACGTCGGCAAGGGCGATCTGACCGCCGATCTGGAAAAGGTTAAAACCGAAGAGGAAGCAAAAAGAATTGCGGCGGCTTGCGAGAAAAAGCAAGCCGTCGTTTCTTCTCTCAAGCGGGAGACGAAAACCGTCAATCCTCCGAAGCTCTATGATCTGACCACCTTGCAGCGCGAGGCAAACCGATACTACAGCTTCACCGCCCAGCAGACGCTTGATCTCGTTCAGACGCTCTACGAAAAGAAGCTCCTGACCTATCCGCGCACGGACAGTCGGTATCTGACGGGCGACATGGCGGAGACCGCCTCCGTGGTCCTGCATTTGGCGGCACGGGTGCCGCCCTTCGACGCCTGCCCGGAGTTTTTCCCCGATGTTCTGGCGCTGGTGAACGAGAAGGAGGTATCCGACCACCACGCACTGATTCCCACCCTGGAGCTGGAAAAGGCGGATGTGCCTGCGCTGCCTGTGGGCGAGCGAAATATCCTTCTGCTGGTCTGCTGCAAGCTGCTGTGTGCGGCGGCGGAGCCTTTCGTGTATGAGGCGGTCACGGCCACCTTTGATTGCGGCGGACATACCTTCACAGCGAAGGGAAAGCAGGTGCTTTCCCAGGGCTGGCGGGCCATCCAGGAGGTGTTCCGTTCCTCCCTGAAGGAGAAGCCGGAGGATGAAGATGACGAAGGCGTCCTTCCGGCCTTGACCGAGGGGCAGGTTTTTGAGCCGGTCGCCGCCTCCGTCACCGAGCACTTCACTTCGCCCCCCAAGCCCTATACAGAGGACACCCTTCTGTCGGCCATGGAGAACGCAGGCAAAGAAGATATGCCGGACGAGGCAGAGCGCAAGGGCCTGGGCACCCCGGCGACAAGGGCGGCCATCATTGAAAAGCTGGTGTCCGGCGGGTTCGTGGAGCGCAAGGGCAAGAACCTGATCCCCACAAAGGCGGGTGTCAACCTGGTCACGGTGCTGCCGGAGCTGCTGACCTCTTCCAAGCTCACGGCGGATTGGGAGCAGCGGTTGAACGAGGTGGCAAAGGGCCAGGAGTCGCCGGAGGACTTCATGGACGGGATTGAGGCGATGGCGGCGGAGCTGGTGCGGAAATACTCCCACATTTCCGAGGATGGGCAAAAGCTGTTCCAGCCGGAGAAGGAGACGGTGGGCCTCTGCCCCCGCTGCGGCAAGCCGGTCTATGAGGGCAAGAAGAACTTCGCCTGTTCGGACCGAGCCTGTCGGTTCGTCATGTGGAAGAATGACCGTTTCTGGACCAGCCGCCGCAAGGAAATGACCCGGAAGATGGCGGCCGACCTTCTGAAAAAGGGCCGTACCTCCGTCAAGAGAATGTGGTCGGAGAAGAAAGGTTCCACCTATGACGCCGAGGTGATCCTGGACGATACCGGCGGCAAGTATGTCAATTTCAGGCTGGAGTTTCCCAAACGAAAGGATGGTGTGCATGGCAAAAAGTAAAACCGAGGTCAACTTCATGGAGCATTTGAAGCAGCTGCTCCCCGCAGGCGGTGACGCAAGCGAACTGGAGGCGGCGGCCCAGGCGCTTGCCGGACTTTCCCCGGAGGACTGTGACCTCTTGGCCGCTGTCCAGGAGTCTCCCTTCCGCCTGACCACCCTGGAGCAGTTCCGGGAGTTTCCCGCCAACACCGAGTATTTCATTCTGGAACCCAACATCAG
>ERZ827450.1826-NODE-1826-length-19987-cov-3.694461_pt1 | contig 19987 bp, 14 predicted proteins | sample MGYA00519773_ERZ827450 | MGnify/ENA primary metagenome ERZ827450 (study PRJEB31778, sample SAMEA3449306) | human gut metagenome | biome: human gut; feature: human-associated habitat; material: faeces | place: United Kingdom | collected 2010/2012 ...
AGCATACGGTTGAGTTGCAACGATTGTCTCTTATCAAAGATATCCGGATTGTAAGGCTGGAAACAAACGATAGCGTATTGGTCGGACGAATCGATAAAGTTCTGATTCATGACGGCAAGATATATATCGGTGATTTTTATGCCAGTCAATCTCTATTTATTTTTGACATGCAAGGCAAAGCAATCCGTAAAATCAGTCGGAAAGGTCGAGGGCCAGGAGAATACATTCAGCTACGTGATTTTTTTATCGACGACCAATCCGGTACGTTGAATTTGCTGACAAGGAATTCGTCGGAAATACTTTCGTTCGATCTGGACGGAACTTCCCTAATTTCTCAAACCGAATTGCCGAAAGAATTAGTTGCTATATGCCCTATGCGCGACGGTGTTGTTGGATATGCGGGGGGATATGCGCAAGATGGTTCTTATGAACTCTGGATATTGGATGAAAACTATAAAGTTGTGAGAGGGGATATTCTGATAGAAAAGGGATGGGAAAGCATGTATTATAACGATGCATATGCTTTTTCATCGTACGACGGTGTCGGTTATTTTCTTGCTCCGCGTGAGAATCTTATTTACAGTTGTTCAGAAAAGGGCGCGACTCCTTTGTTCCGATTGAATTTTGGAAAATACGGTTGGCCGGAACAAGTGAACCGTTTTGAGAAGTTACAACATCTGGACCCGAATGAAGCGAACGGATTTGTTCAGAAGATTAACTGTTTCCAGCAGACCGAACGTTATTGGGTATTCTATTTCGTATTTGAAGGGCAACCTCGTTTGCTGGTATATGACAAACAAACGCGAGCGAGTCGGCTCTGCGAACCGGTCGTCAATGAGACAAAATATTTTCTTCCTTTCGGTCGAATACGCGCAATTTCGCAGCAGGCTATCATTACAGAAATAAGTGCATTGAATATGAAACCGTTCGTGGATGGGAGAGATGAATATAACGATTTTGAAAAGGATTATCCCGAACAAACCGCACGATTGCGCCAAATCATCCCGTCTATCGAGGTCGACGATAATCCTTGTCTAATTATTTATCAATTAAATCCATAAAGTTCGGTTCTTTAGACAAGGGAACCGGATTGAACAGAAGAAATTTTTACTAAAGGTATCGCTGAGTCTGTATGATGTTGTAGGATAACAATAAAGATTTAGGTGATTATAGCAGCGAAGTTCCCCTTTCCTATTTCGAAATGGGAAGTTAAGCCCGTTCACGCCGATGGTACTGCAGTTTTTGTGGGAGAGTAGGTAACCGCCACTTTAAGGAGCGATTCGAAAGAATCGCTCCTTTTTTGTTTTAGAAGGCGGCCAAGGAGTACGTTTTCAAAGCTTATTATCCCATCATGACGAATTCGGCGATTCCTAATCCCAAAGTACCGAATGCCAAAGCGAGCAAACTTTTCTTCATAACGACTGTGTTTCGCTACAGACGATCCCCGACGGAACGAAGCCTGTCCCGTTGCGATCGAAAACGGTTCGTGAGGGCAACTGCAACTGTTCCCCCGGAGCGTCGACCCGGTGTCCGGTTTGCGGATCGGGAAGCCCGCAAATATAGAAAACCTGACATTGAAATCGAACAAACGAGCCGGTTTTCTTTGTATGCAGAAAACGGTTTGCGACGAATCATGTTCTATTTTCGCAAGAAACAGACCCGATGTGTTGGATTTTTCAGTCGATATGTTTATTTTAGTTCTTATATTACGGGAAAGTCTCCCGCTTATTGTGATGCAAGCGATACGGTTGCTTGCTGTTTTGGGTATTGTCCTACTTAAATTTTCTGATTATGGAAGTCATTCAACCCAACAACGAACCGACAACTTCGGGTAATCCGACCATTATTGTCAATCAGCCTGTTCCCAAGTCGAACGGAATGGGGACGGCCGGGTTCGTATTAGCCCTGCTGGCCCTGTTTCTCGGTTGGGTTCCGGTAGTCGGCTGGATCTTGTGGGTATTGGGCCTGATTTTTTCCTGCGTCGGTGTGTTCCGGACACCGAAAGGACTGGCTATTGCGGGACTGATCATCTCTTTGCTGGGCGTCATCTTGTTGCTATTTGTGTTTGCCGGCTTGTTCGCCGCCGCTGCGGTATCGGCAATCTGATCGCGTTTTTGTATACCGTGAAGCTTTCCCCGTGAAGCAAACGGTCGGCAAGAAAATAAGAAAAGAGGATAGGCGGGGGAAGGTGTGTGTCAATAAAGGTCACCGGTTCATTTTCGACGATATGAAAAAGCTGGACGGGGTCTCCCATCCAGCTTTTCTGTTCGTTCAGGTAGGTGTCCGGAATTTTGACACGCCCAATGTTTACAGCCGTTTGCGCAACTCTTCGCCGGCCTCTTCGTAACCGGGTTTGCCCAGCAGCGCGAACATATTTTTCTTGTAAGCCTCTACGCCCGGTTGGTCGAACGGATTGACGCCGAGTGCATAACCGCTGATGCCGCAGGCTTTCTCGAAGAAGTAGAGCAGGCCGCCGATGTAGTATTCGTTGATTTCAGGAATTTCGATGCGGATGTTGGGTACGCCGCCGTCGAAGTGGGCGAGCAGGGTTCCCATCTCGGCCATCCGGTTCACTTCGCTGATGCGTTTGCCCGCGAGGAAATTCAGCCCGTCGAGGTTGTCCTTGTCTTTTTCGATCACCACTTTGTGCTTGGGCTTCGTGACGCTGATAACCGTCTCCATCAGCGTGCGTTCGCCCTGCTGGATATATTGGCCCATCGAGTGCAGGTCGGCGGTCAGCGTGACGCTGGCCGGGAAGATACCCTTGCCGTCTTTGCCTTCGCTTTCGCCGTAAAGCTGTTTCCACCATTCGGCCACGTAAAGCAGTTTCGGATCGTAGCTGGCCAGGATCTCGATCTTCTTGCCGGCACGGTACAGTGCGGTACGGGCGGCAGCGTAGATCATCGCCGGATTCTTTTCAAACGGGACATCCGTGCCCGTGGCTTTCTCCATATCCCTGGCGCCGCGTACCAACTCGTCGACATTGATACCTGCCGCAGCGAGCGGCAGCAAGCCGACCGGAGTCAGCACCGAATAGCGGCCGCCGATATTGTCGGGAATCACGAACGTCTCATAGCCTTCGTTGGTCGCCAGCGTCCGTAGTGCGCCGCGTGCGGCGTCCGTAATGGCTACGATGCGCTTGGCAGCGCCTTCGGCGCCGTAACGACTCTCGATCTCGTTTTTGATCAGGCGGAAAGCGACGGCCGGTTCGGTCGTGGTACCCGATTTCGAAATGACGATTGCGGCGATCTTGTAGGAACGGGTGCCTTCGAGCAACTCGTACAGGTAGTCTTCGCTCAGGTTCTGTCCGGCGAACAGGACGATCGGTTTTTCCTGCTTGTTGCGCAACAGTTGGAACGGATCGCTCAACGCTTCGAGGACGGCCTTGGCTCCGAGATAGGAACCGCCGATACCGATCACGAGGATTACGTCGGCCAGTGAAGCGAGATTGTCCGCGCATTTGCGGATCGTTTTCAACTCTTCGGAGGTGATCGATTCGGGCAGGTTGACCCAGCCCAAGAAGTCGCTTCCTTTGCCGCTGCCGTCCTGCAGCATGCGGTTGCCCTGTTCCATTTCGCCTTTCAGTGCGGCTACATCGGCGGCGCTTACGGTGCCGTAGATTTTGTCGATGTTGATCGAAAGAATACTCATAACGTTAACAATTTATACGTGGAGGCACGTTGATGCCTTTTGTTCTTTTGGATGGTTAATTAAATCAGGTGTCCGGTCAGTTTCGCGATAAGCGGACCCGGTTTTTCGCTGTCGTACAAAATGCGGTGGACCGTTTCGGCGATCGGCATCTCGACGTCGAATTTCTTGTTGATCTGTGTGATGCATTCGCTCGCGTAGTAACCTTCGGCTACCATGTTCATCTCCATCTGCGCCGATTGTACCGGGTAGCCTTTGCCGATCATCAGTCCGAACCGGCGGTTGCGGCTGAATTGGGAGTAGGAAGTTACCAGCAGGTCGCCCAGGTAGGCCGATGCGAAAGTGTTTCGCTCGGCCGGGTAGGTCTGTTCCATAAAACGCGACATCTCCATGGCACTGTTGGCGATCAGTACCGCGAGGAAATTGTCGCCGTAACCGAGGCCGACGCAGATACCTACCGCGATGGCATAGATGTTTTTCAGAACCGAAGCATATTCCGTACCGTAAATATCGGTCGAATGGCTGACGTTGATGTACGAGGTGCCGATCTTTTCACCGAGGGAGAGCGAATTTTCCATCTCTTTGCAGACCACGGTCAGGTAAGAGAGCCGCTCGAGGGCCACCTCTTCGGCGTGGCACGGTCCGCTGATGATGCCCAGTTGGTCGAACGGGACGCCGTAGCGGCGGTTGACGTATTCGGTGACGGTCACGTAATCCTCCGGCACGATGCCTTTGATCGCCGAGATGACGAATTTGTCCTGCAACGATACCGTCAACGGCTCGAGGGTCGTTTTCAGGTAGACGGACGGCACGGCCAGGATCAGCACGTCGGCTTCGGAAACGACCGTGTTGATGTCGTCCGAAAGTTTCAGGTTGTTCGTGTAGAAATGCACGTCGCGCAGGTAACGCGGATTGGTTTTGTGCTGGCGGATATGCTCCAGCACTTCGTTGTTGCGGATGTACCAGCCGACGGCCGATTCGTTCTCGAGGAGGATTTTGACCAGCGCGGTAGCCCAGCTGCCGTAGCCAATTACTGCGCAACGCGCCTGTCTGTCAATTTTATAGGTCATAACCGGATTGAAATCGAAAAACAAATTTAAGAATTTTTAAATAGTATTCCGCGCTTTGTCCTGAAATTGTTTCCGCTCCCGGGTTGCGGTACGATCTGGTTTTCTGTGGATCGCTGTGCCCGGAGGAGCGATTTGTGAAGCGGTTACCCGACCCTGCGTAAAAATCGAGGGAAATGTCGCGGAAAATCATTAGGGAAAATCTCTTTTTTGTTATCTTTGTAGCTTACTAGGAAAAGTATATTCAAATTTAAATTCGCAGAAGGTGAAAAAGATCAAAAGTGCGCTGATTTCAGTCTATTACAAGGATGGTTTGGAACCGATCGTCCGTCGGCTGGCCGCCGACGGCGTGAAAATATATTCGACGGGGGGGACCCTCTCTTTCATCGAGGGATTGGGCCTCGCAGCCACGGCCGTGGAGGACCTGACGGGCTATCCGTCGATCCTGGGCGGACGTGTCAAGACGCTTCACCCCAAAGTGTTCGGCGGTATTCTGGCGCGCCGGGACAACGCTCAGGACGGCCAGCAGATGGGACAGTACGAAATTCCGGAAATCGATCTGGTGATCGTGGACCTCTATCCGTTCGAACAGACGGTTGCTTCGGGAGCCGAAGAGCAGGCGATCATCGAGAAAATCGACATCGGAGGCATTTCGCTGATCCGGGCGGCAGCCAAGAATTTTAAGGACGTGGTGATCGTTCCGTCGGTCGAACAGTATGCCGAATTGCTCGAGATCATCACTTCACAGCAGTGCTCCACGACCCTCGAGCAGCGCCGCCGTTTCGCCGCTTACGCATTCAACGTCAGCTCGCATTACGATGCGGCGATCTTCAACTATTTCAACCTTCAGGAGCAGTTGTCCGTCTTCAAGCGCAGTTTTGCGAACGGCACCGTGCTCCGTTACGGCGAGAATCCGCACCAGAACGCTATTTTCTTCGGTGACATCGACCGGATGTTCGACAAACTCAACGGCAAGGATATCTCTTATAACAACATGCTCGATATAGACGCTGCGATCAATCTGATCGAAGAGTTCACCGAGCCCACTTTCGCAATCCTCAAACACAACAACGCCTGCGGCGTCGCTACGCGTCCGACGCTGCTTGAGGCTTGGAAGGATGCGCTCTCCGGCGATCCCGTTTCGGCATTCGGCGGAGTGCTGATCTGCAACCGCGAGGTCGATGCGGCAACGGCCGAAGAGATCAATAAGCTCTTCTTCGAGGTGATCCTCGCCCCGGCTTACAGCGCCGAAGCGCTCGAAATCCTGAAAAGCAAAAAGAACCGGATTATCCTACTGCTCAAGGATACGACCCGTTGCAACAAACAGTTCCGTTCGCTGCTCAACGGCGTGGCCGTGCAGGACCGCGACCTGAAGGTCGGGGGCATCGACGGCGAAGTGCGTAGCGTAACCGAAAAGCAGGTGACCGACGAACAGATGGCCGACCTGATCTTCGCCAACAAGCTGGTGAAGCAGTCGAAGAGCAACGCGATCGTTTTCGCTAAAAACGGCATGCTGCTGGCAAGCGGTATCGGCCAGACCTCCCGTGTGGACGCCCTCAAGCAGGCGGTGGCCAAGGCACACAGTTTCGGCTTCGACCTCAAGGGTGCGGTGATGGCTTCGGATGCTTTCTTCCCGTTCTCGGATTGTGTCGAACTGGCGCATGAGGCGGGTGTGGATGCCGTAATCGCTCCGGGCGGATCGATCCGCGACCAGGAGAGCATCGACTATTGCAATGCGAACGGGATGGCGATGGTATTTACCGGACTGAGACATTTCAAACACTAGAAACGATATGGGGCTGTTTTCTCTGACACAGGAGTTGGCTATCGACTTGGGTACGGCCAACACGATTATCATAAACAACGGCAAGATCGTCGTTGACGAGCCTTCGATCGTAGCGCTCGACCAGCATTCGGGCAAATTGGTGGCTATCGGCAAGCAGGCGCGCCAGATGCATGGCAAGACGCACCAGAATATCCGTACGATCCGTCCGCTGAAAGACGGCGTGATCGCCGATTTCAACGCCGCCGAACTGATGCTCCGCGGGCTGATCAAGATGGTTAAAAGCAGTGGGCGGCTTTTCAGCCCGTCGCTGAAGATGGTTATTTCGATTCCGTCGGGCAGCACGAACGTCGAGATTCGCGCGGTGCGCGACTCGGCCGAGCATGCCGGCGGCCGCGAGGTCTATATGATTTACGAACCGATGGCTGCGGCGCTGGGCGCCGGGTTGGACGTCGAAGCTCCCGAGGGCCACATGGTGGTCGATATCGGAGGCGGTACGACCGAGATCGCCTGTATTTCGCTGGGCGGTATCGTCTGCAGCGAAAGCATCAACGTGGCCGGCGACGTTTTTACCGAAGATATCCAGACCTACATTCGCCAGCAGCATAACATGCGTATCGGCGAACGGACGGCCGAAGATATCAAGATCGCCGTAGGTGCGGCGTTGTCGGAACTGGACGAAGAGCCGGAAGATTTCGAAGTGACCGGGCCGAATATCCTCACTTCGCTGCCTTCGGTGCTGTCGATCTCGTACAGCGAAATGGCCTATGCCCTTGAAAAGTCGCTCGTGAAGATCGATGCCGCGATTATGAAGGTATTGGAGATGATTCCTCCCGAACTGTATGCCGACATCGCCAAGAAAGGCGTTTACCTCGCGGGTGGCGGTGCGCTGCTCAAAGGGCTCGACCGCCGGTTGTATGAAAAAACCAACATTCCGTTCCATGTGGCTGACGACCCGTTGCGGGCGGTGGCGCGCGGTACGGGCATCGCGCTGAAAAATATCGGCCGTTTCTCGTTCCTGATGAAATAAACGCGTTTGGAAAAGTCCGCCCTGCCCCTGAGGGGATTGTCGTCTCGGCCGATACTTTATTCGGATGGGGGATGCGGAACGGACGGAGCGCTCCCGGCGGGTTTGGTGCGGGGGCGGTGCGAGGTCACAGAATTTAGAGATTTTGCCGGATGATCAAGTTTTTCCTGTTCATAAAGAAAATTCATTTCCTGCTGCTGTTCATCCTGCTGGAATCGTTGGCCATCCACTATTATGCGAACAGTACGAGCTATACGAAAGTAAAACTGGTTACCGCCTCCAACTATGTTGTGGGCGGTATCTATTCGCAGATTGCCGGACTGAACAGCTATTTCCACCTGCGCCGCGAGAACCAGGCGCTCGCCCGGGAATTGGCCGAGCTGCGCAACCGGATGGACGGTATCCGGATTCCGCTTTCGGCGGCCGATTCGGCTGCCCTTGCTGCCGGCGATTCCTCCGTGATTTTTAATGGCGGCGTACGGCAGTATGAGTATTTCAGTGCGAAGGTGGTCAATAATTCGATCACACGGCAGGAGAATTACATCGCGCTGAACCGCGGAGCCGACGACGGACTGATGCCCGACATGGCGTTGGTCTCCGACGGCGGGATCGTGGGTTACGTGCTCGGATGCTCCGACCACTTTGCAGTCTGCATGTCGGTGCTGAACCGCAACTTTAAGACCAGCGGCCGGATCAAGGGGACCGACTATTTCGGTTCGGTTTTCTGGGACGGCAGCAGTTACGAGCACGTGACGCTTTCCGAGGTGCCGAAGTATGCACCGCTCCAGGTGGGCGATACGATCGTAACGACCGATTATTCGACGATTTTCCCCCCGGATGTGCTCATCGGCACGGTCGAGAGTTTTTCGCTGCACAATGCGACTTTTTACAACGTCAAGGTGAAACTGCACAGTAATATCGCGGCACTGGGCAATGTGTTGGCGGTGAAATACCTCGATGCCGGCGAACGCAATGCGCTGGAAGAGAGCGTTACTAATCCGAGCATTTATTGATTCGCCGCAACGGGGCCGGGCGCCCCGCAAAATACAGCTCGCAAAAAATATCAGGGGGAGCCGAAGCTCCCGAAAATATACGGCCACATGTATCGTTTACTTGAATACGGCATCCTTTTTTTCGTGATGGTGATCCTGCAGGTGTTTCTTTTCAGCCGCATCGGGATCAGTATCTATGTCAATCCGTTGGTCTATATCGCATTCCTCATCCTATTGCCGATGGAGATTGCCGGAGCCCTGCTGTTGGTGCTGGGCATGGTATTGGGCATGACGGTCGATTTTTTTATGGGAACGGCCGGGATCAACACGATTGCGACGTTGTTCGCCGCTTTTTGCCGTCCGGCGGTTCTAACGTTGCTCGTGGGCAAGGACGAGGTGAAGGAAGGGGGCGTGCCGAACGTTAACCGTTTTTTGCGCTATGCCGGTGTGATCGTGCTGTTGCACGGTACGGTGTTTTTTGTGCTGGAATCCCTGACTTGGAGTTTCTTTTACCTGACCTTGTTACGGATCGTATGCAGTTCGGTCATAACCTTATTGTTGGTCTATTTCTGCCAGAAACTTTTTGCAGTGAACCGGCAGGGAGGGTACGGAGAAATATAAATGCAGATATAAGTTCGGGAGATATTGGTGCTGTCGGCGCCGGATGCATATGGCCGGGAGCAGGATGTATCCCGGAAGCGGGTAGCGGCGAAGAGCCTGCAGGGTCCATGCGAACAAGGTGCGTTAGCCGTAAATACCTGGAGTCGCAGGGAACGTGAAGGAGCGGGGAACAAGAGTTACGGTGTCGCGGAATTACAGGGAATAGGCGGTGTAGCGTGGAAGCAATAGGTATTTCAATCGGATCTCAGGAAAAGTGAATAGTCTGTCGCGGGTGAAAATATTGCAGTTGACCGTGGTCGGTGTCGTGCTGGTATTGCTGGTGCGGCTCTTCTATTTGCAGGTGGTCGACGACAGTTACAAAACCCGTGCGGATAATAATGCGTTGCGGTACATGGTGCAGTTCCCTCCGCGCGGCGAGGTATACGACCGTAACGGCAGGTTCCTGGTACAGAGCAAGGAGGCGTACGACCTGATGGCTACTCCGCGGGAGGTGGGCCCGTTCGATACGGCGGCGATGAGCCGTATCCTCGGTGTGCCGGTCGAACAGATACGCAAGGAATTGGACAAGGCTTCCCGTTTTTCTCGCCGTCGCGCTTCGGTGCTGTTCAAGCAATTGCCCAAAGAGGTCAAGGTGCGGCTCGACGAACGCAATTTTCCCGGATTTTTCACTGTCTACCGGACCGTCCGCTCTTATCCGACCAAGATCGCGGGAAACCTGCTGGGTTATGTCGGCGAGGTGGACGACCGCATTATCGAGCGCAATTCCTATTACCGCAGCGGCGATTACATCGGTCGCAGCGGGATAGAGCTGGCTTATGAAGATGTCCTGCGCGGGGAAAAGGGCGTAAAGATCGAGATGGTCGACGTACACGGCATTCCGCAGGGTTCGTATGCGGGCGGTATGTACGATACGCTGCCCTCACCCGGCGTGGCGATTACCTGTACGATCGACGCCCGGTTGCAGGCGCTCGCCGAAGAGCTGATGGCCGGTAAGGTGGGCAGCGTCGTGGCGATCGAACCCGAAACGGGGGAGATACTCGTCATGGCGAGCAGCCCCACGTACGATCCCGACGAACTGGTGGGACGTGAACGCGGGAACAATTACATGAAACTGTTGAACGATCGCCGCCGTCCCTTGTTCAACCGTGCCGTGATGGCGAGTTACCCGCCGGGTTCGACTTTCAAAACGGTGAACGGCCTGATCGGCTTGCAGGAGGGGGTACTCGTTCCGTCGCAGACCTATCCCTGCCACGGGGGATATCCCTACGGGCGGGGTGTGAAATGCCACAATCATTGGTCGCCGATCGACCTGATGGGAGCCGTGCAGACCTCCTGCAACGCCTATTTCTGCTATGTGTTCCGCAATATCATCGAGAACCGCAAATACGGGAACATCCAGCAGGGTTTGGATGTATGGGACGATTATGTGCGCAGTTTCGGATTCGGGCGTAAATTGGGTTCGGACTTCACTGGCGAGTTGAACGGCAATGTGCCGACCTCGTCTTTTTACGACAAGGCTTACCGTGGACGTTGGAACGGCCTGACGGTTATTTCGCTGGCGATCGGGCAGGGCGAGTTGGGTTGCACGCCGCTGCAGATGGCCAATTTCGCCGCTACCATCGCGAACCGGGGATATTACAAAATTCCCCATGTGGTCAAGCGCATTCACGACCGGGATTCGATCGACGGCCGGTTCTATGAAAAACACTATACGAAGGTCGATTCCAAACATTTCGACCCGATTGTCGAGGGCATGTACCGGGCGGTGAATGTGGACGGGGGATCGGCCCGCATGGCCCGTATCGAAGGAATCGACATTTGCGGCAAGACCGGTACCGCGCAGAATCCGCATGGCGCGGATCACAGTACTTTTATGTGTTTCGCTCCGCGCAACAATCCGAAAATCGCCGTGTCGGTCTATGTCGAAAACGGCCGCTGGGGCGGTATCGCAGCAGCGCCGATCGCGAGCCTGCTCACCGAACTCTATCTGACCGATACGGTGACCCGTCCGCAGCTGGTCGAATATGTCAAAAACCTGCAAATCAATTATCCCTACTATGGAAAATGACCTGAATCCCCGGTTGTCGGTAGGGCGCGTCGACTGGTGGTCGATCCTGATTTATGCGGCACTGGTTTTGGCGGGGTGGCTGAACATTTATGCGGCGGTATACGACGATCGCCATGCGAGTATCTTCGATCTGAGCCAACGTTACGGTATGCAGCTGGTGTGGGTCGGCGTGTCGGCCTTTATGGCGGTTTCGATCCTGCTGATCGATGCGAAATATTACCATATCCTCGCCTATCCGCTCTATTGGGGAACGATCCTGATCCTGGTCGGCGTGCTGTTTTTCGGTAAAGAGGTCAACGGGGCGAAGTCGTGGATCATGATCGGGCCGGTGGCGTTGCAGCCCACCGAGTTTGTTAAGTTTACGACCTCGCTCGCGCTCGCACGGTATATGAGTTCCTATACGTTCGATATCCACCGGCCGCACGATTTGCTGCGGGTCGGTGCGATTATCGGCCTGCCCGTACTGATCGTGATGTTGCAGAACGATACCGGATCGGCATTGGTTTACGGCTCTTTCCTGTTCATGTTCTACCGCGAGGGATTCAACCGCTGGGTCTATGTGGTGCTGATTATGGTGGTTTCACTCTTTGTCTTCTCGTTCCTGCTCGACCCGGCCGCATTGCTGATCGTGCTGTTGCTCGTGTGTGTGATCAGCGAGGGGCTGACTAACGGATACTGGCGCAGTAAACTGATCTATGTTGCGGCGCTTACACTGTTCGTCGCTTTGCTCTATATGCTTCTTCCGATGCTGGGCGGATCGATCTCGCTGCATACCGCGATTTTGGTCGGCGTGGTGTTGTCGCTCGGGCTGGCGGCGGCATATGCCTACCGGTACAAAGTGCGCAACGTCCTGATGTTCGTGCTCTTCTTTTTCGGGTCGCTCGCGTTTACCTATTCGATCGACTACGCTTTCGACAATATCCTGCAAACCCATCAGCAGAAGCGTATTCTCGACTTGTTGGGGTTGGAGTCCGACCTGAAGGGGTGGGGTTACAACGTGAACCAGTCGAAAATCGCGATCGGTTCGGGCGGCTTCTCAGGCAAGGGCTTTCTCGAGGGGACCCAAACGAAATTCAACTTCGTGCCGGAGCAAAGCACCGATTTCATTTTTTGTACGGTGGGCGAGGAGTGGGGATTCCTGGGCAGTGCCCTGGTCATCGTGCTGTTCGGCATCCTGATCCTGCGGCTGGTCCGTATGGGCGAACGGCAAATGGAGCCCTTCGGCCGGATCTATTGTTATTGCGTCGCATCGATCTTCTTTTTCCACGTACTGGTCAATATCGGCATGACTATCGGACTGATGCCGGTGATCGGCATTCCGCTGCCGTTTTTCAGTTACGGCGGCTCGTCGATGATCGCGTTTACCGTACTGCTGTTTGTGGCGATACGGCTCGATTCCGCTAAAAACGAACTTACTCTATAATCCTATGACAGACCTCCACAAAGGCCTTACGCAGGCAGAAGTGATCCGGAGCCGTGAGCAGCACGGCCGCAACCTGTTGACTCCGGCCAAGCGCAAATCGCTTTGGGCGCTTTTCTTCGAGAAATTTTCCGATCCGGTGATCCGCATTTTACTCGTTGCGGCATTCCTGTCGCTCGGGATCGGTTTCATTCACAATGAATTTGCCGAGACGATCGGAATCTTCTGTGCGATTTTCCTGGCAACGGGCGTCGCCTTTTGGTTCGAATACGATGCGATGCGCAAATTCGACCTGCTCAACAGCACGAACGACGATACGCCGGTCAAGGTTGTCCGGGACGGAGAGGTGATGGAGATTCCCAAACAGGACGTCGTGGTGGGGGATGTGGTGATTCTCCAGAGCGGAGAGGAGGTTCCCGCCGACGGACGGCTGCATGAGGCCGTGTCGCTCAAAGTCAACGAATCGACGCTGACCGGCGAGCCGATGATCGACAAGACGACAGATCCGGCCCATTTCCACCACGATGCGACCTATCCGTCGAACGAGGTGCTGCGGGGGACGACGGTGATCGAAGGTCACGGGGTGATGGTCGTAGAGAAGGTGGGGGATGCTACCGAGTTCGGTAAGGTGGCCGAACAGTCGACGGTCGAGAGTGAGGAGGAGACGCCGCTGAACCTGCAGTTGGGACGGTTGTCGAAACTGATCGGCCGTGCGGGAATCTCGCTGGCCGTGCTGACGTTCGTCGCGTTGCTGGTCAAAGGATTTCTTTTCGGAGGACTGCTGGAAGCCGACTGGATCACGATTGCCGAACGGGTGCTGCAATACTTTATGGTGGCTGTCACGCTGATCGTCGTGGCGGTTCCCGAAGGATTGCCGATGAGCGTGACGCTGTCGCTGGCGGTCAATATGCGCCGGATGCTCAAGACGAACAATCTCGTGCGCAAGATGCACGCCTGCGAAACGATGGGGGCCATTACGGTGATCTGCACGGATAAGACCGGTACGCTGACGCGCAATGAGATGCGTGTGCACGAGACGAAATTTTATCAGGAGGGGATCGACGACCTGATTCGCGAGGGGATTGCCGCGAACTCCACGGCATTCCTCGATACGCACGGCAAGGTGATCGGTAATCCGACCGAAGGAGCGTTGTTGTTGTGGTTGCGTGACCAGGGGGTCGATTATGCCGCACTGCGCGATGGGGCCAAGGTAGTCGACCAGCTCACTTTTACGACCGAACGAAAATTTATGGCCACGCTGGTCGACTCCCCGCTCGGCGGCCGTTACCTCTATATCAAGGGTGCTCCGGAGATCGTGCTGAATCGTTGCGCTTCGTTTCCGGATAAGACGGCCGTTGAGGCGCAGTTGGCGGCCTACCAGAATATGGCGATGCGTACGCTGGGCTTTGCGTACGGCCGTTGCGACGGGGCGCAGGACTGCGGGGAGGCCCTCGAACGCTGTCCGCTCACGTTTGTCGGGATCGCCGCGATTTCCGACCCGGTGCGCGACGATGTGCCTGCGGCGGTTCACGAATGCCTTGATGCGGGTATCGGTGTGAAAATCGTGACCGGCGATACGCCTGCGACGGCTAAGGAGATCGGACGGCAGATCGGGTTGTGGACGGTCGAAGATACCGATTACAATCACATTACCGGGGCCGATTTCGCCGCTTTGAGCGATGAAGAACTGCTGGAGCGCGTACAGGCGCTGAAGATCATGTCGCGTGCCCGGCCGCTCGATAAGCAGCGCCTGGTGAGGCTGCTACAGCAGCGCGGCGAAGTGGTTGCCGTTACCGGTGACGGTACGAACGACGCTCCGGCACTCAATTTTGCGCAGGTCGGCCTGTCGATGGGTACCGGTACCTCCGTAGCCAAAGAGGCAAGCGATATCACGTTGCTCGACGATTCGTTCAGCAGTATCGCCACGGCGGTGATGTGGGGCCGTTCGCTCTACCGCAACATCCAGCGTTTCGTGCTGTTCCAGCTGACAATCAATGTTGTAGCGGTGGTAATCGTGCTGTTGGGTTCTGTCTTCGGCAGCGAATTGCCGCTGACCGTTACGCAGATGCTGTGGGTCAACCTGATTATGGATACGTTCGCCGCACTGGCGCTCGCGTCGCTGCCTCCCAGCCGCAGCGTGATGAAAGAGAAACCGCGGAAGAGCAGCGATTTTATCATCACTCCGGCGATGTCCCGTTCGATCCTCGGCACGGCCGCGCTGTTTATCGTCGTGCTGCTGGGTATGCTCTTCTGGTTCGGCGAGGCGATCACCCCGTATGAATTGTCGGCTTTCTTCACTGTCTTCGTAATGTTGCAGTTCTGGAACATGTTCAATGCGAAGGGATTCGCGTCCACCCAGCCGCTGATTTTCTCGTGGAAAGGGTGTTATGCATTTTTTGCCGTGCTGTTGCTGATCCTGGTAGGGCAGTTCATTATCGTGACCTGGGGCGGGGAGGTGTTCCGCACGGTACCGTTGACCTGGAACGACTGGCTGTTGATTATCGGTTCGACGTCGTTGGTGATGTGGGTCGGCGAAATCGCCCGCACCATCCGCTATTTCAGCCGGAAACGAGGATAAACCACAGTCAGGAAGAAATATTGACTAAACTGATACCGGATAAATATGCTCATCAGGTCGGTCGAACTTCGGGATGTCGACGCTATTACGGATATTTACAACGGGTATGTGACGGGCGGTTCGGCGACATTCGAAACCGAACCGGTCGGCACAGCGGAGATGCGTTCCCGGATCGCCGGCATCTCGGCACGCTTTCCCTATCTTGTCTGCGAGGAGGGGGGAAGAGTGGCCGGTTACTGCTATGCACACGGCTGGAAAACAAAAGCGGCTTACCGGTATACGCTCGAAACGACGGTTTACCTTTCACCGGACTATCTTGGCCGGGGAATCGGCAAGCGGTTGATGCGGGAGTTGATCGAAGCGTGCCGCCGGAACGGTTACCGGGCGTTGATAGCCTGCATTACGGCGGGAAACGAAGCCAGCATTGCGTTGCATACGGGACTCGGGTTCAAACAAGTCTCCCATTTTGAACAGGTGGGCCGAAAATTCGGGCGGTGGTTGGACGTGGTGGATTATGAATTGCTGCTGAACCCCGGTGACGGTGAATTCTGAGGACGGTAACCAGCGGATCCGGACATGCGCATGTAAGTCGTATCTTCCTGTCGAAGAATGTCAGCAGGTCGGTTTGGAGGCTCTCCTGTCCGTTTTTTGCAGAACGAGTTACGTGAAGAGTTCGATCCGGACCTGATCTTAATCCCAATCCCAATATGTTTGCTTTAGGCCTGTTTCCGTTGTTCAGGAACGGACCGTCGGCGTATTTCCTGTTTGCAGGGACGTTTCCGTTCCGGCGGCGGAGACGGCTTGCAGGCGGGCAGCCTCTTCGCGCATGAACTTTTCGGAGACGACCACCCGTACGGCCCGGTCGATCACCTCGAACTCGAAAGGTGAGTAGCCGAGCGCTTCGCCGTCCACCTCTATGGCGATTTCGGGTGACGATTCGATGCGTATCTTACGCCCCCGGTTGAGGCTCGTCGAGTGCAGGCGGTAGATGCGGCCGTTGAACAGGACCTTGAAATTGTACAGCACCTGCAAGGGGTTCATCCGGCGGATCACCGTCAGGTCGAACAGTCCGTCGTCGGCCACGGCGTCCGGCGTTTGCAGCATGCCGCCGCCGTTGTATTTGCCGATACCGATCGTGGCACTGTATACCAGGTCGTTAACCACCAGTTGGTCGTCGACGTAAACTTTTACGCCGGTGGAGTTGTACCGCATGATCGCTTTGAGGGTACTCCACAGGTAGAGCCATTTACCCCGTTTGCCCTCTTCCTTGAGGTGGTTGTAGCGCCGGTTGACCGCTGCGTCGAATCCCACCCCCGCCACGTTGGCCATGTAGCGGGTTTGCCGGTAGGAAGACTGGTAGTAGGAGATCATTCCCACGTCCTGCAGGAACGAGTGTCCCTCGACGATCGCGCGGATCGCTTCGGAATATTTGCGCGGAATACCGAACATCCGGATCCAGTCGTTGCCGGTACCTACGGCGATTACGCTCAGCAATACGTCCTGCGTCGGCACCGCTTTCTGGATGAACAGGCCGTTGACGGCCTCGTGGATCGTGCCGTCGCCGCCTACGACGATCAGTTTGCGGAAACCGTTGTTGACCGCTTCGACTGCCAGCTCGATCGCATGGTACTTGCGCTCGGTGAAGGCATACTCCGGAACGATATGGTTGTCGCGCAGCAGTTTGCTGATTTGGGGCCAGTCCGCCAGTCCCCGGCCGCTGCCTGCGACCGGGTTGACGATGGCAAACCATTTGTCGGCGTTCTCCATCTTCCTGTGAAGTTGTGTTTAGCGCTGTGGTACGTGCGAGAGCGTATGCAACAGGTAATCCCAGAACTTGCCGACCGATGCGATTTCGGTCTTTTCATCCGGCGAGTGCGGATAGCGGATCGTAGGTCCGAACGAGATCATGTCGAGGTTCGGGTACTTGCCGCCCAGGATACCGCACTCCAGTCCGGCGTGGATCGCCATGACAGCCGGCTTGCGGCCGTAAAGCGCCTCGTAAGATTCGGTCATCGTTTTCAGGATCGGCGAATCCATATTGGGATTCCAGCCCGAGTAACCGCCGCTCGGCGTGACGACTGCCCCGGCCAGCGTGAAAACCGAAGTCATCGTCTCAGCAAGGTACTCCTTCTCGCTGTCTACCGAACTGCGAAGCAACGCCTGCATTCGTACCGTACCGTTCTCCGATACGACGCGTGCGAGGTTGGTTGAGGTTTGTACCAGCCCGGGCATCGAGGGGCTCATGCGGATCACCCCGTTGGGGCAGCCCTGTACGGCATTCAGCAACCTGTTCTGGCTTTCTGTGTCCATGACCGATGCGGGCATAGAGGTATCCCCGGCTGTGACCGTAACGCCGTCATCGACCCCTTTGAGCTCGGCGCAGATCAGCGTGTCGAACGTTTTAACCATCTCCCCGAAGGTCTGGAGTTTTTCTTGCGGGATCAGCGCCACGGCTGTCGCTTCGCGCGGGATCGCATTGCGCAACCCGCCTCCGTCGATTGATGCGAGGCGCAGGCCGAATTCTTTTTGTGCATGCAACAGAAGCCGGGCCATGATTTTATTCGCGTTGCCGCGTTCGAGGATGATCTCGATGCCCGAGTGACCTCCGAGCAGCCCTTTCACCTCGATTTTCACCGGCTTGAGCCCTGCCGGAACCGCCTCTTCCTTATAGGTGAGCGAGACGTTCAGGTCGAGTCCTCCGGCGCAGCCGACATACAATTCGCCTTCCGCCTCCGAGTCGAGGTTCAGCAGGATGTCCCCTTGCAGTACGCCGGGTTTCAGGCCGAATGCGCCGTCCATGCCGGTCTCTTCCGATGCGGTGATCAGCGCTTCGAGCGGTCCGTGCTTCAGTGTCTTCGATCCCATCACGGCGAGTATCGCTGCCAGGCCCATTCCGTTGTCGGCGCCGAGGGTCGTGCCGTTGGCCGTTACCCATTCGCCGTCGATATAGGCTTCGATCGGATCTTTGGTGAAATCGAACGTTTTGTCGTTGTTTTTCTGCGGCACCATATCCATGTGCGCTTGCAGGATGATGCCCTTGCGGTCCTTCATGCCGGGAGTGGCCGGTTTGCGCATGATCACATTGCCCGCCTCGTCGGCGAAGCATTCGATCCCGAAAGAGTTGCCCTGGGCGATCAGATAGTCGCGAACGGCGGTTTCGTGGCCCGACGGACGGGGAATCGCGCACAGGGCGGCAAATTGTTTCCACACCTCATGCGGTGCGAGTGCTGCTATGTTTTTATCCATGATTATCTGGTTTTATCCGTGTCAGTAATTGTCAAAACGCTGCCTTGCGATGCGAGCCCGGAATTTGTCGGAATGCGGTTTTCGGGGGCGTCGAATCCTTTGAATGCTGATGTCCCGAAACTGCGTGCGGTCCGGACCTGAACTCCGGTGCCGGATATTCCGAGCCGGCATGTAACGATGATCCGGGTAGTCCCGGGCCCCTCTGCCGGCGATCATCCGGCGGCTATTTCAGCCGGGCAAGCATGTTTTTCGTATTGTTTTCGATCCGGTCGAGGATGTCGTCGGTGTCGTCCTTGACGAATTTTTCGCCGGTTATGTGTTCGTACAGTTCGATGTAGCGGTCGCTGACGCTGGTCACGAACTCGTCGGTCATTTCGGGTACTTGTTCGCCCGGACGCCCCTGGAAGCCTTGCTCCATCAGCCATTCGCGTACGAACTCCTTCGAAAGCTGGCGCTGCGCTTCGCCTTTGTCGAAACGCTCCTGATAGCCGTCCGCATAGAAATAACGCGAGCTGTCGGGCGTGTGGATCTCGTCCATCAGCAGGATCTCACCGTCCTTCTTGCCGAATTCGTATTTCGTGTCGACTAGGATCAGGCCCTGCTTCGCGGCGATCTCGGTACCGCGTGCGAAAAGTTCCAGTGCGTATTTTTCCAGTTTTTCGTAATCTTCTTTGCTCACCAGTCCGCTGCGAATAATCTCCTCTTTGGAGATATTCTGGTCGTGTTCGCCGATCTCGGCCTTCGTGGTCGGGGTGACGATCGGGTGCGGGAATTTCTGGTGCTCCTTCATGCCGTCGGGAATGGGCACGCCGCAGATTTCACGGGCGCCGGCCTTGTAATCGCGCCACGAACTGCCGGTGAGGTAGGCGCGTACGATCATCTCGACCGGGAAGCCTTTGCAACGGTGGCCGACGGTGACCATCGGGTCGGGCGAAGCAATCTTCCAGTTCGGACAGATGTCGGCAGTCGCGTCCAGGAATTTCGATGCGATCTGGTTCAGGACCTGTCCTTTGTAGGGGATGCCTTTGGGGAGCACTACGTCGAAGGCCGAGATCCGGTCGCTCACCACCATCACCAGGTAGTTGTCGTCGATATTGTAAACGTCGCGCACTTTGCCGACATAGAGGTCTTTCTGTCCGTCGAAATGGAAATCTGTCTTGAGGATTGCTTTTGCCATGATTGTATGTTTTTTAATTTGAACGCTCGGGGTTGTTGTCCTGTGCGAATAATTCCGGTTCGGAGGCCTTCGACTGGTTGTCGAACGCTTCGACGATGTATTTGACCAGCCTGTGGCGGATGATGTCGCGGTTGTCGAATTCGACCATGCCGATGCCGTCGATGCCTTGCAGCAGTTTCATCACGGTGCTCAGTCCCGAATCGGCTTTGCGGGCCAGGTCGATTTGGGTCAGGTCGCCCGTGACGATGAAACGCGCGCTGCGGCCCATGCGGGTGAGGAACATCTTGATTTGGGAAAGGGTGGTGTTCTGCGCCTCGTCGAGGATGACGAACGCATTGTCGAGCGTACGGCCGCGCATGT
>ERZ827450.1838-NODE-1838-length-19852-cov-3.231853_pt1 | contig 19852 bp, 20 predicted proteins | sample MGYA00519773_ERZ827450 | MGnify/ENA primary metagenome ERZ827450 (study PRJEB31778, sample SAMEA3449306) | human gut metagenome | biome: human gut; feature: human-associated habitat; material: faeces | place: United Kingdom | collected 2010/2012 ...
TTGCAGAAACGATGAAAACGAAATCAGAAACATCAGCGCCAGCGACACGCCGAAAATTGCCGCCAGAACAAAAAACGTTTCATAACTCATCGAAAAACCGGAAGAAAACACCGTAAAATTACCTGCGCTGGCAAACAGCAAAAAGTTAATGCTCAGCAACAACGCAACAACCATTCCCTTTACCAGCCAGTCAAACAGGTATACCGTCAGGTCGCGTCTGGGACGGCTGCGGCGAAACCTTTTCTGCGTACGGCTGCGAATAGAAGTCGGCGCCGGTTCGTCTACAATAATGTCTTCCATTTTTGCAATCCTTAAAACTTTATTCCAGATTTATAGGCTAATCTAAGCATATTTTTTTTGACATTTAAAGCAGAAAAACCCCGGACTTGCATAAGTCCGGGGCCTTTCCGCAATCTTGAAAAAGATTATCTCGAGTAGTATTCGATAACCAGATTGGGTTCCATAACGGCGCCGTAAGGAACGTCGTCGAACTTCGGAACAAAGGTATATTTGGCAGTCAGCTTCTTGTTGTCAACTTCAATATACCCCGGAACATCGCGAACCGTAGATTCAACGGCGGCAATGACAATCGGCAGCTGCTTCGACTTCTCGCGAACTTCGATAACATCACCGGCCTTAACCATATAAGAAGGAATGTTGACCTTTTTGCCGTTGACCAGAATATGGCCATGGTTTACAAACTGACGGGCGGCAAAAATGGTAGAAACGAACTTGGCTTTGTAAACCAGATTGTCCAAACGGGATTCCAGAATACCGATGAGGTTTTCGGCAGAGTCGCCGCCTCTTCTGACCGCTTCGACATAATATTTGTGGAACTGTTTCTCGGAAACGTTGCCGTAATAGGTTTTCAGCTTCTGTTTGGCATGCAGCTGTTCACCGTAGTCGGTCTGTTTTTTTCTTCTCTGTCCATGCTGACCCGGAGCATATTCTCTTCTGTTCAGCGGACTTTTCGGATCGCCCCAGATGTTGCTCAGATAACGGCGAGCCGGTTTTTTCTTTGCAGAAACGATACTTTTCATAAAATTTTCCTTTTTTAAATTACGTTATTGTCCCGGTAGTTTTGGTTCTTAAACGCCAAACGGGGAATTTTTACCCTCATTCCCGGAAGTATGCGCAATTTATCGCAAATAATTAATAATTTCAAGCAAAATTTTGCAAATAAATATAGATTTTTTCAGATTACGGAATACAATATGCTCCTCGGAACAAAAAGGTAACGAAGATGTCTTATGATTTAATGTTTCAACAGGCGCTGGCGCTGCACGAACAGGGACGGTTTGACGAAGCCGAAAGCCTGTATCGGCAAATTCTTGAAACCGCGCCCCGAAATCCGGACGTTCTCAACCTTCTCGGTCTGGTTGCTCAGGCCAAAGGCATCCATAACGAAGCCGTCGAACTGTTTTACAAAGCCGTCTGCGAAGCGCCGACGCATGCGCCTTTCTATTTCAACCTCGCGCTCTCGCTCGACTTGTGGGATAAACCTCACGAAGCCCTCGACAATTATCGCAAAGCGTTGAAAATTGACCCCGGAATTAAGGAAGCCTGGAACAACATCGGTACTCTTTGCCAAAAGCTGGGCCAAGCTGCCGAAGCCGAAACAGCTTACCGCCGGGCTGCCGCTCTGGATAGCGAATACGCGGAACCTCGGGTAAATCTGGCCCGTATGAAAAAGGACCTGTCCGAACTGAAAGCTCTGGCCAAACGTTTTCCGCATGACGCTCTCAGTCTCTATTTTCTGGCAGACGAGCATTACCGCGCCGGCGAATATGACCTGGCCGCCGAATATGCAGCCCAAGCCTCAGCCAATGCACCGACCGATGCGGAAATTAAAATATTGTCCGGACTTATCTGTCTGGCACAGGAAAATACGGCCGAAGCCCGCATCTGTTTTCAAAAAGCGCTGGCGCTCGATCCGCGTTCGGTTCCGGCCTTGGTTAATCTGGCAAATCTTGAAACCACCGCCGGCGAATATGAAACGGCCGAAAAACATTATAAAAGGGCATTGGAACTGTCGCCGCAAAACCTTGACGCCCACATAAACTATGCAGACATGCTCTACCGGCAGAAACGACTGCCCGAAGCGCTGGAAGAATATCGCACCGCCGTCGTCATTGATCCCGGAATCCCCGAAATCAGCAACAACCTGGGCGTCATTCTTAAGGATATCGGCGAATATGAAGAAGCTTTGGGGCTGTTTTTCAATGCGTTCAACCAGAGGCCTGAAACCGGAGAATTTTCGGTCAACATTGCCGAAACACTGACTCTTCTGCACGGGCAGAAACCCGAAACAGCCGTCAAAATTGCGCAGAACTGGCGCCGACAGGCTCCGGACAACGCCTTTGCCGTCCATGTCTGCGCTGCATTGCAGGGAAAACTGGAAAATGAAAATAATCAGATTTATGTTGAAAAGCTTTTTGACAATTTTGCTGATAATTACGAGCTGGTTCTCCAAAAGCTTGATTACGGCGTTGTCCGAAGCCTTAGAAACTTTACGGGACCTGTTGAAGGCACCCTTGTGGATCTTGGCTGCGGCACGGGGCTTGCTGGCCTGGCTTATCAGGCCGCTGGCACCCGGCTTGTCGGCGTGGATATCTCCGAAAAAATGCTCGCCCAGGCCCGCAAAAAAGGAATCTACAAAGAACTGATTAAAGCCGACATTGTTTCCTGGCTGCTGCAAAAACCGCAGGCTGACGCTTTTGTCGCTGCCGACGTTTTCAACTATATCGGCAGACTGGAATCCGTTATTGATGCCGCCGCGCCCGTAAAACTCGCTTTTTCGACCGAAGACGACCATTCCGTCGACACATGCAGACTGACCCCGTCCGGCCGTTTTGCACACAATCCGGAATATGTCGAAAAGCTTTTGCAAAAAGCCGGTTATCACCGAATTGAACGACAATCATCCGTTCTCCGTACCGAAAACGGACAACCTGTGAAAGGAACCCTATGGAAAACCTGGTAATTGAACTTTTGCCGGCCGATTATGAGGCGATTGCCGAACTTTGGGAAGCCTCAGTTCGAGCAACGCACCATTTTCTCAAGCCGGAAGAAATCGGCTTCTACAAACCCTACCTGCTGAAATACGCCCTGCCCGCCTGCAGGCTTTACGGCATCAAAACAAACGAGGGCAAACTATGTGCCTTTATCGGCCTTTCCGATGACAAAATCGAAATGCTGTTCGTCAACCCGAAATTTTTCAAAAACGGCTGCGGCCGACGGCTGGTTGACTTTGCGGAACGGGAGAAAAATATAAAAAAAGTCGACGTCAACGAAGAAAACCCGCAGGCGCTGGCCTTTTATCTTCATATGGGTTTCAACATTGCCGGCCGCAGCGAACTGGACGGCAACGGCAAGCCCCACCCGCTCCTTTTCCTGCAAAAGGACTGATTTTATCCCCGTCGCAACGAATAACTCTTTTCTTTTAAAATTCGGAAAGCTATAAATAAAATATTATATAACCTGTCGGAGAATCTCCATGAACACCCTTAAACAACAACTTCCCTTCATCAAAAAAGCTTTCGTTTTTCTGCTCGGCAGCTGGATTTTCGCTTACGGAACCGCTTCCGTTGTTACCATTTTCTGGCTCGAATCATTCCAAAACATCAGTGTGGAAGGCATTCGCAGCTATTTTCAGGATCCGTTCCCGAGCATTTTCGTTTCGGCGCTCAAAATGTATGTCGTCGTCTATGTCCTGTTTTATACGTTACCCGACAAAATTCAAAACGCCAAATTCTGGCTTCGCGGCATTTATTTTCTGCTGTTTTATGTCTTTTGTTGCCTGACTTATTTTTGGATATAAGATGCAAGCCCTCGCAAGAGGGCTTTTTTTAACGTATGGAAACTTTTCTCAGCCTTTCGAAAACTTCCGTTTCGCGCAATCCCGGATTCAGTGCGGCAAAATCAACAGCCCGATACCCGAAGCGGGTTCTTAACAACGGATTAGCTCCCTTGTCCAGCAACAGGCTTACCACTTCCGGATTGGGATTCAGTTTTGCCGCAAAAATCAGCGGCGTCGCATAATCTGCGTTCCCGGCATTAATTCCCGCCCCATAACGCAGCAACAGAGCGGTAATTTCCGGATTTCGGTTGCTTCCCGCTGCTTCGTTCAAAATCGTATTGGCGTTATTGCCCCGCGCGTGCACATTGGCGCCGGCCGCCAAAAGCATACGGCAAACCTCAACGTTTTCGTTCAGCCGTACGGCATAAAACAAGGCCGTTCCGCCTCGCGAATCCCTGGCATTGACATTCGCGCCGTAAGCCAGCAGCAGCCTGACAAATTCCGGATTGCGCTGGGCCGCGGCAAACATCAGCGCCGTCCGGCGGCGATTGTCCGTTGCATTCGGCGCCACCCCCATAGACAGTAGCTTTTTGAGGCAATAAACGTTTCCGTGACGATTGGACGCGGCATACATCAACGGCGTCATTCCGCCATATGTTTTAAAGTTCGGATCTCCGCCCTTCGCCAGCAGAGCGTCGACAACCTCGCGCCCGTCCTCATTGAGGCAAGCAGAACTTAACAAAGTCATGTCTCCGGCAAACGGCTTGTTTATTTCAAATTCACGGGTCGTTATCAGACGATCCACTTCCCCCGCCGGCGCCATAGCCACCAAATCGGGCGAAATCTGGGCTGCTGCCGGCCATACGACAATACAAAAAAGACAAATTGTTGCAAAAACGGCTCTTTTCATAAAATCCTCCGGATTTTATCTAATCATTTCCGAACATAAAAAAACCCCGTGATGCTCAGCATCACGAGGAAACGAAATGACAGACTTCTCAGTCTCCGTATTCGAAAACAAAATCGGCACGAGACACCGTTTTTTGATAAACAAGCCCCAACATCCCCTGCGATTCATAAATCTGATACGCCAAAACACAGTCGCCCAGCATCATTCTGAAAGCGTAAGTTCGGCCAAAAATAAGCGGAGACAAATCCTTTTGCGCAAAACAAAGCAGCCGGGTATAACTCTGAACCAGAGAAATCATCTCCGGTACCGGAACATATTTCTTTTTTTCCGGCTTTTTCCCGTCATACAACAATCCGCCGATGCACTTCTGCTCTTTGTCAAAAACCGGCGTCAGTATCGTATCAACCGATACTTCTTCTGCAAAATCAATTTTTATCGATGTCATATCTCAAAATTTTAAAAGGTAATAAATCCATATCTATACAATCAATTGTTTCCAATCTACTACCGTTTCATCCATTGTCAAGTTTTTTGTCTATTTTTGTGTTTACAGCCGCATAAAAATATGATATATTTTCCACAATAAAAACGAATTATTGTGGAAACTCAAAATATAATTCTGCGGTAATTCAGGTAATAACACTAAAAATATACCATTATGGACTTAAAAGAAAAAAAACAGAAATTAGCCGAAATCAAAGAAGAATTTGAATACGGCATGTTCCAAAACGGCAAAGTAGAAAACATCGGCACCATATTTTTTCTGTATTATACCGGTGCCTGCGTTTTGAGAGACGTCGTTTACTATCGCTCTCTCCACTACGGCATTCAATTTGAAACCTTATGTATGACCAGTTCATACTTTATCGGTTCCAAAGCTCACGCTGAAGCGCTTTTCCAGGCTTTTGGCGGCAAAATGTATGCTACCGAATTTTGCGCTCTGGCCGAAAACGCGCGCGAACTTTATGCCTGGGAAGGTCCAAAGCGCCAACGGCAGTGCGAAGAGATTCACCGCCGCGGATTTACCTCCGAACCGTTGGATCTTGAAGAGGTCAAAATGGCCCTGTTTTAATCCGGATTGCCGAACAAAATCAAAAACGCCTCTTATTTAAGAGGCGTTTTTTCTTTTTTACCAGCCTAATTTGCCATATTCTTCAGGTTGGTAATAATCGTCTGAGCCGTTGATTGCGATTCTTCGCTTATCCCTGCCGACTGCAAAGCCAGCTTTTTGATACAGGTATTAACAATTTCGTCAGCCGTAGCACTGACCGAACTGCTGAACAAAGTGCCGGCCTGAAACTTGTTGTTAGCCTCACTGACCATGCAGGCGCGCATTTTGGTCTTGGCCGAAGCATTGCTGTCAACCGTGGTATATTTTGACAAATCGGCGCAACCGAACAAAACGGCCAACATAGCCGGTAAAAAAAATTTTTTCATTTCAAGTCCTTTAGTTGGTTTAAAATCATTTCTTTGTATAAAACCAACCAATTAAAAAAAGTTAAATAAAAACGGATTGCCGTAAAATAAAAAGCCGCCCTCCCAGGCGGCTTTTAGTGGCGGAGAGTACAGAATGGCTAAGCAAAAAGCTGACCAACGTCTGCTTTTTGTCTGCAACATCTCAGAAAATGTTAGTGAGCAAGGAAGCGGCAGCGACCGCGGCGAACTTACATTCCTGAGCAGTCCTGTCTCCAATACAAAAGCCGCCCTCTCGGGCGGCTTTTAGTGGCGGAGAGTACAGGACTCGAACCTGTGCATCCCTTTAACAGGATGACGGATTAGCAATCCGCTGCATTACCACTCTGCCAACTCTCCATGGTAACGGACTTATATTTATATTATGTTTCAGCCAACGTCAATAGCAAAATTAACAAATGCCGATATTTTTTACCCGGACGCCAAAATCAGCACAATTGCCGATGTCAACAGCAGCAAAGCAGCCTTCACATTCATTCTGTTATACGGAACATTCGGCGTCAGCCTGGCTTTCAGCAGATTAAAAAGCGCAATCCACAAAATATAAATATACATCAGCGCCGCTACATAAGACGGATTAAACGCATAAAACATCGCAAAGTTTTTACTGACGTTACAACCGATTAGCAGCACAAACACCGGCAGATATTTAACATTTTCAGCAGCGACAGCCTTTTTCAGACTGCCGTTGTCACGCAGATAAACGACCAGATTAATCGCTCCGGCCACCAAAGCTATCAGCAAAACGTAAAAATAACTGGCCGAAACCAAATCCCCTTGTCCGTAATTCATTGCCTTTTTGTTCACAATGTCGCAAAAAGCGCCGACGGTCAGTGTCAGAACCAAAAACTTCAACGCCTGCATGCTTATCGGGCTGCGGTTAAACAACCGAACCGAAACAACAATCCCGGCCATGGCCGCAACAATAAGAAGCGCAACAAGCGGTTCCCGCAGATAAACCAGAATTGTCGACGGCGAAATAATCAGCCATAAGACAAAGGTAATCCCGATGGAAAACGGCTGCAAAGACGTCGCCACCTCGGCGCCCCACCGACACAGCGCAACAAAAAACTTGCCGTCGACAAAAGCGATTAAAGCTCCCTGCAACATGCACAGGGCATAAAATTCCCAATGCGGAACCGGTGTAAACAAACCGGCGAAAGGCAGCAGCATAAAAAACACCGCCCACCCCCGATAAACCATAAACAGCGACGCCTTCATCGCCATCTTCTGATTCAGCAGAAAATATGCCGCATTGAAAAAACTGGTCAGCAGCGCAAAGACGACCCACATTTTTTATTCCATTACCATACTGATATATGTCATGAAAATAAAACCCATAAACACGGCAAAGGCCGATTTCTCGGTTTCCCTGGTACCATACGTTTCCGGAAGAATTTCGTTAACGACGACAAACAGCAGCGTCCCCCCGGCCATAGCCATTCCCAGCGGAACAATCTTGTCGCTCAGTCCCATCGTCAGCAGACCGATAACGGCACCAATCGGCTGCACCATGCCAATCAGCAGCGCCGTAAACGCGGCCTTGAGTTTGGAACATTTGGCCGCCACCAGCGAAATGGCTATGGTCAGGCCTTCAGGAATGTTATGAACCGCAATGCCGATAACCAGACTGTCCGGATTCATAAAGTCTTCGGCACTGTAGGCCACTCCGACGGCCAGCCCCTCGGGAAGCTTATGCAACGTAATCGCAATAATGAACAGCCAAGCCTTTTTCAGGGTAAAATGCATACCGTGCAACCCCATGTTGTTATGTTCGTGAGGCAGCAGGTCATTCAAGAGCCAAACCAGAGCCACGCCGGCAAAAACCGCGCCGCAAAACCAGAAAGCCGCCACATGAATATCCGGATCAAAAGTCGCGATTTTGTGCATGGACGGCACCAGCAGCGCAAAGAACGATGCCGCCAGCATAACGCCGGCCGCCGCATTAAGCATACAGTTAATATTTTCCTGACTGTATTTTTTTTTCAGAAAAATCATAAAACCGCCGACACCGGTTACAACCCCTGCCAGCAGCGATGCCAGCAGCCCCTGCATAAACACTCCGGACATTTACAGCTTCCTTTCTCTAATTTTCTTTATAATCCGCTCATAATACGGCAGAATTCTCTTTTCGGTACAATAATCGCGAACCTTGTCAAAATCAATCCATTTCACGCCTGAATTTTCATCCGGCTTAATACGCAGCATGCCTTTTTCATCGGCTTCCAACAGATAAACAACGTTATAATGCAGATGAGTCGGCACCAGAGAGCCGCGTTTAATATGATTGTGAACCACCAGAACGTTAACATCTACGGGTCCGTTACCGATAACCCCGACTTTCTTCAGCCCGGTTTCTTCCGAAGTTTCCTTCAGCGCTACCCGCAAAAGGTCCTTGTCGCCGTCGGCATGCCCGCCAACCCAGGCCCATGTGTCATACAGATTGTGGTAAACCATCAAAACCCTGTTCCGCTCCCTGTTCACAATCCAAGCGGAAGCCGAAAGATGGCCGACCAGATTGTCGCGGTCACAGGCTCTGTCGCCATAAGTCGACAGAAACTGCCGGAAAGAACGGACAGCTCCCTCTTCGACATCATCATAAGGAGAATAATTTGAAAGGAAATCAATCAGTTGCATCATTTTTTGTCAGTTCTTCATAAAACGCGTTAACCTTAAAATCATGACCGACAACGCTTTCACTGCGCAGCAGCACGTTTGCCGCGCACAATTGTCCCAAACATACCGCTTCCGCAGATGTCTGCCCCTTCATCAGGCCGGACAGAAAACCGCCGGCAAAAGCGTCGCCCGCACCGCTTGTATTGCATATTCTCCCGACTTTCGGCGCCGTAAAACTGCTCCATGTTCCCCGGTCAAACAAATCGACGCCCTTGGCTCCCTTGGTCATAACGGCAGTTTTAAACTCTTTTTTGCCCAAAGCTCCGAACTCGTTTTCATTGCCGAGAATAATATCGATTTTCGGCAACAGCGTCTCAAGCGTCGGTAAATTTTCGCGGACAATAATTGGATCAGACAACGTCAAAGCCGTTTTAATTCCGCGAGAAAAGGCAAAATCAACAATTTTTCCGACGGTTTCGGCATTATGGTCCAGCCAGTATCCCTCGACAAATATCAATTTGGCCTGTTCCGCAGCCGTCCAGTCAATATCCTGCGGATAAATGAATTTGGAAGCGCCCATTTTGCCGCACATCGACTTTTCGCCGTCATCATGAACCAAAATCAACGTACAGGCCGTCGGGGCGGCACTGTCCGTTGCCAGCAGACTCTTGACGCCGTAGTCTTTAAGCTCCGCTTTGAATTTCAGTCCTTCGACGTCATCGCCGACCTTGCCCGCAAATCCGGCCGAAATCCCCAGAATCGACATGGCTTTAAGCGAATTGGCCACCGAACCGCCGCAACAGGAACGTCCGTTTTTCAAACGGCCTTTGATTATTGCAAAAGCTTCCGGCGTCGTTCTGAAAAAACCGCCTTTGCAGGCGTCGTGAAACTCAATCAGAGAAGAAACTTCGGCAGCCGCTGCGGTTATGTCAACAATCGCGTTCCCCATTCCGATAACGTCAACCATAATCTCCCCCTTTTGCAAACGAACGCCCAATGGAAAGATTGCCGGAAAGACAATTCTCCGGCAATCTTCTTGCAGACCTTTATCCGAGTTTTTTGCTCAGCAGCTGGTTAACCATTCCCGGATTGGCTTTCCCCTTGGAAGCTTTCATTACCTGTCCGACAAACCAGCCCATCAGCGCGGTTTTGCCGGCGCGATAAGCCGCCGTATTGTCCGGATTGTCGGCAATTACCTGGTCGATAATGGCTTCAATGGCCCCCGTGTCGGTAACCTGCTTAAGCCCTTTTTCTTCAACGATTTTTTCCGGTTCCTCACCCGTGTCGGCCATCAGCAGGAAAACCTCCTTGCCGATATTGCCCGAAATAACGCCGCTGTTTATCAGATTAACCAGTTTTCCGATATATTCCGGCTTAACGGGACTTTGCTCAAGTTCCAGATGGCGTGCTTTGAGCATGGCAAAAAAGTCGCCCATAATCCAGTTGGCAACCTTTTTGCCGTCACTGCCTTTAGCTGCCTTTTCAAAAAAAGCCGCCACTTCCTTGTTCTCGCACAAAACGTCGGCATCATAAGGGGTTAAACCCATTTCCTTAATAAAGCGCGCCTTCTTCGCATCCGGCAGTTCGACCATTTCCTTGCGGATATTTTCAATATATTCGTCCGTCAGCACCAGCGGCGGCAGATCCGGCTCCGGAAAATAACGGTAATCGTGGGCAAACTCTTTTTTGCGCATAACCCGCGTCTGACCGGTCAACGGATCAAACTGTCGGGTTTCCTGTTCGATTTTGCCGCCGGCCTCATAAACCTCGACATGGCGTCTGGCCTCGTTTTCAATTGCCGACATCACAAACTTCACGCTGTTGACGTTCTTCATTTCGCAGCGGGTACGGTAGCCGTCTTCACCGACTTTGCGTACCGAAACGTTGACGTCGCAGCGCATGGAACCCTCGTCCATGTTGCCGTCGCAGGTTTCCAGATACCGCAGAATGGAACGCAGCTTTTTCAAAAACGCACCGGCTTCTTCCGGCGAGCGGAAATCAGGCTTGGTAACGATTTCCATCAGTCCGACCCCTGCCCGGTTCAGGTCGATATATGTCTTTTTCGGATCAATGTCGTGAATGGACTTGCCCGCATCCTGTTCAATGTGCATGCGCTCAATGCCGATTTCCTTGCTTGAACCGTCTTCCAGATTGATAACCACCTCGCCCTCGCCGACAATCGGATACTGAAACTGCGTAATCTGATATCCCTGCGGCAGATCGGCATAAAAATAGTTTTTGCGGGAAAACTGCGAATACTTGTTGATCTTGGCATTCAGCCCCAAACCGGTTTTAACGGCCTGATGCACACAGCGCTCGTTCAGAACCGGCAGCATGCCGGGCATGCCGGCGTCGACAAAAGAAACATGCTCGTTGGCATCGGCGCCGAAAACCGTGGAAGCGCCGCTGAACATTTTTGACTTGGAAATAATCTGACAGTGAATTTCCAAACCGCAGATAACTTCCCACCTGTTGTCTTTTGTTTCGATAATATATTCAGCCATCTTTACTTCCTCTCAAACTTTATGTCTTCTTCCAGAGCCGAAGCAGTCTTGAAGACAGAACCTTCGTCAAAGGCTTTGCCGATAATCTGCAGGCCGAGCGGCAGACCCTCTGCGGATAATCCTGCCGGCAGGCTCATTGCCGGCAATCCCGCCAGGCTGACCGAAACCGTAAAGACATCGTTCAAATACATATTAATCGGATTCTCGAGCATCGACTTGTCGCCGATGGGAAATGCCGGCGTCGGCGCCGTTGGCGTCAGAATAACGTCACATTTTTCAAAGGCTTTCACAAAATCGTCGCGAATCAGACGGCGAACCTTCTGCGCCTTCAGATAGTAGGCGTCATAATAGCCGGCGGACAAAACGTAGGTACCGATCATAATCCGGCGCTTGACTTCCTTGCCGAAACCCTCCGTACGGCTGTTTATATACATGTTGTCCAAATGCTCGCCGGGAACGCGCAGACCGTAACGCAAACCGTCATAACGTGCCAGATTGGAAGACGCTTCCGCCGGCGCAATGATATAATACGTTGCCAGAGCATACTTGGTATGCGGCAGCGAAATGTCGACGATATCGGTACCCCGGGCTTTCAGCATCTCAATGCCTCTGTCCCAAACCGCCGCAATCTCGGCATTCAAACCGTCCGGCCGATATTCCGCCGGGATGCCGATTTTCATGCCCCTGACGTCCATTCCGATAAACTTTTCAAAATCAGGAACTTCCGCTTTGGCCGACGTCGAATCCCTGACGTCATGGCCGGCCATGTTCTTCAGCATAACGGCGCAGTCACGTACGTCTTTGGCAATCGGCCCGGCCTGATCCAAAGACGAGGCAAAGGCGATAATGCCGTAACGCGAACAGCGGCCGTAAGTCGGCTTAATACCGGTAACGCCGCAGAAAGCTGACGGTTGGCGAATGGAACCGCCGGTATCCGTACCGGTTGCCGCTGCGCAGATATTTGCAGCCACGGCTGCGGCCGAACCGCCTGAAGAACCGCCAGCCACCAGCTTTTTGTCCTTGCTCCACGGATTGACCGCCGGACCGTAAAAACTGGTTTCATTGCTGCCGCCCATGGCAAATTCATCCATATTCAGCTTGCCGAGAAAAACCGCGCCGGCGTCCAGCAGCTTCTGTGTAACCGTCGATTCATACGGCGGCACAAAACCGTCCAGAATATGCGAGCAGGCCGTCGTGCGAATACCCCTGGTGCAAAACAAATCCTTAATGCCCAGCGGAATTCCCTCCAAAGCGCCGTTGGTGCCGTTTTTGTATTTTTCGTCGGCGGCTTTGGCCTGTTCCAAAGCTTTTTCCGGCGTTTCCAGCACATAGGCGTTCAGTTCGCGGCAGCTTTCCATTTTGTTGAGATATTCTTTCGTCAGCTCAACGGCGCTGAACTTCTTTTCTTTCAGGCCTTTCAGCGCTTCCGTTATCGTCAGTTTCGTTAAGTCAGTCATTTTTCTACTCCACAACCTTCGGCACGACAAAATATCCAAACTCCTGCATCGGCGCATTGGCCAGCACCGCCTCGGCCTTTTCTCCGTCATTAACGGCGTCGGCACGGCATTCCAGATTGGTTTGGTTAACCGAAACCAAAGGTTCGACATTGTCGGTGTCTACCTCATTCAACTGTTCTATCCAGCCGAGAATTTTGTTAAATTCCTTTTCCGTTTCGACAATTTTGTCGTCGTCCACTTTCAGACGCGACAAAAAGGCCACCCTTTTCACGGTTTCAGTATCTATAGCCATTTTTCTTACCTCTTAATAAACAATTCTGAACGGCGGAAGCACCGTATCATATTTCATTCTGTTCAGCATATTAATATCATTGGTTCCAAAACCAAAATCATTCACAACCTTATTAACAGAAATTTTCGGGCCGCTGCCCAGCATTTGCGCCAGTTTTTCCTGAAAGGTCTTGCGTTTCGGATAATATACGATGTTAAAACGCGTTTTCGGTTTTATACCGCCCAGTTCTTTGGCTTTTGCCACGGCTTCGTTAAGGCCGCCGAGCGCGTCAACCAAACCGTTACGCAACGCGTCTTCGCCCAGCCAGACGCGTCCGCGGGCAATTCGCTCCATTTCGTTGGGGTTAATGCCGCGAACGGTCGCCGTTTTTTCGGTAAAATCCTTATAAATATTGTCCAGAGAACGGTTAAACACCCTCTTTTCTTCCGGGCTGAACGGATGATTGACGCTTAAAATTCCGGCATTGCGCCCGAACTTTACTTCGCCCCAGTTGACGTCCAGCTTTTTCCAGAGTTCGCTCAGAACCATCTTGCCGCCCAAAACGCCGATGGAACCCGTAATGCTCAGCGGTTCGGCAATGACATAATCGCCCGACAGAGCAATAAAATAGCCGCCGGAAGCCGCATAATCGCCCATTGACACCACAACCGGAATCATTTTTTCGCTTTTCATCCGGTTGACGGCATACCAGATTTCGTTTGCGGCCGTATAACTTCCGCCCGGAGAATTAATCCGCAGCACCAAAGCCTTAACGCTTTTGTCGCGGGCAATCTCGTCAAGCTGGGCGACAATCGTCTCCGAACCGGCGGTCGCCTCGCCTTCAAACGGATTTGCGCTGCTCTCGCCTTCGGTAATCATGCCGTCTATTACCATCAGGGCAACAGACGGACGGTTTTTCCTGCCTTCCTTAATGTTCAGCGCATAATCGACCAGATTAATCATTTCGCCGCCGGTTTCGTCCATCACCTGCTCAATCAGATCCGGCTTATAGGCTATTTTGTCAATCAGCTTTTTCTCCAAAGCCTTTTCCGCGGCGACCGGCGCCTCGTCGACCGCTTTTTTGACATCACCTTCGTCAAGGCCGCGGTCTGCGGCAATATCGGCAGCCATTCGCTGAAATATGCCGCCGCCAAGCTTTTCCGTCTCGCTGCGGTATTCCGGACTAAACCCTTTGCTCAACAGCGAAGCCGCAGCATTTTTATATTCATGCCGGGCATAAAATTCCGGCACAATTCCCAGCTTGTCCAGCAGTCCGCGGATAAAAGGAACCTCTATGCCGACGCCGGTAATTCCGACCTCGGTGTTCGGCTGCATCCAGATTTCGTCAAACGCCGCGGCCAGATAATATTCTCTGGTCCCTTGCCCGAAACTTCCAAATCCCGTCGAATACAAATAAGCCTTTTTCCCCGTGCTGCGAAAAACCCTGATTGACGAACGCAAATCTTCAATCTGTGCCAGCCCCAATCCCGAAAGGCTAACGTTGCCGATAAGCGCCTTCACTTTCGGATCAAGCGCTGCCAGATTAATGGCCTTGGTCAAGTCGTAAAAAGACAGCGCCGGCACGTCGGAGAATTCCGAAAACAGGTCGTCGCTGCGCATTTCCGGATAGCTTTCGTTGAAGTCGACAAACAAAATCGCCTTGTCCGGCACATCCGCGACAACGCCCGTTTCCTGACGCAGCATACCCAGAACAAACACCAGCAGCACAATAAACAGCAGGCCGAACAACGCAAAGGAATAAACCACCGACTTCATCAGCAGCCGCGCGGCCAGCGTTCTCTTCCGGCCAGCTCCCGTAGCCGGAAACGGCGTTTCAATCTTATCCATGTTCCATTCTCTCAAAAAAAGCCATTAACACAAACGGTCAATGGCTTCTAATATAAATGTTACGGCTTAAAACTCAAGTTAAAATTCAGCCAGAACCTCAGCCGATTCATGAGCTTTGTCCAGAGCCACCATACCGATGGAATGATATCCGGCGTCGACATGCAGCACTTCGCCGGTAATTCCCATGCCCAAATCCGACAGCAAAGCCAGAGCCGCACGGCCGACTTCGTCCTGAGTGACGTTGCGTTTCAGCGGCGCATTCAATTCGTTCCAACGCAGGATTTTGCGGAAATCGCCGATACCGGAAGCGGCCAGCGTCTTAATCGGGCCGGCGGAAATTGCATTGACGCGGACATTCTGCACGCCGAGGTCAACGGCGGCGTAGCGGACGGCGGCATCAAGCGCGGCCTTGGCAACACCCATAATATTGTAGTTCGGCAGGGTTCTTTCGCCGCCCAGATAAGTCAGGGTAACAATACCGGCACCCTCGTTCAAAACCGGCGCGGCGCAACGACAGGTTTCCAGAAAAGAATAGCAGGAAATGTGCATCGTATTGAGGAAGTTCGGCAGCGTTGTGTCAATCGTGCGTCCCTTCAACTCATTTTTGTCGGAAAATGCAATCGCATGAACGACGAAGTCAATTTTTCCCCATTTCTCGCCGAGTTCCTTGAAACATGCTTCGACGCTTGCTGAATCGGTAACGTCGCATTTAATCAGAGTCGGCTCAAACTGCAGGGTTTCAGAAAGCGGTTTAACTCTTTTTTCCAAAGCTTCGTTCTGATAAGAGAAAGCAATCTGGGCGCCCTGAGCATCCAAAGCCTGTGCAATGCCCCAGGCAATGGACTTGTCGTTGGCCAAACCCATGATCAAACCTTTTTTACCGGCCATCAGCGGTGTAGTCGCAGTCATAATATTTTCCTTTGCTTTATAAAAAAAATTAAATATATTAGAACCAAATTTCTGATAGACTTTTTATTAAATTTAACTTTCTTTGTAAACAATTTTTTTCAGGTAATAAGTATGTATTGGAAAACCGGCTTTAAATCAAAATTCAAAAAGCATTTCGAAACCACCCGCGAATTTCTGTTTTTTCTGAGCCGCCGCGCCCAAAACGACACCATCTTCAGGGTAGCCGCTTCGCTGAGCTATACTTCGCTCATCGCCGTCGTGCCGCTTTTCGCTATCGGTCTGGCGATTTTTTCGGCTTTTCCGGTTTTCGACGGTGTCAAAGAACAGGTAAAGGAATTTCTGCTCCGCAACTTCGTTCCGACCATTGAACAGGAAGTCAGCCAATATTTTGCCGAATTCATTGACGCTGCCGCCCAGCTGACCACCATCGGTGTCGTCGGCATAGCCATTACCGCCATTCTGATGCTCTCCACCATTGAAAACAGCCTCAACTTCATCTTCAAAGTAACGCGCCCGCGCCGCCTGACGACCAAAATTACCCTTTACTGGACAGTCATTACCCTCGGTCCCCTGCTCCTTGGCACCGCTTTTTCGCTCCGCGGCTACCTGTTCACATTGCAGAAGTTCATGCCCGAAGACCTGGCCAACACCCAGCTGCTGCTCAGCAAACTCCTGCCCTCGCTGATTACGATGTTTCTTCTGGTGCTTGTCTACGTTTTGGTTCCCAACAAAAAGGTCAAAATCAGCAGCGCCGTTGTCGGCTCCTTTGTCGCCGTCATTCTGTTCTCCGTCCTGCGTCGGGGATTCGGCTATTTTATGGTCAAGGCAGCCGCCTACAAAACCCTCTACGGCGCCCTTGCAACTCTGCCCGTTTTTCTCATCTGGATGTATCTGGCCTGGTCAGTAGTCATTTTCGGCGCCGTTGTTACCGCCGCTCTGGAAGAATACCGCCAGCTTGACGACCGCGCCCTCAAGAAAATTCTTGTCGCCGGCAAACCCGAAAAGCGCAAATAGTCTACAGCAAAAGCCTGCCGGAAAAATATTTTGCCATAGCCTGAAAAAAGTTCTTGCAAAAAGAACAAAAGTAGTACATTGTATTTTTCAAGGGATAACTATGACGCTCAAATTGTCTTTTCGAAAAATAAGAGAGATAGTAGGAATCAGAAATAAAAAACCGTTACAGAAAGAGAGAACTATATGGAAAAAGATAAAGCCCTTGACGCGGCACTGAGCCAAATTGAAAGAGCCTTCGGCAAAGGTTCGATTATGCGCCTCGGTCAAAACCCCAACGTTGATATTGAAGCCATTTCCACCGGTTCGCTGGGCATAGACATCGCCCTGGGCATCGGTGGGTTGCCCAAAGGCCGTATTATCGAAATCTACGGCCCGGAAAGTTCCGGCAAAACCACTCTGGCTTTGAGCGTTATTGCACAGTCTCAGAAAAAAGGCGGCACCTGCGCTTTCATCGATGCGGAACACGCTTTCGACCGCTTCTATGCAGCCAAATTGGGTGTAGATGTGGATAACCTCTTGATTTCACAACCGGACAACGGCGAGCAGGCATTGGAAATTGCAGAGCAACTGATTCGTTCTTCCGCTATTGACATCATCGTTGTAGACTCCGTAGCCGCTCTGACACCGAAAGCCGAAATCGAAGGCGATATGGGCGACAACAAGGTAGGCTTGCAGGCACGTCTTATGTCACAGGCTCTGCGTAAGCTGACAGGTCTGATTTCCAAATCCAAATGTGCTACTATTTTCATCAACCAGATTCGTGAAAAGGTTGGCGTTATGTTTGGTAATCCGGAAACCACTACCGGTGGCCGTGCACTGAAATTCTACTCTACCGTCCGTATGGATGTACGTCGTATCGACACGCTGAAAAACGGCAACGATGTTATCGGCAGCCGTACCCGTGTTAAGGTTGTCAAGAACAAGGTAGCACCTCCGTTCAGACAGGCTGAGTTCGATATTATGTATGGCAAAGGCATTTCTCATGAAGGCTGCCTTGTTGATCTGGGCGCAGACCTTGATATTATCAACAAGAGCGGTGCCTGGTATTCCTACGGTGATATCCGTTTAGGTCAGGGCAAGGAAAAGGTTAAAGACTTTTTGCGTGAGAATCCGGAAATTGCCCAAGAAATCGAAGCTAAAATCCGTGCAGTGACGATTGCCAAGAGCGATAATAAGGAAGCAGCTGAGGAGCCGTTGCAGGATGTGGAGTCGATCTTTAAGGAATAAGAAAAAGGAAGAAGGCTTTACCGGCGCGCAGCAGGTTTATGACTGCGCGCTGGATTTATTGTCCTACCGTGATTACAGTCATAAGGATATGGTGGAGCGCTTGCAGCGCAAGGGTGCAACTAAGGCACAGGCGCTGGAGGCGGTGGCCAAGCTGGAGGATTACGGTCTGCTGAACGAGGAGCGTTACGCCCTAAGAGTGTACGAGGCATGGTTGGGCAAGCGCTATTACGGCAGACAGCATCTGCAGCTGGAGCTGACCAAGCGCGGCATACGCCCGGACGTGGCTGCGGAGATTATGGAACGCTTTACGCCTGACATTGAAGAGCAGCAGGCGGAGAATGCGGCACAGCTTTTCGTGCAGCGCAATCAGCGCAAGCTAACAGCAGAAACTGACAACAAGAAAATATATGCGGCTGCGGGACGCTTCATGGCGGCCCGTGGCTTTTCATCAAGATATGTGCACATTATATTGGGTAAATTGCATTTTTCAGACAATATATAGCGGTTAAACTTGACAATTTTGTTAAATATACACTATAATGTAGTTATCCAATCGTGTTAATATCTACGATTTTCACGAGGCGACGCGTAAAGCGGTTGCCTTATTTTTTGCCCTATTTCAGAATAGATAATACAGCAATTTATTATAGATTCAACGGAATAAGGACATCTATAGCAGACGCAAACAGGCGCCTGCTGTTACTATGCAAAAAAATCTTGGAAAAATCTACATTTAGGAGGTGAGGACGATTTTAGAAATTATCGGTACAGCTGTTGTTGTTGGTCTGGCCGGCGGTGCGGTAGGTTATCTGGTTCGCAAAAATGTTGCTGAAGGTAAAATTGCTACTGCAGAAGAGCAGGCTATCCGTATTGTACAGGATGCGGAGCAGACCGGCGAAGCAAAACGCAAAGAAATCATGATGGAGGCTAAAGAAGAAATCCATCGTCTGCGTTCCGAAATGGAGCGTGAAAATAAAGACAGACGTAACGACCTGCAGCGTCAGGAGCGTCGTCTGCTGCAAAAAGAAGAAAATCTGGACCGTAAAATCGAATCCTTCGAACGCAAAGAAGAAAAGCTGGCTTCCAAGGAACAGCGCCTGAACGCTGCTCAGGAGAAGGCTGAGGCAATGCTGGAAAAACGTCAGGTTGAACTGGAGCGTATTTCCGGACTGACCAGTGACGAAGCAAAGCAGGAGCTGCTGCAATCCCTCGAGGATGAGGTTAAGCATGAATCTGCTATGATGGTTAAGGATCTGGAGCAACAGGCTAAGGATGAGGCTGACCGCAAGGCAAGAGAAATTATCTCCCTGGCAATTCAGCGTTGTGCAGCAGACCATGTAGCGGAAACCACCGTTTCCGTAGTAGGCCTGCCTAACGATGAAATGAAGGGCCGCATTATCGGTCGTGAAGGCCGTAACATCCGTACTCTGGAAACCCTTACCGGCATCGATTTGATTATCGATGATACTCCGGAGGCTGTTATTATTTCCGGCTTCGATCCGGTACGCCGTGAGGTTGCCCGTATCGCTTTGGAAAAATTGATTAATGATGGTCGTATTCATCCGTCCCGCATTGAGGAAATGGTTGAAAAGGCACAAAAAGAGGTTGAGCAGAAGATTAAGGAAGCCGGCGAACAGGCTACCTTTGCTGTCGGAGTGCATGGTCTGCACCCCGAACTGATTAAGCTGCTGGGCCGCCTGAAATATCGTACCAGCTATGGTCAGAATGTCCTGAACCATTCTGTTGAGGTTGCCAACCTTGCAGGTGTAATGGCTTCTGAGCTTGGTGTTGACGTTGTTCTGGCTAAGCGTGCCGGCCTGCTGC
>ERZ827450.1871-NODE-1871-length-19520-cov-3.661238_pt1 | contig 19520 bp, 8 predicted proteins | sample MGYA00519773_ERZ827450 | MGnify/ENA primary metagenome ERZ827450 (study PRJEB31778, sample SAMEA3449306) | human gut metagenome | biome: human gut; feature: human-associated habitat; material: faeces | place: United Kingdom | collected 2010/2012 ...
ACGCGGTATTACCATCACTTCCGCTGCTACCACCTGCTACTGGAGCCACACCGAGACCCAGCACGATCCGGCTCTGTTCAAAAAGAACCGTCATCGTATCAACATCATCGACACCCCGGGCCACGTTGACTTTACTGTTGAAGTTCAGCGTTCTCTGCGTGTTCTGGACGGTTCTGTTACCGTTCTGGCCGCAAAGGGTGGCGTTGAGCCTCAGTCTGAAACCGTTTGGCGCCAGGCTGACGAGTACAAGGTTCCCCGCATGGTTTACGTCAACAAGATGGATACCATGGGTGCTGACTTCTTCCGCTGCGTACAGATGATGCATGATCGTCTGCATGCCAACGGTGTGCCTATCCAGCTGCCTGTCGGCCAGGAAGACACTTTCCGCGGCATCATCGATCTGATCGACATGAACGCCGATATCTACTATGATGATATGGGCAATGATGTACGCGTTGAGGAAATTCCTGAAGACCTGAAAGAACAGGCTCAGGAATATCATGACAAGCTGATCGAAGCTGTTGCTGAGACCGACGAAGAGCTGATGATGAAGTACCTGGACGGCGAAGAGCTGACCAAGGGAGAAATCAAGGCTGCTCTGCGTAAGGCTACTATTTCCAACGAGATCGTTCCTGTTGTCTGCGGCTCTTCTTACAAGAACCGTGGCGTTCAGAAACTGTTGGATGCAATCGTTGATTATATGCCTGCTCCGACCGACGTTGCGGCCATCAAGGGCACCAACCCGGAGACTGGCGAGGAAGAAGATCGCACTTCTTCCGATGATCAGCCGTTCTCTGCACTGGCATTCAAGATTATGACTGACCCGTATGTCGGTAAGCTGTGCTTCTTCCGCGTGTACTCTGGTACCGTTGAGGCTGGCACCACTGTTTACAACTCTGTTAAGGATCAGGACGAGCGTATCGGCCGTATCCTGCAGATGCATGCAAACAACCGTAAGGATATCGACATCTGCTACGCTGGCGATATCGCCGCTGCTGTTGGTCTGAAGAACACCACCACTGGTGATACCCTGTGCGATGAGAAGCATCCCATCATCCTCGAGTCCATGAACTTCCCCGAGCCGGTTATCCGCGTTGCCATCGAGCCCAAGACCAAGGCTGGCAGCGAGAAGATGGGTATTGCCCTGTCTAAGCTGGCTGAAGAGGACCCGACTTTCCGTACCTGGACCGATGAAGAAACCGGTCAGACCATCATCGCCGGCATGGGCGAGCTCCACCTGGAAATCATCGTGGACCGTCTGCTCCGCGAGTTTAAGGTCGAAGCTAACGTTGGCGCACCTCAGGTTGCCTACCGTGAAACCATCCGCAAGGATGCTAACCAGGAAACCAAGTACGCACGTCAGTCCGGTGGTAAGGGCCAGTATGGTCACGTTAAGATCAAGATTGAGCCCAACCCGGGTAAGGGTTATGAGTTCGTCAACGGTATTGTTGGCGGCGCTATCCCGAAGGAATACATCCCCGCTGTTGACAACGGTATCCAGGGCGCGATGAAGTCCGGCATTCTGGCTGGCTATCCCGTCGTGGATGTCAAGGTCACTCTGTGGGACGGCTCCTATCATGAAGTTGACTCCTCTGAAATGGCGTTCTCCATCGCCGGCTCCATGGCATTCAAGGATGCTATGAAGAAGGCTGATCCCGTCATTATGGAGCCCATCATGAAGGTTGACGTTGTTGTTCCTGACGAGTATATGGGCAACGTCATTGGCGACTTGAACAGCCGCCGCGGCGCGATCCAGAACCAGGAATCCACCGATGGCACTGCCCGTGTCACCGCTATGGTTCCTCTGTCCGAGATGTTCGGTTACGCTACTGACCTGCGTTCCAAGACCCAGGGCCGTGGCCAGTACTCCATGGAGCCGGCTGATTACCAGCAGGTTCCCAAGAGTGTTGCAGATAAGATCATGACCGAGCGCAATAAGGGTTGATTCTGCACAAATTCGCGCAAAATACTTGATTTTTCTTGAAAAATCTAGTATGATAGCCTTACAACAGGCTATTTTATCTGTTTGAATTAAAGGAGGATACTTCCAATGGCTGAAAAGGAAAAATTTGACCGCTCTTTGGAGCATGTCAACATCGGTACCATCGGTCACGTTGACCACGGCAAGACCACTCTGACTGCCGCTATCACCAAGGTTCTGGCTCTGAAGGGCGACGCCGATTTCATGGATTACTCCAGCATCGATAAGGCTCCTGAAGAGAAGGCTCGTGGTATCACGATCAACACCGCTCACGTTGAGTACCACACCGCGAAGCGTCACTATGCCCACGTTGACTGCCCGGGCCATGCTGACTACATCAAGAACATGATCACCGGTGCTGCTCAGATGGACGGCGCTATCCTGGTTGTTGCTGCAACCGATGGCCCGATGCCGCAGACCCGTGAGCACATCCTGCTGGCTCGTCAGGTTGGCGTGCCCAAGATCGTTGTGTTCCTGAACAAGTGCGATATGGTTGACGACGAAGAGCTGCTCGACCTGGTCGAAATGGAAGTTCGCGAACTGCTGGACAGCCAGGATTTCGACGGCGACAACACCCCGATCATCCGTGGTTCCGCTCTGAAGGCTCTGGAGAGCACTTCCAAGGATCCCGATGCTCCGGAATACAAGTGCATTTGGGAGCTGATGGACGCTGTTGACAGCTACATCCCGACCCCGGACCGTGCTGCTGATAAGCCGTTCCTGATGCCCGTTGAGGACGTTATGACCATCTCCGGCCGTGGCACCGTTGCTACCGGTCGTGTTGAGCGTGGTACTGCTCATGTCGGCGATCAGATGGAAATCGTTGGTCTGAAGGAAGAGAAGCTGACCACCACCATCACTGGTCTGGAAATGTTCCGCAAGAGCCTCGAGTTCGCTCAGGCTGGCGACAACATCGGCGCTCTGCTGCGTGGTATTGACCGTGACCAGATCGAGCGTGGCCAGGTTCTGGCTGTTCCCGGCTCTGTTCATCCCCACACCACCTTCGACGGCCACGTTTACGTCCTGAAGAAGGAAGAGGGCGGCCGTCATACCCCGTTCTTCAACAACTATCGTCCTCAGTTCTACTTCCGTACCACCGACGTTACCGGCATCATCACCCTGCCCGAAGGCACTGAGATGTGCATGCCCGGCGACAACGTTGATATGCACGTTGAGCTGATCACCCCGGTTGCCATGGAAGAAGGCATGCGTTTCGCTATCCGCGAAGGCGGCCACACTGTTGGTTCCGGCGTTGTTTCCAAGATCGAGAAGTAATTTTCGGCTTGTGATATAGCTTTCAAGGCTCCTGCTGTTAAGGCAGGGGCCTTTTTGTTGTGTACGACTTATGGGGCGGGGAGGGGGCAAAGGCCGGGTGTGGAAGACCAAGGAAGGCATCATGAAAACATCAGGAATTGTAGATAGGGGAGAGGACACCATTCGGAACTTTGAAAAAGTAGAGCAGGAGGGGACACTCACACCGCCCTACCTTGGGAAGGTGTATTTCAGGTCGCGGTTAAGGGGCAAGGGGTGATCTATCCCTAAGTTTTCGGAACGGTCAGGAACGCTTTCTACAGTACAATTTATAATGGGTAATTCTCAACCTCCAATTTTCCCTTCAAGTTTCCTCCAATCTCTGCCAAATCTCTCAACAACAAGCCAAACCGAAATGGCAAAAAATGCGCGATCACAATACCGGATGATTGGATTAAGAGATTGCAAAGAACATTATCGGGGTAAATGTTTAATCATTTGATAAAATCAGGAATAAACCATTCAAAAATGTTAATAAATACCGCCAAAGGGTCACCGCACCGCAACGCAAATAATGTGCGAAAAACAGGTTTCAGTTGATTCAAGGACAAAAATTTAGATAGAAACCGCTCTAATGAACTATGCAAATTCTGGCAACTGTGATATAATGTATATACCTAGATGTGTCGGAAAGGTTATCATTTGCGGGATCAAGGCATGCAGCCGGTACAACGTTTTGTCAGCCGCTGTGCCGGGGCCAAAAGCCCCAAAAGCAGGCCGCAGCCCGGCAAGGGATCGCCAGACCGAGGGGAGCACAACCAGGCGTTTTGCAATCAACACCTGCAAAGTGCCGCACATCTGCCGTACCACTTTTCACACAAAAGGGGAAAGTAGTAACACTTAAGGGAGGATAAAATTATGAAGAAAAACCTTCAGCGTTTTGGTGCATCCGTGCTGGCAGCAGCCATGGTTGCCCAGAGCGTGGCGCTTCCCGCAGCAGCCGAAACTACCAAGATTGATTCTTCGGTAGCGCAGTCTGTTGCAGCTAGCGCAGCAAGCGCGGCCAGCGCTGTGCAGTCCCTGCCCAAGTTCACCAGCACCGCAGACCTGATCAAGCAGACAGCCCAAACGCTGGCTGCCTAGGGCGAAGTGCATGAACTGGAGCAGGACGATGCCAAGCTGGAAGCGACTGCACAGAGCAAGGCGGGCATGAGCCTTGCAGCGTTGGAAAATGCACTGGCCGATGCCATGTACGCCAACGCCGCAGCCGGCAAGATCAACACCGAAGCCTATGGCCTGAACAAGGACGAGATGGCATCGGTGATGGCTGCCACCATCAAAACGTATCATCTGTCCAGCGCCGTTACCGACCTGGGCTATGAGACGAACGCCGCAGGCGTTGTGACCGCCGTTACCTTTACCGGCAGCTCCGGCATGACCTCTGCGATGGAGTCCATGACCAACAGCGATGATGAAGTGATTGCGCAGCAGGCTGACAGCTACGCACAGGCTTACGTTGCTGAAAACTCCGATACCTTTGCTGCCAGCGCCGCTGCAGACGGCCATACCTATGGCGAGCCGAAATGGTACTGGAATGACACCAACCCGGAGGATGGCCACACCCATACCTGGAAGGAAACCCCCGATGGTTACTGGACCAAGACCGATGACGGCTGGGCTTACACCGCTGTGTATACCTGTGAAAAGGACGATGCCTACCAGAAGGTAGAAGGCACCGTAACCAAGGATACCACCGAGGCAAAGCCCGGCGCTGCCGGCAAGACCGTTTACTCTGCCAGCGTGCCCGCTGACAAGAGCCCGGTTAAGAAGGAATACAAGGAACCCACCACCCGCACCGACGACATTGCCGCCCTGCCCTGCCAGAACCATGCCGTGCCCAAGGATACAGATGGCAACTTTGTTGCTACCTTCAACTGGGAAATGAAGAAGATCGAGGGCGAGCTGGCCGCTGACTACAGCAACGCCCAGCTGTTCTATGACAGCGAAACCGGCAAAATTTCTGCCGGCGCTCCCGTTACCATTGACTGGGAATGCACCAGCGTCACCTTCAAGTGCGCTGTCTGCGGCGAAGAAATCAAAAACCAGCCGGTAATGACCATGCCGGTCAGCGTTGTGGTAGACCAGAATGACAATTCCGTCTACATCAACGTGGGCGGCACCCCGACCCTGGATACCACCTCCGGCGGCACCGGCGTTACCCTGGTGTCCGCAATGAAGGACGGCAACTGGTACGATATGCAGAACAACCCGGTTGACGCAAGCAAGGTGAACTTCACCTATCAGAGCGGCGACAACAAGGGCAAGAACAGCCTGCTGCTGTACGACAGCCAGAAGACTGCCGTGTATGTGGACGACCAGGGCAACCAGGTCACCAATACTTACGATGTCTCGACTGCGCAGATGAACTACTACTACTTCCAGCTGTCGCAGTTCAACCAGGACGAAGCAGAGTACTTCGGCGTGGTTGCTCCGTTCTGGACCTCCAAGGGCGTTCAGAAGCAGGGCGAGGATGGCAGCATCACCGGCACTATGGGCGCAATCAAGATATTGTGCAGCATTGATCCGAACGATGATGTCCCGCCGACCACCATGGCATTCATGCTGAACATGCTGCCGCAGGCGTTCATGTCTTACGTCATGAACTATGGCGAAGCTCTGAAAGCCATCCGTGATGCAGGCTTGGCACAGGTTGCCAAGCTGGGTGACGCTGACTATGTCACCAAGCTGCTGATCCTGCACGACTGGATCTCCCAGGTTGCAGAATTCGATATGGGCTCCATGGGCGATATCACCGGCGGCGGCAACAACGACCCCATCCAGACGACTGCTTTCGGCGCCCTGCTGGGCGGCGAGATCGGCGCTAAGGGCGTTGAGTATGGCTGCATCTGCCTGGGCTATGCAGCTGCATTTAACTACATGGTCCAGAATTTGCCTGACAACAAGGAAATCTATAAAAAGACCGTTGACGGCAAAGAAGTTTGGAAGACCCCCGATGAAGTAGGCGATAACGCTGTTGTTGACTTTGCCCAGATCCTGTATTACTGCGATACTTCTGATACCAGTGTTGCCGGTAATGCGTTCGGCGGCGGCATGTTCAACAACGTCCACTACTTTAACGCAGTCAAGGTCAACAAGCTGCAGGGCGACAGCAACTCTGCTACGATGACCACCGGCGAAGCCAACAAGAACTGGTACTATGTTGACGTCTGCTATGATGACGTGAACACCGAGTGCATGGCCCAGACCCGTGTTGAGAACGCAGGCGACATGCGCCATGTCAACTTCCTGGTTTCTCCCTCCGGTCTGGAAGGCCGTTACAGCAAGTACTATGATTACATTGACTCGCTGTACGATGGCTACACCTACACCAAGAACAAGAATCCCGATGTGGATAAAGACGGCAATGTTGTGCTGAACAACGGCAAGCCGCATTACTCTTACACCAAGGCGGATAACAAGAACGAGACCCGTTACACCGATACCTGCTACGAGGATACCTGGTTCACCTCTATCTGCAGCCCCATCTACTTCGACAATAATTACTTCTATTACGTTGATACCACGACCAACCAGAACCTGTATAACAACATGCGCCGCCAGCAGTCCGAGAACGGCAACAACGGCAACTCTGGTTCCGGCAGCTCTGGTAACAACTCCCAGATGCAGCAGTTCATGAAGAAGATGCAGAACCAGGGCCCCGATACTCTGGAAGCACGTCCGCGTACTGCGAACTACTATATCCGCAAAGAGGATTCCAGCAGCAGCAGACCCGGCGGCTTCAGCATGAGCAGCTTTACCAAGACGGATGACCCGTTTGATATCATCCTGATGTACTACAACGATCTGAAGGAAACCAGCAGCAACTTCAATGATGACGACAGCAATGCCAAGGTTCTGGCCGAAGCTGGCACCATCTATAAGATCGATACCAGTGCAGCAGATAAGCATACCAAGGTTGAAAACAACCTGAACACCGAGTGCCTGGCAGACGCTGCTGCAAAGCGGATCTACCCCGCACTGGTACACTCTACCGCACTGTATGATGGCAAGCTGTACTTCAACGTCAACAACGCCATCTACCGTATGGACCCGACCACCGGCGCAGTGGAAGAAGTGAAGGAATACAACACCGTCTATGGCGGCATTAAGCTGACCAAGGATAAGGACGGCAACATGGTTCCCGATACCCACTTTCCCGGCATGAGCATGGTTATCATGGATAGCGCCCAGGATACCAGCAGTGTGAAGTATCTGGGCACCTTCAAGAACCATCCTCTGGCGGGCCTGACCCTGCGTGACAGCTACAGCTTTGCTACCACCACCCAGCAGGGCCAGACTGTGATCACCGGCATCAACACCACCAAGGATCAGCTGGTCGTTTCTGTCGGCACCAACCTGTCCAACACCTATAAGGAACTGGTGGACGGCAAGGCAGAAGTCAAGACCGATGCCTCCGGCACTTCTTATGCAAACCGTAAGAGCTACAAGACCGAGTCCTGGAACTACAACCCGAGTTACAACCAGAACATGGGCAGCTCTGACGAGAAGAACAAGAACGAAGAGTTCATGTGGTGCGCTAACCTGGTTGAAACCATGCCGATGTCCAACATGGTCAGCGACCTGAACAGCGGCGCAACCACCGATGTTTCCGTTGAAGCATGGTGCGATACCCCCGCTTACACCCAGGCCCGCACCAACAAGTACGGCCTGACCAAGGGTGAAAAGAAGTACGCTGACGGCGCACTGCCCAAGGGCCATACCTGGAAGCTGGACGAGCTGGAAACCAAGTCCGTTGGCAACAATGTGTACCTGTGCTCTGATTGCCATACCGCAACCGAAAGCGTACCTCACACTGTAACCCTGCCGGAAGCAGTTCAAGGCGTTACCCTGACCCTGGGCACCACCAACAACACCTACATCAAGGACGATACCGTTACCCTGACCGTAGAAAAGGAAGGCACCGATATCGTTACCGTTACCGCAAAGAGCGGCGATACCGAAGTTGCTCTGAATGAAGTTCAGGAAGCAGCGCAGGACGAAGCCGCAGCCCAGGCTACCACCGAAAAGGCTAAGACGGTTTACACCTTCACCATGCCGGACGGCGATGTGACCATCAACGTTGAAAAGAACGCTAAGACCTATGCGGTCAATGTTGCTCCCCTGACCAATGGTGAGATCACTGCTTCCGCTAAAGAAGCAGCTGAGAAGGAAACCGTAACCCTGACTGCTAAGCCCGCGACCGGCTATGCCCTGAAGGCTGGCAGCGTGAAGGTTACCTACAAAGACGCTGACAACACCGATAAGACCGTTGAAGTGAAGCCTGATACCGAAAAAGCCAACACCTACACCTTTGCAATGCCTGCTTACCCTGTCAACGTCAGCGCAGAGTTTGTTAAGGAATACAAGGTTACCGCAGCTCCTGCTGAGAACGGCACTGTTACCGTAGACCCGACCGCAGCTGTTGAAGGCACCGACGTTACCGTTACCGTTAAGGCAGCTGATAACTACCAGCTCAAGGCTGACAGCCTGACCTACAGCTATCAGATCGGCGAAGATAAAAAGACCGAAAAGCTGACCCTGACCGATGGCAAGGCTACCTTCACGATGCCTGCCGCTGATGTTACCGTTAGCGCTGCGTTTGAGGAAATTGCGACCGAGACTTACACAGTAACTGTTACCAAGGACGGCGACGGCAAAGTTACGGTCAATGAACAGGAAACTGAAAAGCTTGAGGGTCTAAAGTCTGGTGATACTGTTACACTGAAGATCAACCCGATAGATACAGATACTTTGCTGACTGAGCTGGCAGGCGTAACGGTTACATCTGGCAAAGTTGATGTCTCCACCACAAAGGTAGATGAAAATACCTATACTTTCAAAATGCCGGACGGCGATGTAAATGTCAGCGTAAAGTTTACGACCGTTGAGTATGGCATTGAAGTTAAGATGCTGGGCGAAGGCGAAGGCACTATCACATTTACTGATGGTAAGACCCGCTTCGCGGCAGGTACAAATGTTACAGCTACCATCACGCCGAATGGTACCACCTACGAATTGACCAAGGTGATGTATGATGATGGCAGTGAGAACAAAGAGGTTACGAGTGAGTTGAAGAACGGTTGCGAGTATACCTTCACTATGCCTGCAAACCATGTGAAGTTTGAAGCAACCTTTGAAAAGAGACCGTCTACTGAACCCGAAACGCGCACCGCTCACGGTGCCGCTGAAAAGACCACCATTACCGCAATGGCTGTCTTTACCTGCACCGATAAGAACTGCGCAAGCGCACAGTTCGTGGATGCAACTGTAAAGCAGACCAGCGGCGTTACCACCGCTGCTGTCACCTTCAACGGCAAGGACTACACCGCCAAGTACGGCGAGAAGAACGGCTGGGTTGAAGAAAACGGCAAGAAGTACTGGTACGAAAAGGGCGTGAAGCAGGGTACCACCGGCCGCGGCAAAGAGATCTATGATCCCGATTCCGACGCTTGGTACTGGCTGGATGCTGTCCAGGGCGGCGCAATGACCGTCAACAAGGACGTTTACCAGGAATCCGCCGCCGGCCAGTGGGCTGATAAGCCCGATGGCACCGGCAAGTGGGTCCGTTACGATGCACAGGGCCACATGATCAAGGGCTGGAGCGCTGACAAGCGTTACTACTTCGACCCGATTTATGGCACCATGGCTAAGGGCGATGCAGTCATCGACGGCCGTACTTATCACTTTGATAAGAACACCGGCGTTCTGCAGTAATCCCACAGCCGAACAATGAGCTGTAACCAGCCCATTAACCTCTAAATAAAAATGCCGCAGCAGATGTAATAGTCTGCTGCGGCATTTTTGTATTTGTGGGCATAGGTTCGGTGAAATATTTGCCAGGCCAGTAGGGCGGGGGACCCCATGATTGTGGTGGCTCCCCTGGAGGGGAGCTGGACGCAAAGCGGCCTGAGGGGTGGTTCCTTGCCGCAAACCTAAAGCAATCGAATCCAACGCCTTGGAACAGTCACTGCGCCCGCAGGCACCTTGCCCTGCCACAAATCCCATCACGACCAATCGGACAAGGCCTCGGAACGGTCAAGACCGTTCCCTACAGAACAAATTATAATGGGCAGCACACCCTTAAACAATCAGTAGGGCGGGGTGACCCCACCCAATAGTACACGATTAAAAAATCGCAATTTACCTTACCCGCATAATAAAGGCAACACACAAAAACATGGCGAACACATCAGGCCGGTGCAAGGGCAAAACCTACTAAAAAGCTGCAACTAAATTTGGCAAATATGGCGCGCGAAGTATAATTTTTGGAGGATATCACAAGCAGAACAAACAAACTTTGTCAGTTCAAACAACAAAAAAACAACAAACTGGCATGAATGCCAAAGAATGCGGCCGCGAATTGTGAAAGATTTTAATATATTTTCTTCGTTTTCTCCTTACCTGTTATCATTTGAATTTGCAATCGAAATATGGAACTTGTATAATAGAATAAAAGAAAAGTGTAAACTAAATGGGTGAAGAGGATTTGGTGCAATGGAAGATAAAAATAGATTCAGCATTCTGCTGGAGCATTTGCTGGAAGTTGCGGAAGTCAAGAACTATACCCTGGCCAAGCGCCTGCAATACGATGTTTCCTATATCAGCAAATGGGTCAGCGGCCGCATGCTGCCTGCCAAAAAGACTGAAAAGCGCGTGATGGAGGGCATCAGTGCCTGCGTGGTGGATGAAGCCACCGATGATGGCCGAGACCTGCTGCTGCGGGAATACAGCGTTAGCATCCCCAGTGACCTGAAAGCCGCCATTTATGATAACCTGATTGCTGAATATGATTATTTGCAAGAGGAGCTGGACAGCGGCGAGGCGCGCATTGGCCCCTATACGGACTTTTGGGCCGAGCTGAACATGCTGCAATACCTGACCAAAATGGCGCACCCCGTGCTGCGCCGCGTCAGCCAGCTGGACATTGTGGCTGTGATGGACCTGATGGAAATGGCGCGCGAATACCGCCTGAAAGTTGCCAACCTGCAAAACGGCCAGCTGGTGGACCAGCGCAGCTATGATAACGTCTATTTCAAGCTGATGATCGATATCAGCCGCGAAAAATGGGACCCCATCTATGATGCCGCGCTCATTATTAACGTGTTGACCAACTTCAGCCATATTCATTTCAAGCTGTTTGGCAGCACCGCGGCTGCAGGGCGCGCGGTGTTTGTGGTCAAGGGCGATTTTGCCATTACCGGCCTGCTGGTCAGCCACAGCCGCTGCGCTGCTGTTACCGCCACCGAGGACACGCAGAACTGCGAAAGCCTGTATGATAACTTCTCCAAGCTCTGCGTGCGGGATGACCAGCTTTTCCGCGATACCAGCATGCGCCAGCTGATCAGCCAGTACGACTATATGCACACGCTGCTGGCCTCCAATCTGCGGTGGATGTTCGGCCACCTGAATGAGCTTCTGCTGCCGGATGACTTGTTTGAAGAGATCCTGACCGCCCACGAGACCGAACTGAAAGATTTTTTGGGTGCTACCCCTGCGGAGCTGCGTAGCGTACACAACCTTGCCAAAGGTGTGGTGGAGGAAACAAACATCCGCATCCTGATTTATGAAGCTGCATTTTCCTCCATGGCGGTTTCCGGCGAGCTGGACTTTTTCAGTTACAAGGTCAGCCTTACCCCAGATCAGCGCAGCCGGTGCATCAGCTATGTGCTGCAGCTTTGCAAGCAGCGTGAAAAACTTGAATTCCGCTTGATCAGCGGCCGCATTGTGAACGATTTCCAGTATGTGGCGGACCCCAATATGTTTCTTTCTGGCGCTGCATCGTATCTTCGGCTGGATAACAACTGCCCCGTCAACCGGATTGCAATGGTCAACAACAGTGTGATGGAAGACCGCCTGAGTGAATATTTTGATCAGGTCTGGAATTTGGATGACCAGAACGTGACAAAAGAGCGCAACGCCATTGCGGAGCACATCCATCATGTCCTGCAGGGAATCCATCTGATTACCCGCGCCAAAAGTGATGAAATGGAAGAACTGCAAGAGAGCTGGATGAACAAAATCTAAAAATACAACATACATACGCATAAACATAAAGCCCTGGCTGCTGCGGTAGCTGGGGCTTTTGTTGCACCGAGGAAAATGAAATTGCAAGAAAACTCCATGCTAAAGCGTGAAAATCCATGTGAAAAAAGTGAATCATGCGGAATCAATTTCTGGAAATTTGTGCCATGGGATTCTCGTGCTTTCCGTAAACAGGAATGGTATACTATATTCAGCACCGAAGATAATTGTAGCATTATGGTTCGGCGCCGCTGTGCAACGATGTGCACAGCAGGGGAAAGCGCCATAAAGGTTTGGCGTGATTTGATTTGGATAATTTAATTCCCTGCAACTATAAGGGAAAGACATTTGGAGGAAATTGCAATGAATGAAAACGCGATGTTGACTGGCAAGCCCAGCATTGACCGCCCCTGGATGAAGTTCTATCCAGATGTTCTGCGCGGTATCCAGGTTCCGGCCTGCACCGTGGAGCAGTACCTCTCCGTGCGCGCTGCAGACCCTAACGTGGTTGCCATGCACTAGTATGGCGTGGATATCACCTGGGGTACCGTGTTCCGTAAGGTAGACGCCACCGCCCGCGCTCTGCAGGTGCTTGGCATCAAGCAGGGGGACCAGATCCCCGTGTTCCTGCGTTCTGTGCCGGAATTCATTTATCTGCTGCTGGCAGCCGAGCGCATCGGCGCTTCGCTGCTGTGCCGTGACAACACCCTGGAAGAAAACATTGAAGCTGTTCAGAAAGCCAATGCCAAGGTGATTTTTGTTCACGACTTCTTCTCCAAGGCCGAAATCGAAGCCTACCGTGAGCAGACCAACGTGAATACCTATGTTATCGTTCCCGCTCTGGAAAGCGGCGACCGCGCCGCTATGCCGGTTTACCTGCAGCATTCTCTGGATGCCCTGTATCCGGATGTTCCCGCCCGTGGCTCTGATACCATGATGTGGGCTGATTTCTGTAACATGGGCCAGCGTTTTCGCGGCTTTGCGCCCGCTCCTGTCAACATTGACCGCCCGCTGCTGCGCGCCTACACCAGCGGTTCCACCGGCCCTTCCAAGCAGGTCATCCATTCTGCACACAGCATCATCGGCGTGCTGGCCCAGATGAACTTTTATGGCGCTTCGGATAAATTCCGCCCCACCTGGCTGCTGACCATCCTGCCCCCGGCTCTGATCGCTGTTGTGGTTTCCATGATGCTGCTGCCCCTGGCCGGCGGTATGCTGCTCATTCTGGATCCGTTTGTGGATGTGTACGATGTTGACCTGGAAATGATGCGCTACCGCCCCAACAACTGGCCCCTGATCCCCATGTTTGTGGAGGTTATCCGCCGCAGCAAGCGTCTTCCGGCTGACTATGATATGTCCCACATGCTGGCCATCGGCGCCGGCTGCGAGGCATTCAACAACAAGCAGCTGCGCAATGTTGAGGAGTTCCTCAAGCAGCATAACTGCAACCTGCGCTTTACTGCCGGCTACGGCAGTAGCGAGGCCGGCTCCAACGCCACTCTGCCCATGGCTCCGTTCCCGGTGCGTGACGGCAACGTTGGTGTGCCGATGATCCACAGCGTCATCAGCATCTTCAAGCCCGGCACCCAGGAAGAGCTGACCTACAATACCCCCGGTGAGATCTGCATGACGGGCCCCGGCGTGATGCTGGGCTATGACCGCCCCGAAGCAACCGCCAAGGCACTGCAGGTCCACGCAGACGGCAAGACCTGGCTGCACACCGGCGATATCGGCTATATGACCGAGGACGGTGTGCTCTACACGATGACCCGCGGCGCATCCCCGCGCTTTGGCGGCGGCGACCTGATGGTGCAGCCGCTGGAGAACATCGTGGCTGATGCCGACATCAAGGGCATCAAGGACGAGTTCTTTGTTATCGTGCCGGATGATGAGCACGAGGGCTGCTTCCTGCCGTACCTGTACGTCCAGCTCAAAGATGGCTACACCTTGGACGATGTGCGCGATAAGATCAATGCCTGCCTGCCGGAACGTTACATGCGTCCGGTGGAGATTTTCACCGTACCGGAACGCCCGTTCTTCCACTTCAAGACCAACCGTATTGGCCTGAGCAAAGAAATCATCGCCAAGCGCAACCAGCAGAAAGAGAAAGCCAAGCGCAACAGCTTTGCCGATGGCTGCATTGCCTGATGACTTTGGCGTGATAAAATCATGATAATGTAAAGGCATGTGCCCACCTTATGATAGAGATAAGGGGGCACATGCCTTTTGTTTTGGGGTGGGGGAGCGGATGAAGATGAACGGTACGCGCGGTTGGGGGATAGGGGAGAAGGGCAATCGGATTCCGGTGCGGGGGAGATACTTGTGAAGTTGTAAAATGTTGTAAAATAAAACTTTGAAATCCATCCGCGGATGAAAAGCACGATAGGGCACTGTATCATTAGCCACATACTGAAAAAATGCTGTAGGGAACGGGATTGACCGTTCCGCAGCCTTATAAAAAGTCAACCTTTTACGGGGAAAAGAAAAATATCGCTACTCTTTTTTGAAAAAATCACAAAGGAAATTTTGTGTTTTTCTTTTGGAAAGAGGAATTTCGGATGAAAAAGGGGAGCTCGGGAAACAAAAACAGGAAAAACTTTGTAAGATATGGGGAATAAATGACGATGAAACGAACTGTATTTTGACGAAGCTAAAAAGGCATAAAATAATAAAAAAACTTTCAAAAAGTGTTGACAAAAGGGGAATACTTGGTTATAATAATATTCGTCGCCGGTGATGCGGCCAAACAAAATAAGCGGATGTGGCGGAACTGGCAGACGCGCTAGATTCAGGTTCTAGTTCCCTTAAAAGAGTGTGGGTTCAAATCCCTTCATCCGCACCAAAGAGCTTCAAGCTTTGGCTTGAGGCTCTTTTTCTTTGTCTTGGCTTTTAAGTTGTTTATTGCCCTGCCAAAAGCAGAGAGATGATTACCGCTCCGGTATCAGTGAGGAAAAAAGGCCATATGAAGGTTTACCACAAGCTGTCAGGCGAATTTCCATATGCCTGCGTTTCCCTGTGGCCCTGAATCTGGCTCTAAACCGTGTTCCCAATAAAGCAAGATAAAAGGGCAGTGTATTCGTATGCTGCCCTCTTTCATACAACGAAATGTCCACGGACGGAACACAGATATACTGCTCACAAAAACATTTTTTAAATATTTTTTACTTCGTATCAACGATAAAATAGATTGTTTTTCCACGGGGCACACCTGTCCGCCCTCTTGCAATCTTGAACGATTGCGGTATAATGGAAAACATTCCGCGAAACCGTTTGTGCGGGCGGCTGCGGAATGGGCAGGTGCGGAACATCTGCCAAACCCAATTAAAATAGGGAAGAGGAATCGTTATGAATCAACTCACAAAAGCGGCCAAAACGCTGGCTGCCAAGTACAACTCCACCAGCCTGATCCTGCGCATTGCAATCGGCCTGGTGATCGGTTCGGTGCTGGCTTTGATCTGCCCCGGTGCTGCATGGATCGAAGAATTCGGCAACCTGTTTGTCGGCGCGCTGAAAGGCGTTGCACCGGTGCTGGTGTTTGTTATTGTTGCCAGTGCACTGGCGCAGGGCTCCTCCAAGCTGGACCGCCGCTTTGGTACGGTGGTCTGGCTGTACATGCTCACCACCTTTGTGGCGGCTGCGCTCAGCGTTGTGACCAGCAAGCTGTTCCCGCAGACGCTGGTTCTGGCGGAAGCTGCCACGGCGGATGTGGTGCCCCAGGGCCTGGGTGATGTGATGCACACCCTGCTTTCCAACATTGTTTCTAACCCGGTTGCTTCCATCATGAACGGCAACTATATCGGCATCCTGATGTGGGCCTGCCTGTTCGGCCTTGCCATGAAAAAGCTGGGCAGCGATACCACCAAGAACTTTATGGCCAACACGGCGGATGCAATTTCTACCATTGTGCGGTGGATCATCAACCTGGCGCCGTTTGGCATTATGGGCCTGGTGTTTACCAACGTGTCGGACAACGGCCTGTCCATCTTTACCCAGTACGGGCGCCTGTTGCTGCTGCTGGTGGGCACCATGCTGCTGATGGCGCTGGTGATCAACCCGTTCATCATCTTTATCTACCTGCACCGCAACCCCTACCCACTGGTGTTCCGCTGCCTGCGTGAAAGCGGCCTGACCGCTTTCTTCACCCGCAGCTCCGCCGCCAACATCCCGGTCAACATGTCTCTGTGCGAAAAGCTGGGCCTGGATAAGGATATTTACTCCGTCTCCATCCCGCTGGGCGCAACCATCAATATGGACGGCGCTGCCATTACCATCACCATCATGACGCTGGCTGCCGCCAACACGCTGGGCATGCAGGTCTCCGTGCCTGCCGCCATCCTGCTGTCCATCATGTCGGCTTTGGGCGCATGCGGCGCTTCCGGTGTTGCGGGCGGTTCGCTGCTGCTCATCCCTATGGCCTGCTCGCTGTTTGGCATTTCCAATGATATTGCCATGCAGGTCGTCGGCGTTGGCTTCATCATTGGCGTTATTCAGGACTCCGTTGAGACTGCGCTGAACTCCGCCGGTGACGTGGAATTTGCCGCCACTGCGGAATATCACCAGTGGCGCAAGGAGGGCAAGCCCCTGCCGGCGTTCCTGTGCAAGTGATGCAAAACTGAAATGGCTTTTCAAAGGCTGCTGTGCTGCTGGCACGGCGGCCTTTTTGTTTGGAACTTTTTTCTGGGCATTTTGCACAGGAAAGCCCTCGTCCTGTTGGAAGTTGACGGATTCTGACGGATTTTGCACGACAAGAACTCTTTTTGTAGAAGAAATTCTGGGCAAAACGGAGAGAAAATCTGAAAAAGTTTTCCAAACAAGGTTTCAATCGTCCATGTATACAAGAACTTTATTTTTCATAAAAAACGTTTTGTGCTAGTTGCGCAAAGAACGAAAGAACGTTAAAAATGTATCACTAAATTCATAGTTTGTTCATAGAATTTATAAAACGATTTCATAATTGAGTGGCATAATATGGCCATCCTCAGAGAGGGGAACAAAAGAACGAAGGGTTCTGAACGGTTCCGCTTTGAGGATGCAGGGAGATAGAGGCCCTGCCAAAAAACACAATGACATTTACCGATATACGGAGGATATTTATTATGATGAACAAGAACACTGCTATTCTGGACAACACTATGATGGACGCTTACCTGACTGTCACCGAGGGCGTGTCCGATAACTGCGGCATTGGCCTGGCTTTTGCAAGCCTGCTCGAGAGCGCAAAGAAGAACTTTGTCAACCGGAGCAACCGCCGCGCTGTCAATGCAAGCTTTGCCGGCTGATCTTCTCCAATTTGCCGGTTGAAGATTCTCCTTCTTTTTTTGTTACAGCTGCTGCCACACTGTAATATGAACTGAAAAGCCCGGAACCACCTGCCGCCATAGCAGGTACGGTTCCGGGCTTTTTTGCTGTGTGGGTTCGGCCAGCGCAGGGGTTTTAAGCCGTCAGCTTTGCTTTCTGCAGTGCAGCCACGATCAACGGAATGAGGATGAGCTGCGCTACGATGCCGGGCACGGCAGTGAGCACCGCACCGGACAGGAACGCGCTGAACGGGAAGCTGGAGCCGGACAGACCGGCCAGCACAAAGCGAACCGCACCCCAGACAAGGCGGCCTGACACCATCGAGGTGACAAGGGTGGCGTAGATCATGGGCAGGGTGTGCTGCACCTTGCGGTACATGAAACCGGCCACAGCGCCGTACGTGGCCAGCTCAAAGGCCATGGCGATGGCAATGGGGTACATCGGGGGCATCCCGAACAGCACCGAGCGGAGCAGCGGGGCGGCAAAGCCCAGTGCCAGGCCCCAGGGGCCGCCCAGCACAAAGCCTGCCAGCAGCACCGGGAAGTGCATGGGGCAGAGCATATTGCCGATCTGAGGCACATGGCCGGTGATCATGGGCAGCACAAAGGCCAGTGCCAGAAACAGTGCGGCCAGCACCAGATCACGGGTCGCGGAACGGGTCTTGGTATTCATCAATGATTCCTCCTGAAAATGCGCAGACAAAAAGGGCCTGCCGCCGGCACGCGCGCCAGCGGCAGACCCCTTCATGGTGTCTGTTTCAAAATAATGTTTGCGGGGAGAAACACGGGCTTCGGCCCGCAAAGCCCCGGCTTCAGCCGGGAATTGTGCAAAAAGTATAGCAGATGCAAAGCTGCCTTGTCAAGCTCAGCGGATGAGGATGGTTACGGGGCGGTGTTTGCGGATTTTTGAAATTTGTAGATGTAATAAAAGGAATCTTCACCGGGGCCTTCTGCAAATGTACTGTTACAGACATTGGCGTGAGAATAACCATTGTCGGAGGCTGCATTCAATTCGGCATCAGAAAGCAAGCCGGCCAAAAGCTGCAAAAATGTTTTGCGGGGGCAAAATGGACCTGCATTTTCAACAAAAACGGGAACATTTACAAGCGATTTTGCCAAGGGATGTACATTTTGACGAAAGAACCTTGACGTTTTTGCATAGAATAGATAATATAGACTTGAGAAATAGCGCATCGGGGCGTACGGCCCGGGTGCGTACCATATCCGATGCAAACGCTGAGGTTCATACGGGAGGACCATCATGACAAATGCAGAAAAGCTCACCCTTGCCAAGCACGCCTGCCACATCCGCATGGGCGTGATCGAGGGCACTCACAGCGCCAAGTGCGGCCATCCGGGCGGCAGCCTGGATATCGCCGAGGTGCTGGCGTACCTCTATTTCGTAGAGATGAAGGTGGATCCGAAGGATCCCAAGAACCCTGACCGCGACCGTCTGGTGCTCTCCAAGGGCCATGCGGCCCCGGCGCTGTACGCCGCGCTGGCTGAGCGTGGGTTCTTCCCGGTGGAGGACCTCAAGACCCTGCGCAAGATCGGCAGCTACCTGCAGGGCCACCCCAACATGAACAGTGTGCCGGGCGTGGATATGTCCACCGGCAGTCTGGGTCAGGGCGTGAGCGCCGCCTGCGGCATGGCACTGGGTGCCAAGCACGCCGGTAAGCCCATCAATGTTTACACCATCCTGGGTGACGGCGAGGTGGAAGAGGGCGAGTGCTGGGAGGCCTTTATGTTTGCTTCTCACTACGGCCTGTCCAACCTCTGCGTTATGCTGGACCGCAACCATCTGCAGATCGACGGCACCACCGAGACCGTGATGAACAGCGCCCCGCTGGAAGAGAAGCTGAAGGCCTTCAACTTCAATGTTGTCACCATCGACGGCCACGACTACGACC
>ERZ827450.1911-NODE-1911-length-19137-cov-3.279111_pt1 | contig 19137 bp, 21 predicted proteins | sample MGYA00519773_ERZ827450 | MGnify/ENA primary metagenome ERZ827450 (study PRJEB31778, sample SAMEA3449306) | human gut metagenome | biome: human gut; feature: human-associated habitat; material: faeces | place: United Kingdom | collected 2010/2012 ...
CGTAGAGATGTCCATCGAGGCGGAGAAGCCCGCAGAGAAGCCCGCAGAGAAGCCCGCAGAGAAGCCCGCAGCCACCAAGGTGGTCACCATTGACGAGGTGCAGGCCCTGGGCCGCAAGATGTCCCTGGCAGGCAAGCTGGACAGGGTCGCGGCGGTGCTGAAGACGTACAACGTAGCGAAGCTCACCGCTATCCCCGCTGAGCAACTGGCGAACGCTTATGCAGATTTGGAGACCGCAAACAATGAGTAAGTCACCCGTAAACATCCACATCTCCTGCGATGGTGAACACCGACTGGAGATTCAGTGCGCCGGAATCCCCTCCGGCATCCTTTACTGCCTCGCCCAAGCCGCTGCAGAGACCATCAAGAGCAGCGGCTTCTCCGACGACAAGGCTGCCGCAGTATTTGCATTCGCGCTCCAGATGTTGGAATTTTTGACGGAGGAGGATAAAGACAATGAGTAGTTTCAAGAAAGGGGACAAGGTACGATTTGTCGATACCCCAGAGGCAATGAAGGAGCACTGCCGCGCCCCTCAGTTTTACCCCCTGCCTGGCACGGTAGGCACTGCCTGCGAAAACATGATTCCCCGCGGGGAGGTCCAAGTTCAGTGGCCCGAAGGCTCCGTCAAAGGGCCAGACTGCGTTTGGCGGGTGCCCTCCGAACTGCTGGAGCCTGTCAAGGATGCGGCGCCCGATTACTACATCCGGGTTACTGCTACCGGCAAGGAGGAGGCAAAGGTAGAAGTGAATGGCCCGGCAGACTGGGTGCACAAAGCGCTGGCGCAAGTCATCATGAAGCTGAACCCCGAACAACCATTTGACGTCCTGATTTGCGTCCTGTCCCATGCGCTCAGCGTAGAGGAGGATAAAGACGATGGCACCGAGCACATGCCCAGCGAGCACGGGGCTGAAGCACTGAACGAAATGGAGGTAACCCTCAATGGTTAAGACTGGAGATCGCGTCCGCGTAGCGGACAACAAAAACACCCGGATGATGCACGAAGTGATGCCTGAGTATTACCCGGAGCCGGGCAGCCTTGGCACGGTAGATAGGCTGACCCCCACCAACAACAGATACTGGGTCAAGTGGGACAACCTCCAGAATGACCACCCCTGGGCTTTCCCCGGGCGCTGGCTCGAATTGGTGGAAGCGGAGCTCCCCAACATCACCGCAACCGTAAAGATCACCCGCAACAAGGAACGCACGCGAGTGGAAGTCGATGGCGAATGCGGGGAGGTTTTGAAAGCACTCGCTTTTGCCACTGCAAGCGCTATCCGCAACAGTACACCTATTAATGATGGCCGCAACTTCTTACTGGGCTACTTTAAAGCAGCACTGGTGGATGAGTTCGCAGACACGCAGGAGGCAGACGATGGCACCAAGTAAACACGCACTCCTCAGCCCTAGCGCAGGGGCGCGATGGGTAGCCTGCCCGCCCAGCGCCAGACTCACCGAGCGCATGCCCAGCGAGACCAGCCCCTACGCGGAGGAGGGCACAACGGCGCATTACCTCTGCGAGCAGGTGGTCAGGCGCAGCCAACCGGAGTGGGTAGGCTTACCCGCAGCACCGGCGCAGGACCTGTGGGAGAACGACAGCTACACCCCTGAGATGAAGGCCGCTGCCAAACTGTATGCCGAGTTTATCCATGGCATCTTTGACGGATTCCCGCACACCCCGACCATTTGCGTAGAGCAGCGGGTCAGCATGACGCGGTGGGCGCCGGAATGCTTCGGAACCTGCGACTGCCTGCTGATCGGCGATGGCATCCTGCATGTCATCGACTTCAAGTACGGCGCAGGGGTTCCTGTCAGCCCGGTGGACAATATCCAGATGATGCTGTACGCGCTGGGCGCATGGGAGTTGTTCAACACCACGGACGACATCAAGACGGTGCGCATGAGCATCGTCCAGCCCCGCATCCAGAGCGAGCCGGAGACCTGGGAGACCAGCGCGGAAAGCTTGCTCGACTGGGCCGAGAACACCCTGCGACCAGCGGCTAAGCTGGCGTGGGAGGGCAAAGGCGAGCTGAACCCCGGCGAAAAGCAATGCCGGTGGTGCCGGGCGAAGGCACAATGCCGGGCATGGAAGGACAAGTACGGCCCGCTGGCCGACTTCATGACCCAGACTCCCGAGGCCAGAGACCCTCGCCTGCTGACTGACGAGGAGGTCGGAACGTGGCTGATCGCGGCACAGGGTATTGCGGAGTATGTAAAATGTCTGGAGGAGTATGCCCAAAAGCAGCTGCAGCAGGGACACTCAGTCCCCGGCTGGAAGCTGGTCGAGGGACGCAGCACCCGCCGGTTCACCGACCAGGATGCCGCCTTTAAGGCCATTGAAGCCGATGGCATCAGCGAGGCCATGCTGTACGAGCGCAGCCCCATCAGCCTGACGGCAGCCGAGAAGCTGCTGGGCAAGAAACGCTTTGCAGAGGTCTGTGGCAACTGGGTGGAGAAGCCCAAAGGCAAGCCCACACTGGCCCCGGAGAGCGATAATCGGCCCGCCTATGATGCCGCTGAAGGATTCACCCCCGCCAACGAATGAAAAGAAAGAAAGGACAAAACACCATGAACTCAAACGAAATTATTCTCCCCTGCCGCCTGAGCTACGCCAACATTTGGGAAGCCCGCCAGAGCATGGAGGGCGACAAGATGCAGTACAGTTGCTGCCTGCTGATTTCCAAGACGGACACTGCCACCATCCAGCGCCTCCAGAAGCTGATGACCAAGATCGAGAGCGAGGCAATCACAACCAAGTGGGGTGGCAAGAAGCCCGCCAGCTACGCACACCCCCTGCTCCGCGATGGCGACACTGACCCGACCAAGGGTGGCGATCCCAACTACGCTGGCTGCTACTTCCTCAACGCCAAGGCCAACGCCGACCACCCGCCCAAGATCATCGATGCCCGCTGCAACCCGGTCATGGACCGCGATGAGGTCTACAGCGGCTGCTACGCCAACGTCAAGGTGAGCATTTATGCCTACAACAACCCCAAAGGCGGCAAGGGCCTCAGCGCAGGGCTGGTAGCGATCCAGAAGACGAAGGACGGTGCACGGCTGGGCGGCGACACAGGCACGGACGGTTTCGAGCCGTGCTCCCCGGAAGCTGAGGATATACTGAGCTGAACGCGGCACGGAGACAAGTATGATACTTACGATTGACTTGGAGACATATAGTCCTCAGAACATTGGCAAGGTGGGCGCCTACCGCTACGCCCAGGATCCGGACTTTGAGATTCTGCTGGCAAGCGCGGCGGTGGACGATGGCAGGGTCCAGCTCACCGATACCACCGACAACGGCATCATAGGGCTGGCGGCTTTAAAGCCCCTGCTCTTTGACCCGCGATACACCAAGCGGGCCTGGAATGCAGCCTTTGAGTGGTGGTGTCTTAGCGAGTATTTCCACCTGAGCCAGACGCAGCGTGAAGATTGGCTGGAACAGTGGGAAGACAGCATGATTCACGCCATGTACTGCGGCCTGCCTGCCAGCCTGAAAGACGCAGGCAAGGCGCTCGAGCTGCCGGAGGACAAGGCCAAGATGCGAGAGGGCGCAGCGCTTATCCACTACTTCTGCTGCCCCTGCAAGCCGACCAAAGCCAACGGTGGCCGCACCCGCAACCTACCGAGGCACGACCTCGAGAAATGGGAGATTTTCCGGCAATACAACATCCGAGACGTCGAGACAGAGAGGCACATCGACAACCTGCTGGAACCCTTCACCGTGCCGGACTTTATCTGGCAGCAGTGGCGGGACGATGTACGGATGAACAGCCGCGGCATTGCCACGGATGCAAACCTTACCAGCGGCGCACTGTGGTGCGGCGATCAATACAGCGCCGAACTGCTCGAGGAGGCGCAGCAGCTGACCGGACTGAGCAACCCCAACAGCCCCGCGCAGCTCCTGAGCTGGCTGGAAGTCAACGGCGCAAAGCTGCCAGACCTGCAAAAAGCTACAGTGGCCGAAGCCCTGAAAGCCCCCCAGCCCGCGAACGTGCGCCGGGTTTTGGAGCTTCGGCAAGCCCTGGGGAAATCCTCCCTCAAGAAATATGATGCAATCCAGGCGGCCACAGGCCCCGATGGGCGCATCCGAGGGACGCTGCAGTTCTACGGCGCTACGCGCACCGGACGATGGGCAGGCAGACTGCTACAGGTGCAGAACCTGCCGCGGACCTACCTCAGGCACCAAGGCGAAGTGCGCGAACTCATCAAGGCCAAGAACCTGGCCGCCCTGGAGATGATCTACGGCGACGTCAGCGACGTACTGAGCCAGATGATCCGCACCGCGCTGATTCCAGAGCCGGGCGCGGTGTTCATTGATGCGGACTTCTCCGCCATCGAGGCCCGGCTGATTGCCTGGGAAGCAGGTGAGGAATGGGTGCTCGATGTATTCCGCACGACAGGCAAAATCTACGAGACAACGGCAGCAAAGATGTTCGGCATCCCGGTGGAGACCATCCGCAAGGGAAACCCCAACTACAGCTACCGACAGCGCGGCAAGGTGGCCACCCTGGCCCTGGGATACCAGGGCGGGGTAGGCGCCATGCGCAGGATGGACACCAGCGGCGCGCTGAAGGACCTGCCCGATGAGGAAATCCAGGACATGGTCACCCGCTGGCGGCAGCAGAACCCGCGCATCGTCCAGCTCTGGAGGACCATGGAGCACGCGGCTAAATTTGTCATCAACAGCAAACGCGGCTGCCTGGCTATCCCTGGCGTCACCTTCCGCATGGAGGCTAGCACGACCTGCCCCTTCCCCTTCTTGACCATGAGCCTGCCGAGCGGCAGAAAGCTCTACTACGCCGACCCGCGCGTCACCGACGACGGGCACATCCACTACCGCGAGCAGACCAACGCAGGCTGGCAGGACAGCGAGACCTACGGAGGCAAGCTCACCGAGAACCTGACACAGGCCATCGGGCGGGACTGCCTGGAATTCGCCCTAGACAACCTCAAGCAGGCCGGATACCGGGTGGTCTTCCACATCCACGACGAGGTGGTCATCGAGAGGCACACCGACACTCCGGAGGCAGACCTCGAGGATGTTCGGCGCATCATGAGCAAGCCCGCGCCCTGGGCAGAGGGGCTCCCACTCAATGCCGAGGGCTGGGTCGGGCAGTTCTTCACCAAGGACTGATATCGGCGCAGGCAATGGTCCGAGCGGATAAGCGCCGGAAAAGCCGGGCACTGAGAGGCCCAGACACGGAAAGGCATCGCTGAGACGAGCTATGCGTGGCTGCGGAGTAGAAAAGCAGTACAAGGCATTGGCAATGTGTTGCTTGGCAAAGGCAAAGTGGGGCAGTGCAAAGCAATGAAATGCCTCGGATAGGAACCGCAAGGTAAAGCAACGCGAAGGATATGCAGTAAGCCGCATAGCTGCGGCAATGCTTGCACCCGCAACGCGCTGGACTGGATACGCACTGCAATGCTTCGGAAAAGAAAAGTCATGCGATGCGTCGGATTAGAAATGCACTGCAACGCTTTGGAAAGGAAGTTTTGCGCGACGCTGGGGAGAAGAAATGCACAGTAACGCGCTGGATACGCTGCGCGACGCGCCGGAAAAGAAAAGCAGGGCAATGCCTTGAAGAAGAAGTGCCAAGTAATGCTTTGGAGAAGAAGTGCAGAGCAACGCATCGCATAGGAAATGAACAGAAAAGAACCGCACAGGAAAAGCTACGCCTGCCCCGGACATGCGTAGGCAAAGTAGGGTACGGATGCGCCCAGACCTGCGAGGGCAAAGCCACGGCAAAGAACCGCTGCACCACGCATTGGAGCTGAATAGCAACCGATTTTACAAAAAAGGAGACAACTAAAAATGAAAGTACGTATTAATTTGTTGGAAGAAGCCCTGGGCAGCAGCCCCAGCAATGAGGATCTGATGGGCACTTACATCGCCAGCAAGGCCCCCACGGAGGATCTTACCTCGGAGGAAATCGACAACATCAAGGCCCAGAACGCGGAAGACCGCATCACAGTATTTCCCAAACAGGCGGACGGTACACCGTTCATCTACGACTACCAGATCAAGGGAATGCTCAAGGATTCCTGCAAGGCGCTGGCGGCAGCTGGCAAGGCTGGGTACCCCGGCGGCAAGGCCTGCGCGGGCCTGAAAGCCTACAAAAAAGCCATCGACGGCCTAATTTTTGTGTACCCCCGCGAGATTCCCTACGACCTTCACGGCCTCAAGATGGGCTACTGCGAGCGCCCGCTCCGGGCCAGCACCCCGCAGGGCGAGCGTGTCAGCATCGCCAAGAGTGAGAGCGTGCCTGCAGGCAGCACCGCAGAGTTTGAGATTGAGTGTCTGGACCCCAAGCTGGAGGACATGGTGCGCGAATGTCTGGATTACGGCACCAAACGTGGTCTGGGCCAGTGGCGCAACTCCGGCAAGGGCCGCTACGAGTGGGAGGAACTGTAAGCTGATGAAACTGCCTGAAATCCACCCCTGCATCTGCGGCCAAACAGCCGGTGATTTGCTGAACTGGGTACACCCTGTACATACCAAGGGATACCTGGTCGCCTGCACCCGCTGCGGGCGGGCCGGGCACCTGGGCGCCACCAAGGCGCAGGCCATCGAGCGCTGGAACGCTGCAACTGACCCAGATACTACCGATGCTCCCTGGCCTCATTTTGGAGATTTCCCGTTCCGCTTTGATGCCATGGAGGTGAGCCCGCGATGAAAGCTCACATCCCGGTGAGCCGGAAAACCCGGGACGAACTGGAGGCTATCGGCCAGAAAGCAGTCGAGCGCGAACGGCAGGACATCGCCACGCGGTGCCTGTACATTGTTTTGCTGGCATGCTGGCAGATTGGCCTAGCCCCACGAACCATGCGCCGGATTAAGGGTGCCATCCCGGTGGTCACCGAGAAATTCGCCGCCTATCGCACAGAACAGCTGGCGGATCTCTGGGCCAAGACGCTGCTGGATGGTGCCGGGGTGGACGTCCCAGAAACCACAGAGCCGTTATAGGAGGAACACAACATGCAGTTGAGCGTCGGCACAAGCCGAACCGATAAAATATGGAAGCAGGTGGACTGGACCTGGCCACAGTTCATCGAGGAGGCCCGGAGACACACCTCCGTGGGCACCGAGACCCACGCAGAATACATGGCCATGCCTAAGTCCAAGCAGGACATGCTCAAAGACAACGGCGGCTTTGTGGCCGCGGCCTTGGCTGAGGGCCGCCGTAAACGCGGCTGCTGCACAAGTCGGTGCATGATCACCTTGGACATCGACAACGCGCCAGCAGGGGCCACAGAGGCCCTCTGCGAGACCGTCAAGAGCCTCGGCTGCGATTATCTGATTTATTCCACCCGCAAACACGACTCCAGGCATCCGCGCCTGCGCGTCATTCTCCCCTTCGACCGCCCGGTCAGCGCAGATGAATATCAGCCGCTGGCGAGAGCAGCGGCGCAGGTGATCGACCCGGACATGCAGATGCTGGACCCGACCACCTTCGAGGCCGAACGTTTGATGTATTGGCCCAGCGCCAGCAGCGACAGCCAGACAGTGTTCATCAACCAGGCGCAGGGCAAGGCGCTCTCCACGGACGCCCTGCTGTCCACCTACGCAGACTGGCATGACGCCACGGAATGGCCCCTGTGCCCCGCTGAGAGCGCTCCGAAGCGCCCCGGAGGGGAACAGGCCGACCCCACCCAGAAACAGGGCCTGGTGGGCGCTTTTTGCCGCGTGTACGACGTGCCTGCGGCCATCGCCAAGTTTATCCCCGAGGTATACACGGACGCAGGCGCAGGCCGGTACACCTTCACCCAGGGCAGCACCACCGCAGGCGCGGTGCTTTACGACTCCGGCAACTTCCTCTACAGCCATCACAGCACAGATCCCGCCGGAGGCAAGCTGGTGAACGCATGGGACCTGGTGCGCATCCACCGGTTCGGTTCCATGGACGCAGACGCGCAGCTGGACACCCCGACCCACAGCCTGCCCAGCTACGCCGCCATGGCAGAGCTGGCAATGCGGGACCCCGATGTATACCGCACTCTCTCCGACGAGAACCTCCAACACGCGCTGGAGGGCTTCACCCCGCAGCAGGAAGAAGCCCCGGACGAAGACTGGCACAACCGCCTGGAGGTCAGCGCCAAAGGGCAGCTCCTCGCCAGCAGCCAGAACATGCGGCTCCTGATCCACTTCGACGAGCTCCTGCGAGGCAAGGTCTGGGATGATCTCTTCGCCCAGAGGCGCAAATGCACCGGTCCCCTGCCCTGGGACAAGCGCACCGAGGAGCGGTGGTGGTCGGACACCGATGACGCAGGGCTGCGGTGGTATTTCGAGAGTGTCCACCACATCACTGGCGCCGGTAAGATTGCTGATGCTGTGGCGCTGGAGGCGCAAAACGCGGCACGCGACCCGGTTGTAGAATATCTAAACGGCCTACACTGGGATGGAATCCCCCGCGTGGAGACCCTGTTCTCCGACTACCTGGGCGCAGAGGATAATGAGTACACCCGTGCGGTGGCCCGGAAATGCCTGGCCGCAGCGGTGACTCGAGCGTTCCATCCAGGGGCAAAATACGACCAAGTAGTCATCTTTTCAGGCCCTCAAGGGATCGGAAAGAGCACATTAGTGGCCCATTTGGGGCAAAAATGGTTCTCCGACAGTCTAACTTGCTTCGGGACCAAGGACGCCCGGGAGAGCATCCGAGGGGTGTGGCTGGTGGAGCTCGGCGAGCTGACAGCCTTTGACAAGAGCGAGAATGAGGCGGCGAAGCAGTTCATCAGCCAACGCGAGGATGTATACCGCCCCAGCTATGGCAGGAACACCGTGAACTACCCCAGACGGTGCATCTTCTTTGGTACATCTAACAAGATAGAATTCCTCCGTGACAGCACCGGAAACCGCCGATTCTGGCCCATTGACACGGACAAGCACCCGCCCCGATACGACATCAAGGTGCTCGGCGAAACCAACTGGCTCCCCCAGACTGCGGTAGATCAAATCTGGGCAGAGGCGGTCGAAATTTACAAATCGGGGGAGCCCCTGTACTTCAAGGGAGACACCCTCGAGCTGGCCCAAGAGGAACAGGCCGCACATATGGAGGTGGACCCCTGGATGGCAAAGATCCAGGCGTTTCTGGAAACGGAGGTCCCCGCCGACTGGAGGAACTCATGGGATGCCGACAGACGCGAACAGTGGGCAAATGGCATAATCGCCGATAAAGCGAGCATTCCTACGGTGCCGAGAGATTACACCTGCGTGGCCGAGATATGGGAGGAATGCCTCAGCGGACGCATCGAGCGCATCACCCCGAGAGAGCAAAGACGCATCACCGCCTGCCTCGAGGCGCTGCCGGAATGGCAGAAAACTAACACGGTTCAGCGGTTTGCACCCTATGGCAGACAGAAAGCATGGCACAAAAGTCCATGATTCGCCAGTTGACAGAAAGCCCCTGATTTCGGTTGACATGGTTGACACGGTTGACAGCTTCGGTTGACAAGAAAAATGCGATTTATCGTTATATATTACATATGTCAACCATGTCAACCAAAAATACTATAAAAATATAAAAGTAAAATACGATACCTGTACATAGGATAAAGGGGCTATATTTAGACTAAATAGGAAAAACGGTTGACGCGGTTGACAAAAATGGGCGAGGGAGACAAAAACACATGAGAGAGAACGCAGTGGAGCGCACGCTCCGTAACGAGATCAAGAGGCAGGGAGGCTGGTGCCTTAAATTCGTCAGCCCGGGCACGGCAGGGGTGCCAGACCGCATCTGCCTCTTGCCAGGCCAGGTCCTTGCCTTTGTGGAGCTGAAGGCGCCGGGCAAGAAGGTCAAGGCAGACAGCCTCCAGGCCTTCTGGGGCGAGGAGCTTCAACGGCTGGGATTCCGGTGGCATGAGGTCAACACCACAGAGGACGCGAGGCGGCTGGCCGCAGACCTGGGGAAGGCCTCCAGAGAGATCACTGGCGAGGCACCGAGCCTGCCAGGGAAGGAGGTCAGCCGAGGTGGCTAAATTCACGCCGCATCCCTACCAGCAGGAATGCATCAATGCAGTTATCGAGAAGCCCGGCGTGGCGCTCTGGCTCGAGATGGGCCTCGGCAAGACGGTGGTCACCCTCACAGCCATAACCGCGCTGATCCAGCTGGGCGAGGTGAATAAAGTTCTCATCGTTGCCCCGAAGAAGGTCGCAGAGGCCACCTGGCAGGACGAAGCAAAGAAGTGGGATCACCTCCAGAGACTGAGGCTCAGCACCGTTCTGGGCACCGCGACGCAGCGAGAGTACGCCCTAAGTAAAAGAGCCGACATCTACATCACCAACCGAGACAGCCTGGTCTGGTTGGCGCAGCGCTGCGGCAGGCGGTGGCCATTCGACATGGTGGTGCTGGACGAAGCCTCGAGCTTCAAGCACCACAGCACACAGCGGTTCAAAGCACTGCGCAGGATGCGGCCACACATCAAGCGAGTGGTGGAGCTCACGGGCACACCCGCGCCGAAGGATTACCTGGACCTTTGGGCCCAGGTCTTCCTGCTCGATGAAGGGCAGAGGCTCGGCCAGAGATTCACACAGTTCCGAGACAACTACTTCCAGCCAGACAAGCGCAATGGGATGCAGGTATACAGCTGGAAGCCAAGGCGGAACGCCGAGGAGGTCATCCAGGCCAAGCTGGCCGACATCGTGATCAGCATCCAGGCAGCAGACCACCTGCACTTGCCGGAGAAGATCATCGAGGACATCCCGGTGGTGTTCCCCGAGAAGGACTGGAAGCTCTACCAAGAGATGCAGCGAGCCAAGCTACTCGAGGTGGACAGCGAGACCATCACCGCGATGCAGGCAGCGACCCTCACAGGCAAGCTCCTCCAGCTGTGCAACGGTGCGATGTACGACGCCGAGAAGCAGACACACCCGCTTAACCGGTGCAAGCTGGACGCCTTCGGAGAGCTTATCGACGCGCTGGACGGGCAGCGAGCCCTCGTATTTTACGGCTTCGACTTCGACCGGGAGTTTTTACAGGCCGAGCTGAAAACGCGCGAGAAGGGCCTCAGATTCGCCGTGCTGAAGGGCAGAGAGGAAGCCGATGCCTGGAACCGCGGCGAGATCGATGTGCTTCTGGCGCAGCCCGCCAGCTGCGCATACGGCCTCAATCTTCAAGCAGGCGGCCACCACCTGATCTGGTACAGCCTCCCCTGGAACCTGGAGCTTTACGAACAAGGCAACGCACGGCTGTACCGCCAGGGGCAGCAGCACCCGGTCATCATCCACCGCCTGCTGGTCAAGGGTGGCGCAGATGAGCTCGTGGCCAGATCGCTGGAGAGCAAGAGCGCCTGCCAGCAGGGGCTGATCCAGGGCATCAAAGCCTTGGCCGAGGAGGCGCACAATGGACAGTGACGAACGCAAATTGCAGCAGCTCGAAGCGCTCGAAGCCCAGATACGCGACCAGCGCCGCCTGGGAGGCCCCACGGGGGCGCTGCAGCATTCACGCGACAAGTTACTCGCCTCCCTGCCAAAAGCCGTCAGAGACGCCCAGAGACGCGCTCACAGTGACCTGTCACAAGAGGAACGCTGGCACAGAGAGCACTACTACAGGAGGAGTACATGAGCATACGAGAGTTCCGGCGGCTAAGCAGAGCACATCGCCGCCAGATCATAGACAGCATCGAGGATCCGCTCACGCAGCGGATCCTCCGCTCTGCGTTCCTGGGTCCGGGCAAGCGCAGCTGGGTCCAGGTGGCGATGATGCTCGGGGGAGGGAACGACCCCGAGAGCATCCGGAAACGAGCGCAGCGAGCCTTGCAAGATGTCCCGTTTTTGGGCGAAAAGTGTGCTACGATGGAGACATAGGCCCCGCGCGTTTCCGGCAAGAGCGACCACTCCGTCGAGCGCGCTATGCAGGGCCACCGTCCCGGCAGCCTCTCCATGATGCGCAACCGCCGGGCCTTTTGAGATTTAACGGAGGAAGGCACCCATGGCAGACGGAGGCAAGGATAATGAGCGGTTTCGCACGGCCACGCTGGTCAACTGGCACCTTCTGCCAGAGGTTCGGCTCACGTCGGGGGGCTTCGCCCAGATGCAGCCCGCAGAATGGCCGGAGGGCATCGACACGATGGTCCGGTTTAAGGACGCACTCAGCTGCGAGTTCAGAGAGGCGCAGGGGCTGCACTTTTACAGCGATGATTACCAGTTTGAGAGGATCTGGGCAAAACCGGAGGTTTACCTCGAGCTTTTGGAGCAATTCGCCTTTGTGGTCGAACCCGATTTCTCGATGTACCTCGACTTCCCGGAGCCGCTCCAAAAGTGGAACCATTACCGCAACCAGCTGCTCGGAGCCTGGTGGCAGGCCAGAGGGCTGACGGTCATTCCAAGCGCGAGCTGGGCAGATGCCGCCAGCTTTGCCTGGACCTTTGAGGGCCTGCCGGAGCACAGCACCGTAGCCATAAGCACGGTCGGCTGCGTCAAGGGCAGAGAGCTGTACGGCTATTTCATGGCCGGTGTGCGCGAGCTTTTCAGGCAGAAACAGCCCACCGGCCTGCTGGTGTACGGCAAGCTCACACCTGACATCGAGCAGGTGTGCAAAGACGCAGGCATCAAGTATAAGAATTTTCCACACACGATGATGGGGGCCAGATTCCTGACGAAGAAGTTCGCAGGGAAGCTGGCCCAGGAGGACAAGCACAATGGGTAGAGGCAGACTGGCAGCGAGCCATGGAATGCAGCAGGCCATAAGCACACCCGCACCGCCCAAACCTCAGACAGTGGCCCAGACGCCCCCGACCTACCACAAACTGGACTGGACAGGCCACCAAGCGCTCATGCGCCAAATGGGCCAGAATGGCAGCGAGGGCCAGGACTACGTCAATACCAGCCAGGCCTACATCGTGAACCGCTACCTGCGCAACGGTGGAGACATGACGGATGCCCATAAGGCCACCCCCAACTGGAGCTGGATCACCAAAGTCGATGTTCAGCAGACCATCCAGCGGATGGACAAGCAGATGAAGCCCCTGCCCCGCAACATCCAGGGCGTCCGGTTCGTCGGGCCGGATTTTCTGACAACCATGGGGCTTCCCAATCAGATCAATCGCAATACGGCTGCCGCCCTGCGAACCTGGATGCAGCAGACCGGCGGAGGGTTCAGCGATAAAGCCTACACCTCGTTCTCGACCGACGCGAACGCGAACGTTTTTACCGCTAAGCCAATCCGCATCAACTACTGCATCGGCAAGGGCACGCAGACCATCATGACCGCCAACAAGGCCGAATCCGAAGGCGTCATGGCGAGAGGCGTAAAGCAGCGCATAACCGACGTGCGCTGGCGCAACGGCAAGTTAGAAATCGACGTCACTGTGTAAAAGATTGACTTTTGCACGGCAGCGTGTTACAGTAGAGCAAAAGGAGGCACACCATGGCGACTAAGAAATACAAAGCGCCCGCAGGCATGAACCCCGAGGACGCCAAGGATTGGGAAAAGCACGGAACCTTCGTGCATCACGACCCGGGCGGTGGCCGAATGCTGGGCGCGGATGGCAAGCCGCTCGACCTGAGTAAGTACCTACCGAAGCCAAAGAAGAAATCCCCTGCCAAACGCAAGACTGCCTCCGTGAAGAAAGCGAGGTAATCCAAATGGCAAAAATCAGCGTCCTGCGCGGCAGCGTAGTCTACGCCGACACTGACGCCATCGTGAACGCAGCCAACGCGCAGCTGGCTGGCGGCAGCGGTGTATGCGGTGCGATTTTCACCGAGGCAGGCTGGGATGATATGCAGCGTGCTTGTGACCGCATCGGCGGCTGCCCCACCGGGCAGGCCGTGGCCACGCCCGGATTCAAGCTCAAGGCCAAGTATGTCATCCACGCGGTCGGCCCCATTTACGCAGGCAGGCCGCGCGATGCCGAGCTCTTGCGCAGCGCATACCGCAGCTGCCTGGAGGAAGCCGAAAAGCTCGGGTTGCACAGCATCGGGTTCTGCTCCATTAGCACAGGCATCTACGGATACCCGCTGAACGAGGCGGTGAAGATTGCAGCAGACACCCTGCGCACCTTCCCGGCCAAGAGCCTGACCGACATCCGCGTTTATTGCTACGGCGAGCGCGAGTACCAGGCATTCACCAAAGCGCTCGGATAAACCTGTCCCGTTTTACCCCCAAAAACCATGCTACGATAGACCCAGTAATTGACTGGGAGGTTCAAGTATGGGCAGAGGAAGGCTGGGAAGCCAGCAAGGGATGCAGCGCACACTGGCAGCGAGGCAGCAGACTGCGAGGTATCAGGTGTCAGCCTTGCGCTCCATGGATGACGCGCACCTGTCTGTAGCGCTTGATGATATCTTCGACAACACACCCGTGGAGAGCAATCAGCAAGATGCGGATACGCAGCGCTTCTTCAATGCCATCGGATGGTCGGATGAACTGCCCGAGGTGGTAGACGAAAGCACTTTTGCGAGGGCTGCACTTGCCGCAAAGCATCGGGATGGGCGGAACTTTCAGATGTTGTTTCATACGGACAGCCCGAGCAAAAATATACCAGATGCAAAAACTTTTAGTGCCCAATTCATGACCGGCAAGCAGTTTCAAAGCGGCGGCATACATGGCGACGGCGCGTATTTTGCCAAGGATGCAGAAACGAGCTGGGGCTACGGCTATGGGCCAAAAGCCGCACAAATTCGAGCCGTTCTAAACAGCAAGGCAAAGGTCATCACCGAGCGAAAACTTGACAGCATGATTGCAACTTGGGCGAATAAAAACCCTCAAGCCTACAACAAAATCATAAACTGCCACCAAGTCTACTACGGGAAAAACGCCAGTACCCACCGAGGTGCAAGAACAATCTTTGCCGCGCTTTTCGGGTATAACGTGATCCGCTCCAATCAGGCTGGCGGAACTTACACTGTCCCAAACCGAAGCGTGCTAACTGTCCAAAATCGGGTTATCCACCGCGACGACTGGTACAATAAAGGCCAGAAATGGTAAACAACAAAAGGGAGCAAACACCAATGAAGCAAACAGGTAATTCAGTTCAGGCCACACGAGCCGAAATGGATCACGCCCAGGCAGAGTTAATGGAAATTCTCTGGAAGAAGGAGCAGGCAGCGAAAAAGGCTGGCAAGCGCTGGACAGCAACCGACAATAAAAAGGCGACAGACGCTTTCTGGAAAAGCAAAGAGACTGCTAAGCCCAAAAAGAAGAAAACCAAATAAACCTGTCCCGTTTTTCCTTCACCCGGATGGTATGATAATACCGCCGGGTGATTTTTCATTCGTGCACCTCCGTTTTACGCCCCGCCGGTTTATGCCTCCTTTCCGGCGGGGATGGTTTTTTTTTGTTGCCCGAAAACAGGGTATTTCCGTTAAATACCCGGCAGCTTTTCGGCTTCAGTTCCAAAAAGCTGCCATTTTTGGACACGAACAGCGCGGTGGAAAACCCGTCCCGTTTTGCCCGCCAAAACCATGATACGATAGAAGGAGAACACACAAAACGGAGGGAAACCAATGCAGGTACAAACTTGGAAGATCGAGGATGTACACCCGTACCACAACAATCCCCGAAACAACGCCGCAGCGGTCAAGCCGGTGGCGAACAGCATAAAAGAATTCGGCTGGCAGCAGCCCATCGTGGTGGACAAGCAAGGCACCATCATCGTGGGGCACACGCGATACAAGGCAGCCAAGCAGCTCAAGCTGAAAGAAGTCCCGGTCGTTGTTGCCGACAACCTCACCGAGGAGCAAGTCAAGGCATACCGCATCGCGGACAATTCCACCGGCGAGGTGGCAGCCTGGGACATTCCCCTGCTCAATGTGGAGCTCCAGGGCCTCGACTACGACTTCTCCCAGTTCGGCCTCAATGTGCAGGTACCCGATGTGGACGGAGACGCAGAGGACGATGACTACGAGATGGAGCTGCCCGAGGAACCCATGACCAAGGTGGGCGAGATTTGGCAGCTCGGAAACCACCGCCTCATGGTTGGAGACAGTACCGACCCGCGATACGTCAACGCGCTGATGGGCACCGAACAGGCCGACCTGCTGGTCACGGACCCGCCATACAATGTGGACTACGAGGGCAGCAACGGCAAGAAAATCCAGAACGACAGCATGGATGAAAGCCAGTTCCGACAGTTTCTGCTCCAGGCATATTGCTGTGCACTGGACGCCTGCCGCACAGGTGCAGCCGCGTACATTTTCCACGCAGACACCGAGGGCGAGGCATTCCGCGCGATGTTCCGAGAGGCAGGCTGGGAACTGCACGGTTGCCTGATCTGGGTGAAGAACAGCCTCGTCCTTGGCCGCGCCGATTACCAGTATCAGCACGAACCGTGTCTGTACGGCTGGAAGCCGGGTGCAGGCCATTACTTCATCAACGACCGCACCAACACCACGGTCATCGATGATGCCAAACCCGAGGATCTGAAGAAAATGAAGAAGGAAGACCTGCTGGCATGGGCCACCCGTGTGCAGCAGTTCCTCCAGAAAGAGCAGACCACCGTGCTGCGATACGACAAACCCGCAGCCAACAAAGAGCACCCGACCATGAAGCCGGTCCCGCTGGTCGGCCACCTCATCAAAAACAGCTCCAAGCCCGGGCAGATCGTGCTGGATTTGTTCGGCGGCAGCGGCAGCACCCTCATCGCCTGCGAGCAGATGAATCGCCGCTGCTTCACGATGGAGTTTGACCCGCAGTACGCTGACGTCATCATCGACCGCTGGGAGCAATTCACGGGCCGCGAGGCGGTTAGATTGAAGTGATGCGACAAGTTACCCGAGCGAGGGCAATCGCCCCGCACAGAGCCTGTACGGAGGAGGTGTGAGCATTGCCGAAAAAACGCCCAAAGGCCGAGGACTGGACTGACCCTACGGGCCTTCTGCTCCTCCAAAGCTGGGCGCAGCAGGGCCTAACGCAGGACCAGATTTGCGAGAACATGGAGCGCCTGCGAGGCGTGCCTATCTCCAGGCGTTCCCTCGCCAGATGGATGAGTAAATACCCCGCTACTATAGGCGCAGCGCTCAACAATGGCCGCGAGATGTCCATCGCCGTCGTTGAGAATGCGCTGTTTCAGAAAGCCGCCAAGGGTGATCTTGGCGCAATCTGCTTCTACCTGAAGAACAGATGCCCTGACCGATGGAGCGAGCATCCGGAGCTGCGTGGCATGAACGGGAAGGTGGTGTTCATCGATGACATACCAGCAACGCAACCGGCAAAACCTGCCGCTGACAAGCCCGCAGGTGAGGCTGAGCAGCCTGATAATTCCTGAATATTACGCAGCGCACACCGCGGTATGGAGCGGGAACTACACCGAGTACCTGGGTGACGGGGGCCGTGGCTCCCTCAAGTCGACCTTTGCAGCGACAGAGGTCTTGCTGCTGATTATGCGGATCCCGGAGATCCACGGAATCGTTCTGCGAAAAGTCGCCAACACGATCGTGACCTCGGTCTGGCCCGAATACAATCGAGTCATTGACCGCATGGGAATCAGGCATCTGTGGAGGCAGACAAAAAAACCATACACGCTAGAATACCTCCCGACCGGGCAGACCATACAGTTCTACGGCCTGGACGACCCCGGCAAGCTGAAGTCCCTGGCCGCGCCATTTGGTTACTTCGGCGTGGCACATTTTGAGGAGTTCGATCAGTACGATGGCCCGGAGGAAATCCGAAATGTGGAACAGTCTGTGTTCCGCGGCGGCCCCTTTGCCTTCGCATTTAAGACATTCAACTCCCCTGCCATGGCCCGCCACTGGGTCAACCGCTACAAGCGAGAGCCGAAGCCCCGGCAGTTCAGACACCACACCACCTACCTCACCACACCCGCCGACTGGCTGGGCCCGAAGTTCTTCGATGAGGCAGAGGTGCTCAAGCAGCGGGACCCCATCGCCTACGCGCATGAATATCTGGGTGAAGTCGTGGGATGCGGCACGCAGGTCTTCGACAACCTCGAGATTCGGGAAATCACGCGTGAGGAGATCGCAGACTTCGACCGGACGTATTGCGGTCTGGACTGGGGCTGGTACCCAGACCCGAACCACTTCGGCGAAATGGCCTACAGCAGCCCGAAGCGGACGCTGTACATCTTCGCAGAACACCGAGCAACCCGCGAGAAGGACGAAGTGCTGGCGCGAGTCTTGGAGCCCTGGAAGGGCAAAGAGATCATCGCCGACAGCGCCGGGAACAAGAGCATTGCAACGCTGCGAGACCTTGGATACCGAGGCCTGCGAGGCTGCCACAAGTACAGCGCGCACGGAGGCACCTCAGTCACCGATGGCATGAAGTGGCTCCAGAGCCGCACGAAGATCGTTATAGACCCGGTGCGCTGCCCTCACACCGCCCGAGAGTTCAGCGAATATGAGTACCCCATCGACAAGAAAACCCAGGAAGTGCAGAACACATACATTGACGCCGACAACCACAGCATCGATATGGTTCGATACGCTATGGAGCCTGTCTGGCAGAAACGAGGAGCGCAGAACGCATGATAGAGTACAACCAGATCGAGGCAGAGCTCGGCGTCCAGACCATGATGACCGACCGGCAGCAGGCCGCCATCCAAGACTGGTACCGGGTAGCAATCAAGGGGGAACCCTGCAACCAAGACCCTGACACGAAGGCGCTGGGCCTGCCCGCAGCCATCTGCACGGAGCTGGCCCGGCTCACCACCCTGGAACTAGAGGTCCATGTCCAGGGCAGCAAACGTGCGGACTGGATCGACCGCAAGATGCAGAAAGTCATCAGCCCACGCAGGCGCCGAATCCTGGCGGTGGCCCTAGCGCTCGGCAGTGGCGCATGGAAGCCGTACCAGGCGGGAAACGACATCGGCGTCAGCTTCGTCAGCGCCGACAGCATCTACCCCATCAGCACCGATGTGGACGGAGACCTGACAGAAGCGGTGTTCATCAACCGAATCCAGGACAGTGACTATGTGTACAATCGCCTCGAATGGATGCACGTTCTCACCGGACCCGAGGACTACCACGAGAAAGAGCGCAGCATCATCGAGAGCCTGGATGTTTCGATTGCCGCAGAATACCCCTGCGTCCAGGTCATCAACCTGGCCTATGTAAGCAGCAGCAAGGACTCACTGGGCACGCGCATCCCGCTCGATACCCGCCCCGAATGGGCCGATGTGGAGCCGGTGGCCTACCTGCCCGAGCTGACCAAGATCCCCTGCGGATACTTCGTCACTCCCATCGTGAACAC
>ERZ827450.1912-NODE-1912-length-19135-cov-2.608648_pt1 | contig 19135 bp, 15 predicted proteins | sample MGYA00519773_ERZ827450 | MGnify/ENA primary metagenome ERZ827450 (study PRJEB31778, sample SAMEA3449306) | human gut metagenome | biome: human gut; feature: human-associated habitat; material: faeces | place: United Kingdom | collected 2010/2012 ...
CCATGGCGAGCGAGATATGGAAGCTCGGGCGGCCGTCGACAACGGCCTTGGTGTACTCGGCGATCTTGCAGTTGAGCACGTCGGCCGCGGCCTCATAGCCGGGCTTGATGCAGTCCTGGTTGCATGCCGCAATGCAGCGTCCGCAGCCCACGCAGCGATCGTGGTCGATGGCAGCCACGTGCACCGTGCGGGTGTTGCCGTTGGCAAGCTCGCGTTCGCGGGTATCGTCAAACGAAATGGCGTTGTGCGCGCAAATCTTTTCGCAGGCACGGCAGCCAATGCAGTGCTCGGCCGCGACGTTCGGCTTGCCGGCGGCATGCTGCTCCATCTTGCCGGCGCGGCTGCCGCCACCCATACCCAGGTTCTTCATGGCGCCGCCAAAACCGGCCTGCTCATGGCCCTTAAAGTGGGTGAGGCTGATCACGATATCAGCATCCATGAGTGCCTGACCGATCTTGGCCTCGTGCACGTACTCGCCGCCCTCAACCGGGACAAGCGCCTCGTCGGTGCCCTTGAGGCCGTCGGCGATGATGATCTGGCAGCCCGTGGCATACGGGGTAAAGCCGTTCTGGTAGGCGGTGTCGATGTGCTCGAGCGCGTTTTTGCGGCTACCGACGTAGAGCGTGTTGCAGTCGGTGAGGAAGGGCTTGCCACCCAGCTCCTTCACGACATCCGCGACGGCGCGGGCGTAGTTGGGGCGCAGAAAGCTCAGGTTGCCCAGCTCGCCAAAGTGAATCTTGATGGCGACGAACTTGTTCTCAAAGTCAATCTGCTCGATACCGGCGTGACGGATGAGGCGCTTGAGCTTGTCGAGCTGACTCTCGCGAGCATGCGTGCGCAGATTGGTGAAGTACACCTTAGCGGGTGCTGCGGGTGCAGTTGTGGTCATAGACATATCCCCTCGGTCTATATGGCGTTACAGACATAGAGGATGGTACCAGTTAAAGCAGAGTTAAAGTCAAGTACGGAACCTAGTCATTGGGGACGTTCTTAAACGACTACTCTTGGACTTTGAGTGCCTCGGCCAGGCCCACACGTTTGATGGAACGCATGTGCAGCAACGCCACGACCAGATAGGTTGCAAAGCCGATTCCTGCGCACGCCGCCATGGACCAAGCGGGCACGTAGATCTCGATATTGCCGTTATAGGCGAGCAGCATCGAGCGGAAGATGGCCGTTAGCGAGCCAATAATGACCGGCAGGCTCAGCACGAGTGACGCTGCCACGCACAACGTGATCGAGCGGATGTACAGATGCGAAATCTCGCTATCGCGATAGCCAAAGACTTTCATGTAGCTGATCGAACGGGCGCTGTGATCGATCACAGCCTTGGTCAGCAGGTACATAAACAGCAGGAAGATAAACACCGCGAGACCAATCATCATTCCGATCATTTTGCTCATCATACCGATGAACTGGTCGCCCACGGCGCGCATGTCGTCGGGCGTGGTGTCGCCGGCAAAGTAGCGCGAATCGAGGTCGAGCTTCTCGTCGCTCACATAGCCGTTAAAGTAGGCGGCGTCGTTGTCGAACAGCTCGTTAAAGTCGTCGATACTCATATAGATATTCATGTCCGACTTGGAGCCCCAGGCACAGTCCTCGCCCGCGTACTCAAGGGAATAATGCTCGCCCTCGTACTTGTCGCGGAGCGTGACCTTCTGGCCCTCGCTCCAGCCAAACTTGTCGAGCAGGCCACCGCCAAAGACAACGCGCCCATCGCCGACGTTGAGGTCTTTCCAATAGCGCGAATCGGATGAAATACCGTAGACGGAAATCGTCTCCTCGCCATTTCTATCGCCGCGGTCGTATTGCAGCTGGTAAACGGCGTATTTCTCGGCCTGTGCGATTGCGCCTGCACCGTTGTCGATCGTATTGACCGGGTGGATATCGTCGTTGTCAGTGTCGATCTTAGAGGCCTTGTCAATCACCTTGTCAATCAGGTCGATAGCCTCGTCGCGGTTGCAGCCGAGGGCATCGGCAAGATCGTCAAGGCGCGCGTAGAGCGCATCCTTCTTGTCCTGGACCTTGGCAAGCGCATCCTGCGCTGCAGTCAAGCTCTCGGCAGACGGAGATGCGGTCGCGGCATCGGCTGCCGTCTGCGCCGCATCGGCCGCGTCGTCAAGCTCGTCATCGACATCCTGAGCAGCGGAAAGCAACGCGCCGCCAACCGACTGCAAGCGCTCGAGTGCCAACCACTGCTCGCGCACCTCGGCGGTGCCCTCGAGCTCCAGCGGAGCCTTGAGCGTGTACTGGTGCTCGGCGACCAGGCTCGTCTCCAGGTTGTCCGCGTAGTGCGTCATCGTGGGCAGAATCGCCAGGCCAAAGAGCAGCAGCAGCGACGCAAACGCAATACCTGCGAAGAGCGTGGCGAAGTTGCCCAAGTTGCGCAGGAAGATGCGCAGGCGGAAGCGCGAGACAAAACCCATGCGCTCCGGCAGCTGCAAGCCGCGCTTGGTGCCCGATTTGCCGCTCGCCTCGTGACGAAGGAACTGCAACGGCGTCTTGCCCATCTTGCGAAGCAGACCCGCCAGCGTGATGAGAATGAGCGCAGCGGCGGGAACCACGGCGCACTTCACAAAGATCCCCCAGCTCCAGTACACCTGGAAAGGCGGCAGACTGTACGAACCGTAATAGAGGCTGCGCATGGGCTCGGTAAAGAACACAACGCCGAGCGCAGTGCCCAAAAGCGCCGCGACCACGCCCACGATGGCGGGAAGCGCAAGGTAGTGCAGCACGATCTCGCGTCGACGATAGCCGCTGGCGAGCAGCGTGCCGATGATGGCGCTCTCCTCCTCGATGGTGGCGTCGGTGAGGACCACAAAGACAAACGCCATGATCACGATGATGATATCGAGCAGCGTCATCCACATCACGGAGTCGCCGTCCACGTCGTCGCGCGCATAGCCAATGCCCTGGTTGGAATCGGCATCGATGAGGTCATCCACGCGTGCATCAGCATCGGTGAGCGCCTCCACCATATCTTGCTCGACATCGATGCGGTCTGCGGTGGAGAGACCGCGATCGGTAAAGGTGAAGGAGTAGGTGTAGGCGGGTGCGCCGCCGGCATCCTCGAGCGCGACAAAGCCGGCATCGGTAACCTCCGCAACACCATAGGTGATGGTGTTCACCGTAAAGTCCGAATTGTTGAGGAACAGCGCCTGGCTATCGGGCTGGGTCATGATGCCGCAGATGGTGTAGGTGCGACCCTCGAGCTCGACCTTATCGCCCACGGCGAGGTCGTTGTTGGTGGCGAAGACGCGGTCGATAGCCACCTCATCGTCCGTCTTGGGCTGCCTGCCCTCACAGTAGGACGCGATATCGACCTTGGTGCGGTGCGCATAGGTGCGCAGCGTGCGCTTGGTGCCGTCGTCGCCGGCGGTCTTTTTGATGATGGCATCGATAGAGAAATTCTTGTAGAGCGTGACGCCGCCGACGTCACCGGCTGCATCCTCGGCGGCCTTGAGTTGATCGTCGGTAGCCTCGAAGGAGGTGGTCACGCGGCCGTCCTCAATCGTGTACGCATCGCGCATGTCGTCGATAAGGCAGCCGATGGAATGCGCTGCGAGCAAAAATCCCGAGGTGAGAGCGATGCTTCCGCACATAAGCAAAAAGATGCCCAGGCACTTGCCGATATTGCGGCGCAGCTCGCGCGGGAGACGTTTTGCGAGAGGTGTCATGGCGCCGCCTACCAATCGAGCTCGGCGGCCGTAACGGGCGACTCGTTGAGCTCATCCTCGACGATGCGCCCGTCGCGCAGGCGCAGCACGCGATTGGCCATGTGCGCGATGGCGGCATTGTGGGTGACAATGATGATGGTGCAGCCGTAGGTGCGGTTGACATCCTCCATGAGCTGCAGGATTTCCTTGGACGTCTTGTAGTCAAGCGCGCCGGTGGGCTCGTCGCACAGCAGCAGGCCCGGGTTTTTGACGAGCGCACGGCCGATGGCGCAGCGCTGCTGCTGGCCGCCCGAGACCTGGCGCGGGAACTTGTTGCGGTGCTCGTAGAGGCCCAGCGAACGCAGCAGGTCGTCGACATTGAGCGGGTTTTTGGACAGGTGCGCCGTGACCTCGATGTTTTCCTTGATGGTGAGATCGGGCACCAGGTTGTAGAACTGGAAGACGAAGCCCAGCTCGCGGCGGCGATACTCGCCCAGGTCGGCGGGCTTGAGCACCGTGAGGTCGCAGCCGTCCACCATGATGGAGCCGCCGTCGGCATCCTCCAGGCCGCCGATCAGGTTAAGAAACGTCGACTTGCCCGAACCCGAAGGCCCCACCAACAACACGCCCCGCGGTATTTTACCCCCCAGTCGGGTGAATTTTTGTCGATGCCGTCGAGCACCGTCAGGCGTGCATCTCCATCGCCGTAGTGCTTTTTGAGATCCTTAACCTGGACGTAGGCCTCCCGCGTTGCCACGGTATCCCCCATTGTTAGCCTTGTACTACTTTATGAACATAATAGTAAACCTTGGCGAACTATTTTTGGGCGAGGCCTGGATTTTATTTCAGACTAGTCATTGGGAACGTTCTTAAATGACTAGCTGTTGGGGACACTCTTTCGCCACCCGGTAGTTGGGGACGCTCCTTATCTGTCCCCGATGGCTAGTCATTTAAGTCTGTCCCCAATGAATACTTTTGGTCGTTTAAGTCTGTCCCCAATGAGTAGGTGTCTAGGCGTGGGATTTGTTGTGGGCGAGGGCTAGGCCTACGGCGGCGATGGCCGCGGCAAAGAGCACTGTGACGCCCAGATCGCAAGCGATGTCGCCCAGCACGGTGGACGTCAGGTCCGCGGCGAGCGCCTTGCCAATCGCGTCGTTCACCCAATACGTCGGCACAAAATGCGCCGCGGTCTGCACGGCTGAACCCATGAGCGACAGCGGCATCCAGGCGCCGCCCAAAAACGTCATGAGCATGCCGAGCAGGTTGCCCACACCGTTGAGCAGCTCCTCACGCGCACCCAGGCTCGAAAGGGCAAAGCCAACGGCCAGAGGCGTGCACGCCAGCGCAAACGTCGCCGCCAGCGCCAGGCACACACGACCCACGCCGACCTCGGCAACCGCGCCGGCAAAGCCCACGACGCCCATCATGCTCGACACAAACCAGATGCAGACGGTGATCACAGTGGCGGCCGCAAACACGGCGAGCGAACGCCGGCGCTCGGAGATTGGGCCGGCATCCATACGACGCACGCGCTCGGGCTCGTTCATGCCCGAGAACACCAACCCCACCGACACGATGACCGACGAGATAATCGCGTACGCGCCAAAGTTGAAATACGACCCGAGCGTGGCGGCGGCCGTCGAGTCGACCTTGACCTGCTCGATCTCGACCTCGGCACGCTCGGCGGCCGCATGTTCGGCAGCCTTGGCGACGCTGCCGTTAGAGGCGGCAGGCTCTAGGGCCGCCGCAGCGCCCGCGAGCGAGATCCAGCGCGAGGCCTCGGCAGACGAAAGTGCCGCCGCCATGGTGCCGGCACCGTAGGTCACATCGAGCTTGGGCAGGGCCTCCCCCGCGCGGGCGGCCGCGACCAGGTCGTTCTCAAACCCCTCCGGGATAAAGAACACGCAGTCGGCGCTACCCTTGGCGCTGTTGCTCTTGGAGAGCGCGTCTGCAAGGTCGTACGTATCGTCGCCGATGCCCGTGACCAGCTCAAAACGCGACCCCAGGTGCTTGGTAAGCGCGCGCGAAAGGTCGCTGTCGTCGCGGTCGACCACGACCACGTTGGCATCGTAGGGCTTGTACTCGGTAAGCTGCGACGAATTCCAGCTGACGGAAGCTGCAATAAACACGCCCATGAGCGAGATGAACACCGTATAGATGAGCAGGTAGAACGGGTGCGCGAGCGCCATGCGAAGCGCGGTCTTAAAGGTGCTCATAGCGGCTCCTTCCAAAGGTCAGCGTGGCGGCGGCAACGAACAGCAGCGCCATAAGGACCAGCGCGCCGGCGCGAACGACAAAGGGGCCCAGGTTCTCAAAGAAATACAGGCGGTTGAACATGTCGCAGATGAGCTTGACGGGGTTGAGCCAGCACTCGGCCGGGCAGGCGCGGGCGACGTCGTCGGCAAGCGCCATCGCCGGCTCGCCGTAGAGGCCGGCGAACAGGGCGCACGTGGTAGCAAAGCCCGTGAGGATGCCGGACTTGGACGCCTTGCCGCCCTTAACGGGAAGCGTGCCCACAAAAAGGCCCAAGCCCGTGGCGGCAAGCGCGGAAGCGGCGCCACCCACCAGACACAGCCCCTCGCGCCCGCCAAAGTCGACGCCCACGACCAGGCGCACGTAGCCGATCGCGATCGTCATCGAGGCAAAGGAGACCAGCCACGAGCCGACAAAGATGCCGGTCAGCGATGCCGTCTTGGAAAGACCGCCCACACAGCGACGTGCGCCAAGGCCCGACAGATTGGGCTGCAGGTCGACGACGCTCAAGGCGGCAAACTCCGCAGACATCATCGCGACCAGGCCAAAAAGCGCGTAATAGTAGATGACCGTGCCATCGGGCGTGGTGCGTGTCAGGCTTACGCGGCGGGTGCCGCCCTCGAGCGACAGGGCGCGCGCAACCGCCTCGGAGTCGGCGAGCGCCGCCGGGTTGTCCTGGGCAATCTGGGACATGAGCTCGGCATTTTGCGTATACGAGCTCGCCACCGTCTCAAGGATGCTGCGGTCGGTGAGCACCGACGACGCACGAGAGCTGTCATAGCTCGAAAGCAACGTGAGTTTGGGCGTGCCCGCATCGTCGACCGTATAGATGCCCGCGACCTCGCCGGCCTTGAGCGCACGGTTCGCATCGGCTGCGTCGTCGCACTCGTGGATCTCGAGCAGTTGGTCGTCGCCTTCCTTGGCAAGCGACGTCGCCACGTCCTTAAAGGTCGAAGCGTCCCAGGCCTCGTCCGTCACGATGGCAACCGGCACCGGATCGACCGTGCCGTCGGAGCTGAGATTCGCAAACATAAACATGAACATCGTGGAAAGCGCAATGGGAAAGAGAGCGCCCCAAACCCACGTGCTCGGCCGGCGCAGCAGCGTCTTGACCGTAATGATAATGGTATTGAACATGGCTGCCCCCTAGTCGCGCAGCTCGCGGCCGGTGATCTCGAGGAACACGTCGTTGAGGGTCGGCGGCTCGCTCCACACGCGGCCGAGCGCCACATCGGCGGCGCGCAGCGTGTCGAGGATGTCGACCAAATTGTGCGGGCTCGCTTCGCAGGTGCAGACGATCTCGCCGCCGGACAGCTCAACCGAAAGCACGTGCTCGAGGGCGCACAGCCGCTCGACCGTGGCGGTCTCGACGGCGCCGACCTCGACCGTCACGCGCTCGCCCATCTGAATCATGCGCTTGAGCTCGTCGTTGGTGCCCTGCGCCAGCACGCGCCCGCCGTCCATGATCATGATGCGGCTGCAGATTTGCTCGACTTCCTCCATGTAATGGCTGGTATACACCACTGTGGCGCCCTCGTCGCGCAAGCGGCAGATGCCCTCCAGGATGGCGTTGCGGCTCTGTGGGTCGACCGCCACCGTGGGCTCGTCAAAGAAGATGAGCTCGGGCTTGTGCGCGATGCCGCAGGCAATGTTGAGACGACGCGCCAGGCCGCCCGAGAGCTTGCCGGGGCGGAACTTGGCAAAGTCGCCCAGCCCGACAAAGTCGATCGCCTCGTTCACCAGCGCGCGGCGGTGCTTGCGGTCGTGAACATACAGCGCGCAGAAGCAGTCGACGTTTTCAGCCACGGTCAGCTCGTCGAACACGGCCACCTGCTGCGGCACCACGCCGATGCGGCGCTTGAGGTCGTAGCGGGCGGGCGCCATGGGCTCGCCGAACAGCTCAATGGTGCCTTTGTCGTAGGCAAGCAGCTGCAAAATGCAGTTGATGGACGTGGTCTTGCCCGAGCCGTTGGGGCCCAGCAGGCCAAAGATCTCGCCGGGGGCGATGCTCAGGTTAAAGTGGTCGAGCGCAATAAGGTCGTCATAGCGCTTGACGAGGTTTTCGACGTGAACGATGTCTGTCATGAGGCGGCCCTTCCGTTGATTGCGGCCCGGTACGATTGCATCATCGCAGGAGCCGCCGGCGCGCACCAGTGAGCTTTGTCACGAGTGCGGGGTCTTTGTCGTGCGGCCTGCCGACGCCCCCGCTTTGCTGCGCGGGAGGAATGTCACGGTTGCGCAGGCGGTCCCTCCACCACACGCAGCTTCGCGTACAATACCCGTATGAACAGGCTTTTCGACAAATCGATCGTGCTGGCGTGCTGTATTGCGGCCGCCATGGGTCTTGCTGTGGATGCCCGCATGGTCGCGGCGTTTTGCCTTGGCGTTATTGCCACCTCGCTGGCCGAGGTCGCACAGGAGGAACACGCGCGCCGCGCAAGCGAGGCCGCGAGCTACGTCTACATCATCGCGGCCGTCTTCATACCGCCGTTTGTGCCGTTTGCGCCTCTCGCTCTCTATGACATCGCGCGGCGCGTGCGCCGTGAGCACGCCTGGGTCGCGCTGGGCATTGGCTCCGTCTTTGCCTTTGCGCTCGTCGCGGACCTTCGCACCGACGCGCTTACCGCCCGAACGCTCCTGCTGGCCGCCATCCTTTCGGTTGCCGCCACCTTGCTATCGCTACGTACCGCCCAGTTGGAGCGCGAGCAGCTGCGCATGCGCCGTACCCGCGACGAACTGCAGGAACGAGCCCTCGCGCTCGAGGCGCGCAACCGTGATCTTGCCGATCGCCAGGACTACGAAGTCGAGCTCGCGACGCTCGCCGAACGCGCCCGCATCGCGCGCGAGATCCACGATAACGTCGGGCACCAGCTCACGCGTGCCTCACTGCAGGCCGAAGCCTTGCGCGTGGTCCACGCCGACGAGCCCGGCGTCGCCTCCGATTTCGCCGACGTCAAACGCACGGTTGACGAGGCGCTCCAGCTCGTACGCGCCAGCGTCCACGCCCTCAACGACAACGCCGTCGACCTCTCCGTACAGCTCGAGAGCATCGTTGAAGGCGCACGCTCGGACGGCGGCCCGCAGGTTGAGCTTGAAGTTTTGGCCGAGCATGCGCCCGCAAATGTCGCCAACTGCTTTGCGGCGGTGCTGCGCGAGGCGCTTTCCAACGCCATGCGCCACGCCCATGCCAAAACCATTACCGTGCGGTGCATGGAGCATCCGTCGTTTTACCAGCTCATCGTTACCGACGATGGCGCGGGCGGGGTCCAAGCAAGCGGCTGCGGCGCCGCAGAGGGCATGGGGTTGAGCTCCATGCGCGAGCGCGTCGAGGCGCTTGGCGGCACCTTCACCGCCGGCCCGCGCGCCGGCGTCGGCGGCTGGCGTGTGTTTGCCACCGTTCCCAAACAGCAAGGAGATGAGGGCCGATGAGGCTCATCGTTGTCGACGACGACCGCCTAGTGGTCGATTCGCTCAAGATTATCCTGGGTGCCCAGCCGCAGATCGAAGTGGTGGGCACCGGCGCCAACGGCGACGACGCGGTCGTGCTCTACGCCGAGCACACACCCGATATCGCGCTGCTCGACATTCAGATGCCGGGACGCGACGGCCTATCGGCGGCGCGCGAAATCCTTGAGCGCGATCCTGCAGCACGCGTGGTGTTTCTGACAACATTCTCGGATGACGAGTACATTGTGTCGGCGCTCAAGCTGGGCGCCCGCGGCTACCTGATCAAGACTGATGTCGCCGCCATTCCACCGGCGTTGGCACAGGTTATGGACGGTAAGCGCGTACTCGAGGGCAAGGCAATCGAGGACATCGATTTTGACGGAACGGGCGTCGAGTCGGGCACGCTCCGCCGGCCCGCGGCCTTTGCCGGCCTGACCGACCGCGAATTCGAAGTCGCCGAGCTCATCGCCCGCGGCCTCGATAACAAGGAGATTGCCGCCACCGCCTATATGGGCGAAGGCACCGTACGCAACCACATCAGCTCGATCCTTGCCAAAATGGGCCTACGCAACCGCACACAGATCGCCATCGCCTACCTGCGAGGGTAATTACCCAACGGCCAACCGCTCCGACAGAGCAAAATATCTGTTATCGATTTAATGCCATTTCAAAACTATGCCGGTTTACTACGATAAAAACGAGATTCCCGACCACGCGTGATTTTTTCGCAAAACTACAAGCCGTCTACCTGCGGTTTTGATTTTGTCAAATGCGGTGTGGTTGGAGGTGGGCGATTTATCGTAGTAATCCGGCATAGTTTTGTTCGCGACGGCACAACCGCGCGTTTAAGCGCGGGGCCGGTGGGGCAAAATTGCCCCACCGGCCCCTATTCCAGTTCTATCCCAGCGTTACTCCGGTTTGGTTTCTACCGTGGGAGTCTTGTCCGCTGCAACTGGGGTGCGGGCGGTGTCCATAGTCAGGCAGTTCTTGGGACAGCTTTCGATGCACTCGCCGCACACCACGCAGGCATACGGGTCGATCGACCACGTTCCACCCTTGCGATCGACCGCGAGCGCGCCCGCCGGGCAGCGACGCGCGCACATGCCGCAGCAAATGCACACGTCCATGTCGTTAACGATATGTCCGCGCAAGCGCTCGGGTACCGCGAGCTTCTCCTGCGGATAGCACACCGTTACCGGCTGCTTGACCATAGAGCCCAAGGCCGTCTTGGCAAATGTTAGTAAACTCATGCCGCGCCTACCTTTCCGTGCAGCTAATGCAGGGGTCGATGGTCAGGATAATCATGGGCACGTTGGCAAGGAGCACGCCCTGCAGCGCATGCGTCAGACCCGCCAGGTTTTGCGACGTTGGCGTGCGCACGCGGAAACGGTCCAGATTCTTGGTGCCGCTGCCGCGCACATAGTAATACGCCTCGCCGCGCGGCTGCTCAATCACAACCTCGCCGCGCGCGCCGTCGGCCGGCGTGAGCTTGGTACGCCCGCCGATGCCGTCGTGCGGAATCTTGCCGACAAGCTCCTTGATGATGTCCATGGCCTGCGTGACCTCGGCGCAACGCACCCGGCAGCGGGCATAGCAGTCGCCATCGCTAGCAACGATAGGCTCAAACGCGGCCAGGTCCGCATAGGCGCCGTCGCCAAACATGCGCACGTCGTAATCCACGCCCGAGGCGCGCCCGAACGGACCGACCATCGAAAGCTCCAGCGCATCTTTCTTGCTGATCACGCCCACGCCATGCAGGCGCTCGCCGCAGCTGTCATCGTCCAAAAACGTATGCACCAGGGCCTCGTAGTCGGGACGCATGGCATCGAGCGTCTGGACAATTCCGGCCAGCTCGGAGTCCTCGATATCGTGCTTAAGGCCGCCGATCTCGTTAATCGACAGAATCACGCGGCCACCGCACGTGCTCTCGAAGATTTTGAGAATTTGCTCGCGCAGGGTCCACGAACGATAGAACAGTGCCTCGAAGCCAAAGGCGTCGGCGAGCAGACCCAGCCACAACAGGTGCGAATGAATACGCGAAAGCTCGTGCAAAATGGTGCGGATATACTGCACGCGGTCGGGCACCTCGATGTCGAGCATGCGCTCGCAGGCGCAGGCATAGCCATAGCTATGGCCCACGGCGCAGATGCCGCAGATGCGCTCGGCGATGTAGCCAAACTGATGCATGTCGCGCTTTTCGGTGAGCTTCTCGAGTCCGCGGTGCACAAAGCCGATCTGCGGAATTGCCTCGATGACGCGGTCGTCCTCGATCACCAGGTCCAGATGAAGCGGCTCGGGCAGCACCGGGTGCTGCGGGCCAAACGGAATAACAGAGCGATGTGCCATGGGCCTTACGCCTCCTTTTTCTGCTTGTCGCGGGCGGCCTTGGCGGCAAGCGCCGCACGGACCTTGGCCGCTTTCTCGGGATCCATGGCGGCGAGCTTTGCCTCCATCTCGGCGGCCTTGAGCGCGGCCTTCGCAGCAGCCTCATCGTGCTGAGCATCGGAGCCGGCAGCCGCAGCGGGCTGAGCAGCGGCGCCCGCGGCATCGCCAGCGCCCGTGGCACCCTCCCCCGCAGCGGCCTTCTCGGCAGCGGCCTTGCGCGCCTTGGCCTCGGCAGCCGCGCGGACCTTCATGGCCTTCTCGCGCGCGGCCTTCACCTCGGGCGTAATAACGCTCATGGGTTCAGCGGTCGAGACCTGGTAGAAAAAGCCCTTAAAGTCGATCTGCATGTCGGTGATGGCAAGCCCGAACAGGTCGTGTGCCTCATTTTCAAACGGGAACACCGCGGGGTAATACGAGCTGATGGACGGGATCTCCTGGTACTGGTCGATGCCCTCGACCACCAGATTCTCAATCGCATAGCTACCGTCCTGGGCAATCTGCTCTTGCGCGGCGCGGACGTTGATAAACGTATAGACCAGGCGATACGTGCCGTCGTCGACGTTGCGCTCGGCGTGCATTTGCACAAAGCGCGCGCCGGCGCCCTTGAGCGCCTGGACATGCGACAGGAGCTCGTCAATCCCGACGGTGGTATAGATAGCCTTTTGCATTACTCGGCCTCCTTTGCAGCGGCGGGCGCGGCGGACCTGGTGGACACGTTGGCCTCGACACCGTCACCGGCACCATCAGCCCCGGCCCCCGCAGCCACAAACCCGTCCTCGCCCAACTCAACGCCACCGTCCCAAGTAGCGGCACCGCCCACGGTAAGCGGATCGCCGCCGGCGCGCATCACGGCCTCCTTCTGGTCCAGGATGCCGCACGCCTCCACGATGGCATCGATCACGGTCTCGGGGCGAATGGCGCACCCGGGCGCGTACACGTCCACGGGAATCGCGCGGTCCACGCCGCCGATCACGTTGTAGGCATCGCGGAATACACCGCCCGAACACGCGCAGATGCCGCAGGCCACCACGCACTTGGGCTCGAGCATCTGGTTGTAGATCTGGCGCACGACGGGCAGGTTCTGGGCATTGACCGACCCCGTCACCAAAAAGATGTCCGCATGCTTGGGGTTGCCGGTGTTGACCACGCCAAAGCGCTCCGCATCGAACAGCGGCGTGAGCGAGGCCAGCACCTCGATATCGCATCCGTTGCAGCTCGAGCCGTCGTAATGAATAACCCACGGCGAGCGCGACATTTTATGATCCATGGATGCCGCCTCCTAAATAAACACGTCGACGAGGATGGGCATAAGGTTGAGCAGGCCAAACACCAGCGCCACGCCCCATCCGAGCTTAAAGCAGCTGCGCCAGGTGCTGCGTGCGAAGGTGTTGTCGATCAGCACCTCGACAAAATACGTCACAGCCATCACGGCCAGGGCGACCACCCAGCTCACCGGGTTGTCCCAGACAAAGAACATGCCCACCCACATCAAAAACAACACGGTCTCGCACCAGTGCATAAGGGTCATCTTGGCCAGCGTGCCGCCACTCATTTCGGTGGCGACGCCCTGGACGATCTCCTGATGCGCGTGATGCGAGTACGAAAGATCGAACGGCGACTTACGCAGCTTGATGGTAAGCACCGCGAGCAGTGCGAGAAAAATGGGTGCGCTGTACACGATGATGGGGGCTGACTGCCCTGTCACGGCAATGGAATCGAAGCTATCGGTGGCAAGATACAGGCCCACGCTCATCAGCAGAACGGCGGGCTCGTAGCTCATAACCTGCAGCAACTCACGATCGGCGCCAACTTGGGCAAACGGGCTTTGCGTCGAGGCGGACGCCAGCACCACAAAGATCGCGGCGAGCGTCACCATAAAGGCACACAGCAGCGTGTTGGAGCCCGACACAAAGATGCCACCGCCCACCACGGTAAAGATGAGCGCGCACGCCATATAGGTATCGTCCATGGTGTTTACGCTGGCAGGGGCTTTGCGCAGCAGCTTGGCAATGTCGTAGAAAGGCTGGAGCAGGCGCGGGCCCACGCGGCCCTGCATACGGGCCGAAAGTTTGCGGTCAACGCCGTCGATCAGGCCACCCACAAGCGGCGCAATCAAGGCAAACGCCACGGTGCCTATAAAGATGCCCACGACGCCCGAGCCTTCGAAATACTTGCCGCGCAGCACCGAGGGCGCGCTCATGGCAAGCCGCTCGGGCCCAATCCACGCGCAGCACAGCAGCGCAAACAAGATAATACTGCAGCACACGACGCTACCCACGGGGCCAATACGCTTCTCGCCAAGGGCGTCCTCCGAGTACCAATTGCGCTTTTCGGCCTTCACCTCGTGTCCCATCGAGCCACGGAAATGGCGGTAATTGTCGGTTCCCACACCCGAAAGATATACGTTTACATGCGGTTTGTTGCTCACGCGGAATGACGTCAGCAGCACCACGGCGATAAACGCCACGATAACCACCATCAGATACATGGCGTCCTTGCCAATAACGTACGGCACGCGGCCAAACACCATGGCGAGGTAGGGCGACACCAGACCGCTCGAGATAACCGGGAACGCCACGCAGCACAGAATCAGCAGCGCGGCGATGGTGTTGAGCGCCATCCATTCGGTCTTATGGACATTGACCTCAACGTTTTGAGCCGTGGGGTCGACGCCCGAAAGCTTGGCAAGCCACTTGCCCCAGAAGTAAAACGTCGCGGCCGAGCCAAAGGCAAGCACCATGATCATGAGCACGTTGCCGGTCTGCGCGAACGCCACCAGGGCGCCCCACTTGGACACGAGCATGCCAAACGGCGCCACAAACATGCCCATAATGCCCAGCATCATCAGACGCGTCAGGTGCGGCATGCGGCTGAACAGACCGTCCATGTCCTCGATATTGCGGCTGCCGATATGATGCTCGGCCGTGCCCACGCACAGGAACAGCAGCGACTTTGCCACCGTATGGAACAGGATCAGAAAGATGGCGGCCCACACGGCCTCGGGCGCGCCGACACCCAGGCAGGCACTGATGAGGCCCAGGTTGGAGATGGTGGAGTACGCGAGCACGCGCTTGGCGTTACTCTGCGAGATGGCCATGAGGGCAGCGAGCAAAAACGTGATGGCACCCACACTCGTGACCATAAAGCCGGTCACGGGGTAGATGGCATAGAGTGGGCTCAGCTTGACCATCAGGAACACGCCGGCTTTGACCATGGTTGACGAGTGCAGCAGGGCGCTCGTGGGCGTGGGGGCAACCATGGCACCCAACAGCCAAGTGTGGAACGGCATCTGTGCGGCCTTGGTGAGTGCGGCGAGCGACAGCAGAACGACCGGCATCACCAGCAGCGCGGATTGCGCGGTTCCGGCGCCGGAAAGCTCGATCATGCCCGAGATGGTCAGCGGCATGCCGTTAACGTGCAGAAACATAAGGCCCGCCAAAAACGCGATGCCGCCCAGCATGTTAAGGATGATCTGGGTAAAGGCATTCTTGATGGCCTCGGGCGTGCGCGTGTAGCCAATCATGAGGAACGAGCACACGGTGGTGATTTCCCAGCCGCAGAACAGCCACTCAAGGTTGTCGCTCGTCACGATGACGAACATGGCCGAGAGGAACAGGAACATAAGCGCCAGGAACTGCGGGCGACGGTCGGGTGCGGTCTGCCCGCGCAGTGCGGCCTCGTGCTCGTCGTGGGCCTGGAAGTCCTTCATGTAGCCCAAGGCATACACGCAGATAAGGCTGCCGACGATGCCGACGGCGAGGACCATGATTACACTCATGTAATCCAGATAGAGCGGCGTCGCCGTGACGGCTTCGGCCGCGGGCAGCGTCATGGCTGCAAAGGCGAGCGAACCCACCAGCTGGACTACGCCGAGCACCGTGGTAAGCGCGTTCCTGTATTTGAACGCGTTGTACAGGATGACGGCGCACAGAATTACGTCGATGACGGAGCTGATGATCGAGAGCACATGCGAGGTGCCGGGGGCAACCTCAAAGCTCTGCGGACCCGTGCCAAAAAACATGACGGCGACTACAACTGTCACCGCCATAATAATGCCGGAACCTATGAGCCCCACCGCATCGCGGGCGCGGTCACCGCGCGCGAGCAGCATGCCCAGCGCCGGTACCAGCGGAAACAGGGTAAGGAAATACAGTAGCGTCATACCATCACTCCCCCATGCAAAAACGCTGCAATTGTTTAACGTTATAGCTCAATTACGGGGTTGCGGTGGCAGGTTTTCGGTCAACTGGGGAGTTTTAGGCGTACGGGGCAAGGAGCCTGTCCGCATTGGAGTAGAGGGGCGGCAAGAAAAATGCGCCCCTGTGGGCGCACCATCCCGTTCGCTATTCCGGCTTTTTAACGCGCGGCTTGCGACCGCGCGGCTTATCGACCAGCGCGGACTCACCGCTCTCGCGGTACTGACGGCACCAAGCCTTGACCGAAGACTCGCTGGGAATCTTGTGCTTGATCATAGCCTCGCGAACCGTAAGGCCGTTTTCCATGCGGTCCTTAACCACGGCGAGTTTCACCTCGTACGAATATGTATGATGGCGAGTGCCCGCGTTGAGCACGGCGTCGGCACCGCCCACGGCATACGCGCGGGCCCACTGACGAGCCGTGGCCTGGGGAATGCCGAGCTCCGCGGCGAGGGCGCGATGACCGACCCCCTCTTGGAGGACCTCGACGGCACGCTGCCTAACCTCGGGCGCATGCGTGCGAGTCCTAGTTGCCTCCGACATACCTGTCACTTCTTAGCCTTAGCCGTTAATCTGCTTTCTTACGTGCAAGTTAGATAGTAGCATTCTGCTGTTTGCTCAAAGCAGTTAATTAAAATAGACGCGGCGTTATCTGGGCATTTGGCACCAAATTACGACATTTCTTTATCGATTATTTACGCTGGTAGCTGACTCGCAGCTAATCGTCATTCGCTTGTCACCAAAATTGGCATCTCTTTATGTCTTTTGGTATAGAGGATATAATTATTAACCCCTCCCCCAATATTTTTGAGTGATCTGCAAGGCAGTAGACGTCCTCGCTCCTCATGATTACCGCGCATTGCCATCCACCGGAGCGAAACAAAAAGGGCGGGACCTGCTGCGCTTGCAGGCCCCGCACCGGTTGACACCCGACGGGACACAGCCGGGCGAGACGGATCCGTGCTACCGCCCCGCCTGGCCGCGATGTTCAACTACAGCTCGTTGGCCGCGTGATACGCCGTGCGAATGGCGCTCGCAATGTCGGCGGTGCGCTCGCCCGAGCAGTCGCCCACGCAGGTCACGGGCACCGTCACGCCATCCAGGTCAAACGCGTTGGCCTTGGAGCCCACGGCCATCACCACGTAATCGCAGGCGATCTTCACCGGCTCCTCGGCGCCATCCTCAGCGGTATGAACAGCCTCCACGCCCTCGTCGGTAATGGCGGTCAGACGGGTCTTAACATGCTGCTCCACGTTGTGCTCGGCAAAGTCGCTCATAATCAGCGGCAGAATGGTCTCGGACTCGCCCGCGGCAATCTTGTCGAGCATCTCGACAATCGCCACCTCGCAGCCGTGCTGCAGCAGATACTCGGCAGTCTCGGTGCCCACCAGGCCACCGCCAATGACGGCGACGCGGCCCGCAAGCTCCACCTTGCCGGCCAGCACGTCCCAGCTCGAGACGACCTTCTCCGAGTCGGCACCCGAAACGGGGATGACCACGTCGTGAGCGCCCACGGCCACAATCGCGGCGTCGGCGGCGTTGAGGTCCTCTGCCGTAGCGGCATGGCTGAGCTCAACCTTCACACCCAGGCCGGGCAGAATCTTCTCGTAGTACTCGACCGAGCGCATGATCTCGTCCTTGCGCGGAGGCGCGGCCGCCAGCACAATCTGGCCGCCCAGATGATCGCTCGCCTCATAGACGGTCACATCGTAGCCGCGCTTGGCCGCCACGCGCGCGGCCTCCAGGCCGGCAATACCGCCGCCCACCACGGCGATCTTCTTGTCGCCCTCGCCCGGCCTGATGGCTATGGTCGCCTCGTCGCCGTTCTCGGCATTGAGCACGCACGAGATGTACTTGCGGTTTTGAATCGCGTCGACGCAGCCCTTGTTGCAGTTGAGGCACTCGCGGATGGGCTCGCCGGTCGCGGCCTTCAGCGCAATGTCGGGGTCGCACATGAGCGAGCGGCCATAGGCGATGATGTCGGCCGAGCCATCCTCCAGGATCTTCTCGCCGGCCTCGACCGAAACCACGCGGCCGACGGTTGCCACCGGCACGGAGACCAGGGCCTTAACGCGCTCGGCCACGGGCAGCGTCCAGTTGTAGGGCATGGCGCCCATGGGCGGAATGGTGTCGCCCATGTTGCCGGTGTGGTTGGCCTGTGCAACCTGGATCATATCGATGCCCGCGCCCTCGAGCAGCTTGGCAAACTCGCAAGCCTCGTCGGGCTGCAGGCCGCCCTTGCCGCGCGGCGTGCCGTCGGGGTTCTCCATGATCACGGGGAGCTTGTACTCCACCATCAGCTGCGGCGCGGCCTCCTTAATGGCGGCGACGACCTCGAGCGCATAGCGAACGCGGTTCTCGAACGAGCCGCCGTATTCGTCGGTGCGCTGGTTGAGGATGGCCGAGCACAGCGAGCCCACCAGGCGGTCGCCGTGGACCTCGATGGCGTCGATGCCGGCCTGCTGCGCGCGAGCGGCCGAGGCAGCAATGGCCTCCTTGATCTGGGTGAGCTGCTCTACGCTCGCCTCGTTCACAAAGTGCTGCATGTCGTGATGCAGCTTGGCGTAGGCCTGGTTGCGAATCTCGTTGGACTCGGCCATCTTGGCGGCAAAGGTCTCCTCGTCGCCGGCGGCCTTGGCCTCCTGCGCGGCCTTGGCAGCGGCCATGGAGCCCATGACCATGCGGCCGACACCGGGCACGTCGTACTCGGGGTGGAACAGCTGCAAAGCGATCTTGGCGCCGTGATTGTGGACGGCATCGGCCAGCGCCTTAAACGTGGGGATCTGGGCGTCGGTTGCCAGCTTGGGCGTGGGGCTCGCGGTCATAACAGGAGCGACGTCGCCGATGACGATGTAGCTCACGCCGCCACGGGCCAGGCGCTCGTAAAAAGCCAGGCTGCGCTCGCCAATGGAACCGTCGCGCTCCTCGTAGCCGGTGGTCAGCGGCGGAAACATAATGCGGTTCTTGAGCTCAAGGGGACCAACCGTAATGGGCTGGAGCAGCTTGGATGCAGGTGCGGTCATAGACATTCCTCTCTTATAGGCGCGGCGGCGATGGTGCCGTGTAATTGTCTAGAGGATATGGCATGGGGGTACAGCGGCACAACGAAAATCGGCGAATATCAGGTGGCGGCAGGTGGATGGGGCGGGACGGCCCGTCGGTTTGTCTCAATCTGTAACATCTAGACGTCCAAAACCG
>ERZ827450.1917-NODE-1917-length-19087-cov-4.275746_pt1 | contig 19087 bp, 19 predicted proteins | sample MGYA00519773_ERZ827450 | MGnify/ENA primary metagenome ERZ827450 (study PRJEB31778, sample SAMEA3449306) | human gut metagenome | biome: human gut; feature: human-associated habitat; material: faeces | place: United Kingdom | collected 2010/2012 ...
TACGGTGTCCGGCCACCATCTCATAGCCGCCCTCTGGCTTGGGGCGCACCAGGGTGGGGACCAAAACGCCGTACTGCTTCACGCTTTCCGTCATTTCCTGCATGGCTTCATCCATACGGACCTTAAAGGGGTGATTCGGAAAGTCGCTGATCTCCGCAGGCGAAAGATTGACAATCTTTTCAAGCCGCGCCTCGGCTCGTTCTTCCTCCGTGGAAAACAGGTCATCGACTGAGGGAAGATTGAAGTTTAGCGCGCTGCTTTTCGCCATCTGCCATCACCTCCTTTGAAAAATCCGCGTAAGCCTGGGCCACCTTGCTCCCCTTGTCGTAGGCGTAAATGCTCTTGCCTGCGGCGCTGATTTCTGCGGCTTTGATGGCTACGGGAATCTCGGAACGATAAATTTTCAATACGTTCCCGTAACTCTGCCGCAGGGTATCCGCTGTCTGTCTGGCAAGGTTTGTGCGCCCATCCACCAGAGTGAGCAGCACCCCGTCCACCTTCAGGGCCGGGTTGATCTGCCGCTTCACCTTGTTTACAGTCTGGAGCAGCTGTTCCAGGCCCTTGGCGGGCAGATACTCCGCCTGAACGGGAATAATGATCCTGTTCGCAGCGGCCAGCGCATTGACCGTGAGCATCCCCAGGGAGGGCTGACAGTCGATGAGGATATGGGAGTATTGCCCCTTCAGCGTGTCCAGATATTGCCGCAAGATAGTCTCACGGCTCATGGCGTTTACCAGAGAAACCTCCATACCGGAAAGCTGAATATCCGCAGGCATCAGGTCAACGCCTTCTGCATGATGCAGAATACCTTCTCCGGGGCGTATAGGCTGATCCATCAGAATTTTGCCCATTGCATCCGACAGTGTAAATGGCAGCTTGTCCGGTTGCGGATTTCCCAAGCTGATTGTCAGACTTCCTTGTGGGTCCCCGTCGATCAGAAGCACTTTCTTTCCGGCCTGTGCCAGACCTATTCCCAAGTTCGCACAGGTTGTTGTTTTGCCAACGCCGCCTTTCTGGTTGGCGATGGCGATGATTTGCGTGTTCAAATAAACCTCCTCCTTCTACAAAAAATATCCCTATTCCGAAAAATAGGGATGAAAAAAGCCGCTTACTCAAATAAATGAATAAACGGCTATGTAAGAAATATTCGATTGTAAGTAAAGTTTTATATCACTGCAAAATAACGAAGTGCATCTTTGATTGCTTCTACCTTTTCTGGTGTCGGATGTTTCCTCGGCTGTTTCAATTCTTCTACCGCATTAGGAGCATCATACATCGGCAATCCCAAATTTCGCTTTACCTCTGCGATATATGCGGTATGTACCTTGAAGCCGTATTTCGCTTCTATGTACTCCTTAATCATTTTGTAGGTCACTTTTTCTTTGGGCTTGTACGCTTCGGCTCTTTTAGCAATACTATCTACCGGAATCTTGCCCTCGCCCTCTCCAAACTCCACATCAATGTGGATATAACTGTCGGCTTTTTTGTGGGATAAAAGAACTACCGTCTCCACGTGTTCCGTGTGGGGGAACATATCCACGGGCTGGATTTTTAATGCTTTCCATCCGCGGCGGGTCAAGTGGGTCAAATCACGGGCAAGAGTTTCGGGGTTGCAGCTGACGTAAACCACGCGTTTGGGTTTCATGGCAGCCACCGCATCAATGCAGGCGGGGGTGCTGCCCTCCCGTGGGGGGTCCAGGAATACAACATCGGGGTGCGGCAAGCCAGAGTTGGGCTGTGCCGCAGCGCGCATCCAATCGGTTGCATCGGCACAGATGAACCGCGCGTTGTTGATCTTATTGGCTGCGGCGTTGGCGCAGGCATTGCGCACCGCGTCCGGGTTGCGCTCCACGCCAATGACCTGCTTTGCCCTGCCTGCCGCGCACAGGCCGATAGTGCCAATGCCGCAGTAGGCATCGATCACTGTTTCTTTGCCGGTCAGGGCAGCGAACTCAATGGCCTTGGCGTACAGCACTTCGGTTTGTTCCGGGTTGACCTGGTAAAAGCTGCGGGGCGAAATGGCGAATTGCAGCCCGCACAGCGTATCGGTAATTTTGCCGGGGCCATACAGGGTACGCACATCGCTGCCCAGCACCGCGCTGGTGCGGCGGGGATTGCAGTTCTGCACCACGCTGGTCACCCAGGGGGCCTTTTCCCGCAGGGCTTTCACAAAATTGCGGCTGCCGGGCAGGTTTTCCTGCGCGGTCACCAGCACCACCAGCACCTGACCGCTGGTTTTACCGCGGCGCACCAGCACATGGCGCAGCAGACCGGTGCCGCGATCCTCCTCAAAAGCAGGCCAACGGCAGGCGCGGGCGGCTTCCAGCACAGCGGCAATGGTCTGGTTAATGACGGTATCCTGCAGCAAGCAGTCCGTATACGGCAGCACGCGGTGGGTGCCCGCTGCATAAATGCCGCATGTCAGTCGTCCACGCGGCCCGGTGGCAAAGGTGGCGATGGCCTTGTTACGGTAATGCCAAGGTTCTGCCTGCCCCAGCACGGGGGATACCGGGGCAAACCGCCCCAGCAGGCGTTGTTCCAACTGCTGCTTGTGCTTGAGCTGGTCGGGGTAGGGCTGGTTCAGCAGCGGGCAGCCGCCGCATTTCAATTTATAATTGGTGCAGGTTACAGGCATGGTGTTTGACCTTCTTCCCTTTCAGGGTTTTCAACATTTCTTTGGGTGTGCTATAATATAGTTTATACAGGGGGATCGGCGGTTCCGGGTATGAGCACCCCGATGCACCAACTTTCCCCGCAGCAAAAGCTTTTTTCTCAAAACGGAGGCATAACGATTATGAACGTACTTCTTATCAACGGCAGCCCGCACGCACATGGCTGTACAGACGCTGCTTTGCAGGAGATTGCCAAGGCTTTGAACGCTGACGGCATCGAAACCACCATCTACCACATTGGCGCTGTCCCGGTGGGCGGCTGTGTGGGCTGCGGCGGCTGCGCCAAAGCCGGACACTGCGTATTCGGCGGGCCAGTCGTTGATGTTCTGCCGCTGGTGGAAAAGGCCGACGGCATTGTGTTTGGTGCTCCGGTACATTATTCCACCGCCGCTGCCAGCATGCTGGGCTTCATGCACCGGCTGGGCTACAGCGCAGGCCGCCTGTTGGCACAAAAGCCCGCCGCTATTGTTACCAGCGCCCGCCGCGCCGGCACCACCAGCGCACTGGAAGCCCTGGAAAAGGTTCCCCAGTTCTGCCAGATGCCGCTGATCAGCTCCACCTACTGGCCGATGGTACACGGCAGCAACGCCGAACAGGCCGCCCTGGACGAAGAGGGCATGCAGATCATGCGCAACCTGGGCCACAACATGGCCTGGATCTTGAAGTGCATTGCCGCAGGCAAAGCCGCAGGGATTGAACCGCCCAAGGCAGAAAATACCATCCGCACCAATTTCATCCGCTGATTTTGTAGTGGCAGTAGGGCGGGGTGCCCTCACCCCGCCACAGCCTCGTCCTGTTGCGTATTACAAAACTTGTGCCGAACCCCATTTATAGGGGCTTTGCCAGATATTTCACCCCGGAACACGGCATACTTCCCCTTTACAAGCCAACCTTTCCCACCCGCAGCAGCCCGCAAAAGGCTGCTGCTTTTTATTCTGCCGTTTCCGGCGTGTGACCGGTGGGGTACACGTTTTGCAGCAGCGCCACGATCTGGTCATAGCTGGCAGAGCGGGATGCTGCCGATACATGCAGCGTAACGCCGCAGTCATAGTTCACTTCGGCCAGGATCATCTGGTAAGTGCCGCAGTCATACCGGACGGACTCGGTTTCTGCATCGGGGATGGTCAAATCAAAGTCATACCGCACGGTCTGGGCTTCCTCGTTCAATTCCGCGGCGGATTCTTCCAAAAAGTCCGTGTAAACATCCGATACCTGCAGCAGTACTGCCGTATAGCTCAGCTTGTTGCCAGTAGTAATGCCAATGGTATCCTCCTGCGACATGCTGGGTTCGTTCCAGATATTGGCATCATAGGTTACACTGATGCCGTTTTCGCCGTCATAGGTCTGGTAGTCCTCGCCTTCCTCTTTGGTAAAGCTGTCACCACCGTACAGGTACAGCATCACATCGTTAAAGCTGCACCCGCTCAGGGGCAGGGCCAGTATTGCGGCAGCTGCCACAGCAGCAATTATTTTTTTGTATTGTTTCACAGTTATCATCCTCATGTCATAAAAGGAAGCCGATCACAGCCGCCCCGGCGCCAAAGGCCAGGCCAGCCAGTACGTCGCTGGGGTAATGCACCCCTGTCAGCACGCGGGTCACAGCCACAACCGCCGCCAGCAGGCAGGCGGCCACGCCAAGCGGCACCCACACGGTAAACGCCGCCACCATAATGGCTGCGGCGGAAAAGCAGTGGCGGCTGGGCATGCTTTGGCCTTTGGTATCCTTGGGGAACAGCGGCGTAAAGTTCAATGCCTCATACGGGCGCGGGCGGTTAATGGCCGCGCGCAGCAGCGTGCCCAAAACGAACACCGCCGCCGGGACCGCCAGCACGCGCCAGAACTGGCCGCTGCGCTGCCAGAGCGTAACGGCCAACACCGCGCCATACACCAGATATACTCCCAGCACGCTGATCTTTTGTGCATATCCCAGCGCCCGCAGCGCCGCCGGGCGGGCACGGAACCAATCAAAAATTGCCTGATAGCGTTGTGCCGTCATTCTTTGCCCCCTTGTGTGCTGCGCCCAAAATCTTTATAATAGAAGCATACCATCCGCACCCGCCCTTGTCAAACACAGGGCCATGCGTTTTTTCAGGAGGGAATCCCTTGTTTGGTTTTGCTAATTTTCTGCTGTTGGCGCTCTTTGCCGCAGCGGTTTTTGACCTAATTTTTGCCCTTGCCAGGGGCGGTGGGCTGCGCGGGGCGTTGCACAGCCTGTGGAACACGCCGCACCTGTTATTTGGGCAGCAGCTGACCGAATGGCGACTGCAGCTTGGCCGTATTCTGTTTGCCGCCGGGCTGGTCGCGTATGAGATCAGCGTGGTGTTCTGCAACAGCATGGCGCGCCAGAACTGGGCGTGGGTGCAGGGCGTGATGAGCCCCGTGCTGGAATGGCTCGCGTTCCTGTGCTTTGGTGCCAAGATTTTGTTCGGCACCCGCTACACCTGGCGGGAGCTGCTGGCTGGCGGAGCGCTGTATTTCATTGCCCGCTGGGTCTATTTCAACAGCCAGAACATCTGGTGGATCGGCATTGTGATGGCGGTGCTTGCTGCCAAGGATGTTCCCCTGCGCCGCCCGCTGCAGGTCTATTTTGCCAGCGGCTGTGCCGCCATGGCGGTGGTGCTGGCACTGCACTTTGCCGGGATCGTTGCCCCGGACCTGACCAGCGAGCGGATGGGCGCTTTGCGCGGCACTTACGGCTACGGCCACCCCAACACATTCGGCGGACTGGTGTTCGGCCTGGTATTGGCCTATGCCCTGCTGCGTGCCCAAAAGGTGCGCTGGGTGGACTGCCTGCTGGTATTTGCCGTCGGCGTGTTTTTGCTGGTGGGGCCCGCCAGCCGCAGCGCTGCGCTGTGCACGCTGGCGCTGGCCGTTGGGCTGGTGTTCTGCCGCCTGCGCGCCGGACACAGTGTACCCCGTTGGTGGCCCGGCACCTGCGCCGGTGTGGTGGGGCTTACGGCGGCGGTCAGTTACCTTTTGCCGCTGCTGGTCATCAAGGTGGGACCGTGGAACAATGATATCGGCCCCGCATGGCTGGCAAAGCTGGACTCCCTGCTCACCTGCCGCATCTCGCTGACCTGGATGGCCTACCGCCTGCTGGATGTCAAAATTGCAGGGCAGGTGTTCAACTGGCCCACAGTGGATAACAGCTTTGCTTTTGCACTGTTTCAGTTTGGTCCAGTGGTCGCCGCGCTGCTGGGTATTCTGTTTGCCGCCGCCCTGTGGGGTCACGCCAAACAGGGCCGCCGGGTTGAGGTTTGCTGCCTGTTTGCCATGCTGGCTTACGCCTATATGGAAGTTCAGCCCTTCCACCTGACGACCAACCCCACCGCCCTTCTGCTGTGCGGTGCTGTTTTTGCCCAAACTTCCGCCCGGTGGCAGAAAATCGAATAGACACACCGCGGCATGGGCATACTTCCGTTATAGGAAGGAGTGTTTTCCAACATGTGCAATTCTGTTCTTTCAAAAATCTGCCTGCTGCTGGCTATCATTGGCGGGCTGAACTGGGGCTTAGTGGGCATTTGGAAGCTGGATATCATTGCCTGGCTGCTGGGCGGCCAGACAAGCTGGGCGGCCCGCACCGTGTATATTCTGGTAGCGGCGGCAGCCATCTGCCTGATCCCCGCATTGTGCAGCCCCAGTAAAAAAGAGGAAGCCTGACACTGTAAAAGCCGGTGTACCGTTTGATTCATCTTACGGTACACCGGCTTTATTTTGTCTGTCTTATTGTTTTGTCTTGCACAGGCAGTCGAATTGCGGCAGCAGCGCAACGGTCACTGTGAAAAGTAAGAACCTCCACCGGGCCAAGTGGCGGTTCTTAGTTTCCTAAGCTCTTAGTCCAAAGGCCAACCGCTTACCGCAGTGCCTTTTTCTATTTTTATTATAGTGCGTCCGTTTGCCGGCATCAAACCTGTTCCAGCTCAATGGGCACCGCCAGCTTTTTGCGGCGGTTCTTGCGGGATACCGCCAGCACCAGCCCCACGCACAAATACACCATGACCACGCTGGACCCGCCTGCCGAGAAGAACGGCAGCGTGACCCCGATGACCGGCAGCACCTGTAAATTCATGCCCAGGTTGATGATGCACTGCCAGAACAGTGCGGCAAAGATGCCCACGCACAGATAGCGGCCCAAAGCATCCGTGCTTTGCAGCGCTGCCAGCAGAATGCGCACCGAGATGCCCAGCAACAGCAGCAGAACCGTTACCGCCCCCACAAAGCCCATCGCGTTGGCCAGGTAGCTGAAGATAAAATCATTCCAGGAGTTTGGCACAAACACATGCTCGCCCCAAAGGCCGGTTCCGGTCAATCCGCCGGTTCCGATGGCCATAGCCCCCTTGTTCTGCTGGTAAGCGATATCGGCCAGAGCTGGGTTTTCGGGGTCCAGCACGGCAAAAATACGCTTGGCCTGGTAGCCTTTCAGCAGACCCGGGCGTAGTTTCAGCAGCAGGGCCGCACCACCGCCCGCAGCGGCCAGCCCGCCAGCCACCAGCCAGCCGGAAATACCACCCGCAAACACCATGACCAGCCCAATGCCCAAAAATACCAGCGCCGTGCCGTCATCGCCCTGGATGTGAATGGCCAGCACCGGCAGCAGCACATGCACCGCCAGCGCCAGCAAATTGGCCGGCTTGTTCACCCGGCCGCGCACATGGTTCAGATGCAGGGCCAGGGTCAGTACAAAGCTGATTTTGGCCAGTTCCGCCGGTTGGAAAGTCATGCCGCCCACCCGGTACCAGCTGTAGTTGGAAGTACCGCCGGCATCGTACCCCACCGTTAAAAAGCCCAGGCGGACGTTGTGCAAAAGCAGGGTGGGCAGCACCATACCCCAGGCCAGCACCGCATGCAGCGGCCAGGCACGGGCCAGCGCACGGTAGTCCACCGTGGAAACGATCAGCGCCAACAGGATGCCCAGCGCGCTGGCAATAAACTGCACCGATGCTTTGTTGATGGACCCCAGCTGGTTATGCCCAATGGAAACCAGTGTTACCACGCTGAGCACCGAACACGCCGCGCACAGTGCCAGAAATATTCCGTCGATCTGCCGCAAATAGCGGCGTGTCAGCTGCAGCAATGGCCTGCCACCTTTCACTTTTGTTTTTCTTGTTCCCAGTATAGCACATTGCCCTGTGCAATGGTATTGGTTCCTGCTCGTATTACCGATTATTATACCGCGTTCCTGTGCAATATGCCACGCTTTGCGGCGTTTTATGGCGCGCCACACAAAAATATTTTACAAAGCAGGCTGGATGTTGTATAATAAAGTAGTTTATGCTGACTTAGCCGCTTATCTTGAGGAGGGCCTGCTGTATGGAAGAATATATTACCCATTCGCGGGATGAAACCGTGGCCCTGGGCCGCCGCCTTGCCGCAGAGCTTGCCCCCGGCAGCCTGATTGCCTTTACCGGCGGGTTGGGCGCTGGCAAAACCGCGTTCTGCCAGGGCATTGCAGAGGGCCTTGGCTGCACGGACCCTGTTTCCAGCCCAACCTTTGCCATTGTCAACTACTACCGCGGCCCGCGGCCCTTTGCCCATTTTGATTTGTACCGCATCCATACCGAAGTGGACCTTTCTGCCGCCGGTTTTTATGATTACCTGGATATGGGCGCTGTGGTTGCGGCGGAATGGAGCGAAAACTGCGCCGACCTGCTGGCGCTGGAAAACCCGATTTATATTAACATTGACCGGCTGGATGAAACCACCCGCAAGATTACCATCACCCGGCCTGGGGCTTGACGCCACGCCCTTTTGGAAAGGAAGAACTGACCCCGAATGAACATTCTTGCCATTGATACGGCGGGCAAAACTGCCGCCGTCGCTGTGATGCGCGACGATACTTTATTATATGAGATGGCTTCCAACACCGGGCTGACCCACAGCGAGACCCTGCTGCCCATGGTGGATACCGCCCTGAAAGCCTGCGGCCTGACCCCCGCCCAGCTGGATTTGTACGCCGTGACCAACGGTCCCGGCAGCTTTACCGGGCTGCGCATCGGTCTTGCCGCCGTCAAGGGGCTGGCTTTTGCGGCCAACACCCCCTGCGCCGGGGTTTCCACCATGGCTGCCCTGGCTTACGGCGTGTGCGGGGAAGGCACTGTGATTGGCGCACAGGACGCCCGCCGCGGCCAGGTGTACTGGGCCGGGTTTGACCTTGCCACCCACGCCCGGCTGACCCCGGACGCCGCCGAACCGGTCACTGCGCTGGAAGCTTTTGTAAAAGAGTGCAAAAAGCCTTTGATTTTTGTTGGCGATGGTGCCGCATTGTGCTACAATACATATAAAGACCAGCCCGGCATTCTGCCCTGCCCCCAGCCGCTGCGCGTTTTGCGCGGCGCAGGGGTTGCCCTGGCGGGCAAAGCCATGTGGGATGCGGGCACCTGCGTTTCCCCCGCAGAGCTGCTGCCGGATTATCACCGTTTAAGCCAGGCTGAGCGTGAGCGCGCCGAACGCGAAGCCGCCCAACAATCCGCCACGAATTGAAAGGATCTTGATTATGGCTGTACAATTTGAAAAACCGATTGCCCTGGGTGCTGACCACGGCGGTTATGAGCTGAAAGAGGCCATCAAACAGCATTTGGAAGAGCGCGGCATTGCTTACCGCGACTTTGGCACCAACAGCACCGCCAGCTGTGACTATCCCGATTATGCCGCCGCCACCTGCGGCGCTGTGACCAATGGCAGCAGCGATTTCGCCATCCTGTGCTGCGGCACGGGTGTGGGCATGTCGATGTGTGCCAACAAGATCAAGGGCATCCGCGCCTGCTGCTGCTCGGAGCCGTTCAGCGCCGAGTACACCCGCCGCCACAACAACGCCAATACCCTGTGCCTGGGCGGCCGCGTTGTGGGTCCCGGCCTCGCCTGCCAGATCGTTGACGCCTTTTTGGACCACGAATTTGAGGGCGGCCGCCACCAGAAGCGCATTGACAAGATGATGGCGCTGGAAACCCTTTAAGGCTCCCCCACTGTTGTACCCCGCCTGGGACCAGGCTTTGCATTGTATCCGATGAATTTTCATATTGTAAGGAGAATCTGCCATGAGCGTTGTTAAAATTGTAGACCATCCCCTGATCCAGCACAAAATCAGCCTGATGCGTGACCGCAACACCGGCACCAAAGAGTTCCGTGATCTGGTCAGCGAAATTGCCACCCTGCTGTGCTATGAGGCCACCCGCGACCTGCCCACCGAGGAAGTTGAAGTGGAAACTCCGATTGCTCTGGCTCGCACCCATGTGCTGGCTGGCCGCAAGCTGGCCCTGGTTCCCATCCTGCGCGCCGGTCTGGGCATGGTGGACGGCATGCTGACCCTGATCCCCGCTGCAAAGGTCGGCCACATTGGCCTGTACCGCAATGAGGAGACCCTGGAGCCTGTGGAATATTATTGCAAGCTGCCCAAGGATATTGCCGAGCGCGATGTTTTTGTTCTGGATCCCATGCTGGCTACCGGCGGCAGCGCCATTGACGCCATTGGCCAGATCAAAAAGCGCGGTGCCAAGCACATCAAGTTCATTGGCCTGATTGCCGCCCCCGAAGGACTGAAAGCCCTGCACGAAGCACACCCCGATGTTGACATTTATGTTGCCGCACAGGATGAAAAGCTGAACGAGAACGGCTACATCATCCCCGGTCTAGGCGATGCAGGCGACCGCATCTTCGGCACCAAGTAATATTTCCCCATAAAAGTTCATGACCCCCGCAGCGCTGGCTGTGGGGGTCATTTTGTTTTGCGGTAAAACCTGTTATGACGTATAAAGCAGTGTTTCGGAACGGTCAAGACCGTTCCCTACAGATAACTTTATAATTTGTAATGAACAATAAAAGTGGGTTGCAGGGCGCTGCGCCCGCAGGCGCGTTTCGAAGGCCAACCGCCGTCAGGCGGCTCTTAGGCCGGAGATGGGTGCTCTCACCCCGCCGCGGAGAAACCTTGCTGGTTATGCCAAACGCCGCAAACCATTTGCAGAGGCCGATGCGAGCAGCGGCCAGCATAACGGGCTTTGCCGGAATATCTCATTTTACCCTAAGGCGGCGGGCGCACAATGTGCGCCCCTACGGATTATTCTCCGTAAAACCTGAAATTCCCGTTGTCCTTACTCTTTTTTCATCTCTTTATACTCAAAAAACTCAAACCCGCTCTTTTTATACACATGCACAGCGCGGGCGTTTTCTTCTTCCACTTCCAGCCGCAGCAGAGCATCCGGGTATTTCTTCGTTATGTAATCAATAAACTGGCTGCCAATGCCAAGGCCGCGGTATTCCGCCTTGATATAAATATCCTCCAGCCAGATGCACTGCCTGCCGTACTCGGTCGAAAAGCTCTTGGCCGCCATGCCATAGCCCTGCACAGCGCCGTCCTGCTCAAACATATAGCCCTCTACATACGGGTTATCGCTGATACAGCCCTCAATGTCCCGCGCAAAGATTTCATCCGAGCCATTGCTCAGCACAGCGGGTGAATTGTAGAACACCCGCATCATCTCCATCACGCTGTCTTTGTCCGCCGGGGTCATGGCTCTGATCGTTGTATTCATATTTGTATTCCTACTTTCCAGTTCTTTGTATAAAATATCCCGCACCTTATCCCCATAGCAGATCACATGGTTCGCCGCAATGGTGTAGCCGCGGTGCAGGCCGGTGTACAGGCTGGCGGCATTATCCGGGTGCACGGTTGCCAAAAGGTGGCGGTAACGGCTGCCGCGCAGGGTATCTTCCGCCATCAGCAGCAGCTTACCCTCCAGCCCATTGCCCTGATAGGGCGGGGCCACGCAGCAGCTGTCCATCTGGGCGGTGGTGTTCAGCTCTTCCTCGCTCATGCCCAACTGCCAGCCCAGAGCATCGGGGGCAGTACCGGCCAGCTTGACGGTAAAATACGCTGCCAGTGCGCCGGTCGTTTTTTCCTCCGCCACCAGGCAAAAGCCCTTGGGGCCGCTGATATGCTCCGCCATATACACCGCATCATCCGGCACAAACCATTCCGGGTGCTGCAAATTGGCCATGGCATCCGCCATCACCTGCATAATGGCCTCTACATCCGCCGGGCGGGCAGGGCGCAGTTCAAATTTCATCTTGGTTCACCCTTGTGTTTTGGCGTTCTGGGCCGCAATGCAGCGCTGCATCCAGCCGCCTTTTGCGTAATAGATCGCAAACAGCACGGTTGCGGTAATCCAGGTCAGTGGGTAGCTGAATTCCACCACCGAAAGTTCATGCTTGAACGGCAGCGCCACCGCCAGCCACACAATACGCATGATGCACACCGCAAACACTGTGATGATGGTGGGCACCCGCACATCACCGCAGCCGCGCAGCGCGCCGGAAAAGATTTCAATGCAGATATAGGTCATATACACCGGCACCAGGTAGTGCATCATCTGCACTCCCTGCGCCACCACGGCATCGTCCGAGCTGAACAGCCGGAACAGCAGCTGGGCCGATGGATACAGTGCCAGGCTGATGCAAAGGGTGGTACCTGCCGTCATGGCAAGGCAGGTCATGGTGCCGCGGCGCACGCGGTCATACTGGCGTGCGCCAAAGTTCTGACCCGCAAAGGTGGTAACGGCAATGCCAAAGGAGCTGACCGTCATCCAGAACAGGAAGTCGATCTTGCCGTACACACTCCATGCGGCAACGGCAACGGTGCCAAACCCATTGATGGCGCTCTGGATGGTCATGTTGCTGATGCTGTACAGTGCGCTCTGTGCCGCGCCCGGCAGGCCGATGCGGCAGATTGCCAGCAGCACGCTGCGTTCAATGCGGATATTTTTGAGCTGCAAATGCCACGGCATGCCCTGGGAGCCATGGATGCACCGCACTGTCAGCACGGCGCTGACCACCTGGCTGGCCACCGTGGCAATGGCCGCGCCGGCCACCCCCAGCGGAATGACCGCCACCAGCACAATATCCAGCACAATGTTGACGATGGAAGCCACGATCAAAAAGTACAGCGGCCGTTTGGAATCGCCCACCGCGCGCAGAATGTTGGTGCCCATGTTGTAAATCATCTGCGGAATCATGCCCAGAAAGTAGATTTGCAAATACTCGGACGCCATACCCACGATTTCATCCGGCGTCTGCATCAGGCGCAGCACCGGGCGGCTGATGAGCAGGCCGATCACCGTCAGCGCCGCGCCGCCCGCAATGGCAAGGGCCAGTGCCGTGTGCACCTGGCGGTTCACTTCATCGTGGTCCCCCGCGCCAAAGCTTTGGGCAATAATCACCCCCGCGCCGCTGCACAGGCCCACAAAAAGCCCCACCAGCAGCTGCACAAAAGAGCTGGTTGCCCCCACAGCCGCCAGCGCCTGGGTACCCACAAAGTTGCCGACGATCAGGGTATCCACCGTATTGTACAGCTGCTGGAACATGGTGCCCAGCCAGATGGGAAAAAAGAATAACAGCAGCTGCCGCGGTATGTTGCCTGTAATAATTGCGTTGTTCTGCTCCGGCGTTCTTGCCATAAACATCCTCCACATAACGTAAGCGCACCGCCACAGGCATTGTCCGCCCTGTCACAGTGCGCAGTCCTTTGCGGGGCGCGGTTTCTTCCTCAATTCCCGCCGCGCCCTGCTTTTTCTATTCCTTACCTATTCAATGTATGCTATAATGTGGGTATTGTCAAGCTTTTGTTTTGTTGTTGAAGGTGGTCATGGTTTGAACAGTTCACTTGGTATTTTGTGGCAGGCGTGCCCCGGCGGTGCGCGCATTCTGCGCGTGTTTGGGGACAGCCCCTGCCCCGCGCTGCCAGTGCAGATCGAAGAGTTCCCTGTTGTGGAGATCGGGCCCTACTGCTTTGCGCAGAACCAGCGCAGCCAGCCTGCTGATGCCCGATTTTGGAGCGTTGACGGCCGCGGCCCCGCTGCTTACCCCCACCCCATTGCGGGGGATTTTGTGCAGGGCGTTACCCTGCCCGCCGGGGTGCGGGCGCTGCATAACGCTGCCTTTTATAACTGCCGCAAGCTGGAATGGCTGTGCGCCGGTTCCGCGCTGGAAAGTGTGGGCAGCGATCTGTTCACCAACTGCCGCGCGCTTGACCGCTTTATCTTAGATGCCGCCCCCGATGCCCCCACTGGGCTGAAAAAGCTGGCGGCCGCCGTCAGCGCGGATATCGGCGCGGTGTTTGCCCCCGGCGGGGCGGTGCAGGCCAAAGTGTTCTACCCGGAATACTTTGAATTTTTGGACGAAAACACCCCCGCCCATATTTTTAACCACAGCATTGAGGGCGAGGGCTACCGCTACCGCCAATGTTTTGACGGCAGCGTGCTCCGCTTTGCGGAGTATGACGCGGCTTTCCCCCAGGCGTGCGTGGGCGAAAGCGAAAAAACACTCTGCCGCATTGCGCTGGACCGGCTGTGTATCCCGTTTGCCCTGCTGCCGGAAGCACAGGGCATCTACAGCGCTTATCTGGCCGCCCATGCCGCCAGCGCCGCGGCCCCGCTGATTGCCCGGCACGATACAGAATCTTTGCAGCTGGTGCTGAAACTGGCGGACGAGGAAAGCCACCGCCAGATTGCATTGGCCTGTTCCCAGTCCGGCTGGAGCGAGGGCGCAGCCCTGACCCTTGGCGGCCAGCGCCCCCGCAGGCAGAAAACCTATGATTTTGACGACCTTTGATGTGCCGTAGATTCCCCATACTTTGGTGGTGATGATCAATGCCCTCCCAACATGTTTTGACCCAGGAAGAATGGGTTGCCGCCATGGCCAAACGCGCCATGGACCGCATCCGCAGTGAGCTGTACCTGGACCTGCGCTACATGAACGCGGCCCTGGGTGCGCTGGTGCCCACCCCTGCCGCGGGGCTGCACAACCTTGCGACGGACGGCGCGGCTTTATGCTATGACCCGGAATGGTTCATTGGGCTGTACCGCAGCAACCGGCGCTATCTGCCCCGCGCGGTGCTGCACAGCGTTCTGCACTGCGTGTTCCGCCATCCCTGGCTGCGCGGAGGCCGGGACGCCAGCCTGTGGGGGCTGGCCTGCGATATTGCCGTGGAGCAGACGATTGATGCCTTGCAGGTGCCATCCCTGACCCGTCCGGTGGGCTGGCTGCGGCAAAAAACCTACCAGGCACTGCGCAAAAACGGGGCCATGCCCGCCGCCGGGCCCATTTACCGCTGGCTTGCCGCTCAAGAGCCTGACGAACTGCAAAAGCTGCACCGGGAATTTGTGTGCGACAGCCACCGCCTTTGGCCCAAGGACCCCACCAGCCAGCAGGCTCAGGTGCAGGGCCGCCGCTGGGAACAGCTTGGGCGTGAAACCCGCATCAGCATGCAGCAGGCAGGCCAGCAGGCCGGGCAGGCTGCCGGGGCCGAAACGATGCAGGCACAGATCGAAGCAGCCCACAGCCGCCGCCTGTACAAGGACTTTCTGCGCCGCTTTGCCGTGATGCGCGAAGAGCCCCGCCTGGACCCCGATGAGTTTGACCTGGGCTACTACTCTTACGGCCTGCGCACCTACGGCAACCTGCCCTTGATTGAGCCGCTGGAAAGCCGGGAGAGCAAAAAAATTCGGGATTTTGTCATTGTGATCGACACGAGCGAGTCCACCTCCGGCGAGCTGGTCAAGGCATTTTTGAAAGAAACGTTCGGCCTGCTTAAAACCGGCGAGAGCTTTTTTGCCAAATGCAACATCGCCGTGATGCAGTGTGACGATGCAGTGCGTGACCTGACCTTTCTGCACAGCACCGACGAGCTGGACCGCTTTGCCGCCTGCCTGACCCTGACCGGCGGCGGAGGCACAGACTTCCGCCCCGCGTTTGCCAAAATTGAGGAACTGCGCCGGGACGGCACCCTGCGGGATTTGCAGGGCGTGCTTTACTTTACCGATGGCAAAGGCACCTACCCTACCAGGCGCCCGCCTTACGAGACAGCTTTTCTGTTTTTGGAAACTGGCACCCCGCCGCCCGATACCCCGCCCTGGGCCATGCGGCTGGTTTTAAGCCCGGAAGAATTTTTGCCTGACCCGGTGCCCAAAACGCCGGAAATTGACTGGCAGGAGAACGAAGCCGAGGACCTGCCCGAGTTGTAATTCATCTTATTTGTTCCTAATGTTTTGATGAAGGAGTGTACCCCCCATGGACATCAAACGCGCCAAACAGGAAATTGAACACGCGGTCAAGGCATACCTTGCCGTGGACGATACCGGCACCCCGCTGATTCCGCCCATCCGCCAGCGGCCTATTCTGCTGATGGGCCCGCCGGGCGTTGGCAAAACCCAGATCATGGAGCAGATCGCGCAGGAATGCGGCATTGCGCTGGTGGCATACACCATCACCCACCACACCCGCCAAAGCGCCGTGGGCCTGCCATTTATCCGCCACCGCAATTTTGGCGGCGCGGACCGCAGCGTAACGGAGTACACAATGAGCGAGATCATTGCCAGCGTGTATGACAAGATGGAGCAGACCGGCCTGGAACACGGTATTTTGTTTATTGACGAGATCAACTGTGTATCCGAAACACTGGCTCCCACCATGCTGCAATTTTTGCAGTGCAAAACCTTTGGCAACCAGGCTGTGCCCGCCGGCTGGGTGATTGTTGCCGCCGGCAACCCGCCGGAGTACAACAAGAGCGTGCGGGATTTTGACCTTGTCACACTGGACCGTGTACGCCGCATTGATATTGAGCCGAACCTTGCCGTCTGGCAGGAGTATGCCCGCGCCCACCGCCTGCACCCCGCTGTGCAGGCTTACCTGGAACTGCGCCCCCAGCATTTTTACCGCATCCAGAACGATGTGGACGGACCGCAGTTTGTCACGGCCCGCGGTTGGGAGGATCTTTCCGCCATGCTGACGGCCTGCACCAAGCTGGATTTGCCGGTGGACGAAGCCCTGATCGGCCAGTACCTGCGCCACCCTGAAGTTGCCCGCGATTTTGCTGCCTATTGGGAGCTGTACAAAAAGTACCGCCAGGATTACGGCGTGGAAGATATTTTGCAGGGCCGCCCCTTTGCCGCCGTGCTGGAGCGCGCACAGAAAGCCGCTTTTGATGAGCGCATCAGCCTTGTCAGCCTGCTGCTGGCCGGGCTGAACACCCGCTTTGCCGCTGCCCGCCGGGCGGACGCGGTGACGGACGCCTGCTACCAGGAAATGCGCAGCTTTAAGCGCACCCTGAACAACGCCGACCCCGCCCAGGATGGTTTTGTTCCCGCCGCCGTGTTTGCCGCGCAGGTCAATGTCTATGCGGACCACCTGACCGCGCAAAAGGCTGCCGGCACCCTGACTGGGGAAGCGCTGGCTGTTGTCACCACCGCCAGCGCTCTGCTGCATGCCTGGGCCGCTGCCCTTGACCCCGCGCTGGATCGTGATGCTGCCTTTGATGCCGTGCGCGCCAGCTTTAACGCCCAGGTGCGCAAGCGGGAGGATGCCGTCGGCCTGGCCGGGGACGCGCTGGAAAGCGCCTTTGACTTTATGGAAAGCGCCTTTGCCGATGGGCAGGAGATGGTGGTTTTTGTCAATGAGCTGGCCCTTGGGCCGGACTCTGCCGCCTACCTGGCCGACAACGAATGTGAGCGCTTTGAAACCTACAGCAAGCGCCTGCTGCTGCACAGCGGCCAGGATGATATTTTAGCCGAGCTCCAGCGCGATGACATTCGCCAGGGCGAGCACAGCATGGAGTTTTAAGCTCCCTGTGCAGGCATAAAACCGCCCGGCCGCTTACAGAGGAGTTTATAACGTTATGATGATCGAACATATCGCACTTTATGTAAATGATCTGGAAGCCGCCAGAACATTCTTTATGAAATATCTGGGCGCAGCGTCAAACGATGGATACCATAACCCCAAAACAGACTTCCGCTCGTATTTCCTCACGTTTGATGATGGCGCACGGCTTGAGCTGATGCACAAACCGGAAATGCCGGATCAGCCAAAAGAGCTTTCCCGTACCGGATATGCCCATATCGCGTTCCGCGTGGGCAGCCGTGAAAAAGTAAACGCCTTGACCGCAGAACTGAAAGCCGACGGCTATAAGGTCATCAGCGGCCCCAGAACGACCGGCGACGGCTATTACGAAAGCTGCATTGCTGCGATCGAGGGGAACCAGATCGAACTCACGGTTTGATCATATCGTTCCTGCATCGGCCGCAGGGCGCACCGTTGGGGGTAAATCTCCCCGCCGTTTTTATTTTTATCGAGAGAGGGAATGTATATGCAGCCGTTATCCACCCGCACGGAACATTTTACCGATTCCGTTATCCGCCGCATGACCCGCGTCAGCGCTAAGTACGGTGCCATCAATCTTTCCCAGGGTTACCCGGATTTCAACCCGCCGTCTGCGATTCTGGACCGCCTGGCCGAAGTATCGCACGAAAACTTCCACCAGTATTCCATCACCTGGGGCGCGCAGAACTTCCGCGAAGCACTGGCCGAAAAGCAGTCCCGCCTGATGGGGCGGCAGATCGACCCCAACACCGAGATTGTGACCACCTGCGGCAGTACCGAGGCCATGATGGCCGCCATGATGACCGTTGCCAACCCCGGCGATAAAGTCATTGTCTTTTCGCCTTTTTATGAAAATTACGGTGCCGACACCATTCTTTCCGGTGCCGAGCCGATCTATGTTCCGCTGCATCCCCCGCTGTTCAACTTTAATGTGGACGAGCTGGAAGCCGCGTTCCGCCAGCACCCCAAGGCGCTGATCCTCTGCAATCCCTCCAACCCCTGCGGCAAGGTGTTCACCCGCGCAGAGCTGGAACTGATTGCCGACATGGCCGAAAAGTACGATACCTACGTTATCACCGATGAAGTGTACGAGCACATTGTCTATGCACCCTACCAGCACACCTATTTTGCCACCCTGCCCGGCATGTGGCAGCGCACCATCTCCTGCAGTTCGTTGTCCAAAACCTACTCCATCACCGGCTGGCGGCTGGGCTACACCATTGCCCCGCCGGAAATCACTGACCGCATTAAAAAAGTGCATGACTTTTTGACGGTCGGCGCCGCTGCGCCCTTGCAAGAGGCCGTTATTCCCGGCCTGCGCTTCGGCCAGGAATACTATAACGACCTGCTTGCCACTTATACCCGCAAGCGGGACCTGTTTGTGGAAGGTCTGGATGCCATCGGCCTGCAGCACACGGTTCCCCAGGGCGCTTATTACATCCTGATGGATATTTCCGAGTTTGGCTTTGACAGCGACCTGGAATTCTGCGAAGTGCTGGCCCGCGATGTCGGCGTGGGCGCTGTTCCGGGGTCCAGCTTTTTCCGGGAGCCGGTCAACCATCTGATCCGCTTCCACTTTGCCAAGCGGGACGAAACCCTGTGTGCCGCCCTGAACCGCCTGGAAACCATCCGCAAAAAAATCCCGGCCAGAAAGTGACGAACTTGCGTGGGCAGTTTGGCAAATCGAAATTTATAAAGGAGAATATTGATGAAACTGTTTTTATGTTCGCACTTTTCAAGTGTAGGAAGTCTGATAAAGGAAGAAATTGAAA
>ERZ827450.1937-NODE-1937-length-18832-cov-3.335251_pt1 | contig 18832 bp, 14 predicted proteins | sample MGYA00519773_ERZ827450 | MGnify/ENA primary metagenome ERZ827450 (study PRJEB31778, sample SAMEA3449306) | human gut metagenome | biome: human gut; feature: human-associated habitat; material: faeces | place: United Kingdom | collected 2010/2012 ...
TCTGTCCGGCCGGGGTTGACGAAGGGCCGTACGGCTGCGCCGAATATTATCCTTCGCCATGTTCCTCGGTCTGCAAGGTGGCCTACTCCGACAACTGCCATATCCGCAGCGACGATCCCAACACTGCTCTGGGATATGGCTGTATGAAGGAATGGGATGACTGCTCAACCAAATGCGAACGCGCTTATACCGACATGTGCCGTGAACGGACAGCTGTCATCTCTTCTTGTCCGGACAATGCAACCTGCTCCTCCTTCTCCGACTGCTCCTCCAAAATCAGTTCCTGGTCCTGCAATTCCGGTTATAAGCAGGAGGGAAGCTCCTGCGTCGTGGCGGATCCCTGCGGGTCATATTATAAATGTGACGGCACGTATCAGTATTGTGCCGGAACGACCTGTCCGCAGGATTCTTCAAAATGCAGCGTTTATTGTCCTGACAATATGTATCCGTACCGCTGCTTTGATAGTAGTTTGTGTGGTGGAAAGTATAAATATCAGTATTGCAGTGTTGCCTGTCCGTCATGCGTTAGTTGGCGAGATAATCTTGAATCTATTGACTATATAGGAGGACCAAACGATCCTGTATATAATGGAACTTGCAAATACGAATTCAGTAATGGAGTTTCCTTAGAAGAATATGTTAATATTAGACCTTCGTCTGATCCTTATAGTGATCTTACCGATTATTGTCGCAGCACATGTGCGGACTATTAAAACTATATTTTATTTTTAAAATTTGGCACGCTGTTTGCATATTAATCCTCAAATGAAATTTGTTTGAGGATTTTCTGTTATGGAACTGAATGAAATTAAAAGCCAGCTGGCCAGTTTGATGAACTTCGGCAAGATAAGCGTAAGCTCCGGAACCGGAAGCGACGCCTTTGCCCAGATGCTCAACCGCGGCACTGAGGCCGGACGGCCGGAAGTTCGTGAAAGCGACCGGGCGGCAGCGGCCGCGAAGGATGATCGTTCCGACCGCCGTGAGGTTCGTTCCGCTGATAAATCCCCTGTTGCGGACAAAAAAAACAAGCCGGCAAAAAACGACAACCGGAAAGAGGACGATAAGGTTGAAGCTTCTGCTGATGGCGCTGTAAGTGCATCCCGTGAAGATGCGCAGGCACAGCAGAATGAAAAAGTTTCCCGTCCCGAGAGCGAGGGATCTGTTGTCGAAGATGTTCCCGCTGCTGAAGTGCCGACTGTTGATGCTGCTCCGGAAAACGCCGGAGACGAAAGCGGGGAGCTGACGGTTTCTGTTCTGGTTCCTCTGGCCGATTTGTCAATGATGGGAATGATTAATGTTATCAACCCCGAAACCGGCGAAATGGTTCAGATGACCGGTGCTGAACTGGCCGCGCAGCTTGCCGGCGATGATTCTGTTCAGGTTCTGATGTCGATGCCGCAGAACGGCGAGCCGGTTTTCAGAATTCAACCGACGGATACTGCTCAAAACATGACGGCTTCGCAGCCTGTTGAAACGGATGGCGCTATTGATGTCAGCGCTTTTGCCCCGGTTGATGATGCTGTTGAGCTGAACATGGAAGCCGTCAAGACTCAGGTTCAGGACAAGGCCGTTAAAAAAGACGTTTCGGCGCAAGGTCTTGTTGATGATTTGGCAGACGGGGAAGTCAGCGAGCAGGCGGCCAAGCTTTCGGAAGTCATCGGCCGCGAAGGCAAAGCCGAAGTAAAAGTTTCGGTTCATGAGGAAAAAATTGCCCAGTTAAGCGCTAAGGATCTGCTGGCAGATGCCGGAAGCGTCGACGAAGCCATAACTGTTTCGTCCAAGCCTGCGGCCGTGTCGGCGCAAAACGCCGCAGAAACGTTGCAATCGCAGGGAAGTCAGCTGGCTGCCGGCAATGGTAATAATGTTCAGAAGCTGAATGTTACCCCGGCGTTTAATGCCGCGGTTTCCGCAGCATCCGAAACCGGTGTGGCGAATATGCCGGCCGCTGCCAATGCAGAAGTCAGTTCTGCCGGTCTCGGAACGACCGCAACGGTTGCCGGCGGTGAATTCGTCCGCGCGGCCAAGGCCGATGCTGCCTCGGAAAACGGTCAGACTTCTTTCCGCGACGTTTATAAGGGAATGAGCCGAGAAGTTGTCGAACAGGTCAAGGTTAACATTACCAAATCTGCCGTTAAGGGAATTGATAAAATCGATATTTCGCTCAAGCCGGAAGATCTCGGACATATTGAGATAAAAATGCAGATTGGCAAGGACGGCAAACTGCAGGCGCATATTATTTCAACCCGCCCCGAAACCATGGAAGCGCTCCAGAAAGAGATGCAGTCTTTGGAAAAAGCATTTAACGATGCTGGTTTCCAAACCGATGAAGGGTCGCTGAGCTTCAGCTTCAGAGACGGCAATCAGGCCAATCAGAATCAGGAAAGAGAAAACGGCCTGCGCAGCTTCATCGGCGATATATTCGAAAAAGAGGCCGGCAACGACCTCTTGGGGGATGCTTTCCAGAATCAGTCCTGGAACGGCACAACCGGTCTTAACATCAGAGTTTAGGGGGAAAGACAATGACAGACGTAAACGCATTAAACGGTTACACTCAGACGGGTACCACAAACAATACCGCCTCCCAGAACCTGTCGGCGGACATGAACACCTTTCTGACCCTGTTAACCACGCAGTTGAAATATCAGGATCCGCTTGATCCTATGGATACGGCCGAATTTACCAATCAGCTGGTTCAGTATTCCAGCGTTGAACAGGCCATTCAGACCAACGAAAAGCTGGACAGCCTTTTGAGTATGAATATTGCCAATCTTGGTGCTCAGGCCGTGTCCTACATAGGCAAGGTCGCGCAGGTGCTCGGCAATGTCATGCCGCTTGAAGGCGGCAAGGCGAAAGCCACCTACACCCTGGATAAGAACGTTGTCAGCACGACGATTGTCGTCAAGGACATGAACGGCAATATCGTCTATTCCGAACAGGGCAAGGTTACTTCGGGAACTCACGAGTTTACGTGGGACGGTAAGGATTCCAACGGCAATCAGCTGGAGGACGGCGCCTATAAAATCGAAGTCTCGACCAAGGTTGCCAGCGGCGAAACCGCAGCCAGCGTCGTTACCACGGTCTTTGGGCGCGTTACCGGCGTTGCCAGCGATTCCTCGGGCGTCTATGTCGGTCTCGGCGATGCCGTTACCGCAGGCCTTGGCGATATCCTGACTGTCCGCAACGACGATTATTTCAATTCGGACGACAATACTGCCGAAGGCGGCGATGAAGCCGGCGACGGTAATGATGAGAATACAACCCCTCCGGAAGAAGGGGGCGACGATGACAGCGCTCTAGAAACGGCGGCGGCTGCCCTCGGTCGGGCCGCAGGCGAGGCTTTGAAGGCCGCAACCTTCGGTTTGCTTTAATAAAACTTTAGGAGAGAAAAAATGAGTATTTTTGGTGCAATGCAATCCGGTATTTCGGCTCTGGCTTCCCAGTCAAGTTCGATGGGTGCCATTTCCGACAATATCGCCAACGTAAACACCGTCGGTTATAAAAGCAATTCGGTTGCTTTTTCAACCCTGGTAACCAAACAGTCTTCCTCCAGCTTATATTCGCCGGGCGGCGTTCAGTCCAAGCCCAAGCAGAGTATCAGCGCTCAGGGACTGTTGTCTGCGACATCCAACTCGACTGACGTAGCCATCAGCGGTTCCGGCTATTTTGTCGTTAATCAGGCGGCCAATCCGGGCGAAGGCGATCTCTGGGCCTATACCCGCGCCGGCAGTTTCTCTGTCGATGAAAACGGCTATCTGAAAAACACCGGCGGCTACTATGCGCAGGCCTGGTCGCTGTTGCCCTGGGACGGCAATCCGAATGCGACTGTTGTCGACGTCAACGGCATCAAATATATGAAAGCCTATTACGATGCCTCCGGCAACACCGTTTACATCAACGACAACATCATCGACGGCACTAACCTGCGTCCGGTCAATCTGGCCAATATCGGCGGTACGGCTACCCCGACTCACCAGATAAGCCTCGGTGCCAACCTGCCTTCGGACGATCCTATTTATGATCCGACCAATGCGGCCGCCGGCGGCAAACGCAAAGTTTCGGCTCTGATTTACGACAGCCTCGGCAATGCCAGCAACATGAGTCTGGAATATACCAAAACCAGTTCCAATGGCTGGTCGATGGGCGCTTCGGTTCCGAGCGGCGCTTCCAGCGTTACGCTTTACGGCGGTCGTGAAACAACCGGCGATACGTCGCAGGACGTTTACTATGCCGCCGGTCAGCTCGAATTTACCAAAATTCCTGAAAACGGCTCCAGTATTGCCATTACCGACGCCGGAACCGGTACGACTTATAACTTCATCTTTACCAACGGCACGGCCACCATTCCGCCGGATACCGGAAATACCAAAAACATTGCGGTGGACATCTCGTCCGGTATTATTACGACCAGTGACTTTACCAAGGCTTTTGAAACCGCGATTAAAAACAATATGCCTTCGGCCAATCGCTTTACCGCTGACGGCAGCACCATTCAGATTGTTCAGTCTGTTGCCGGTGCCGAACTGACCATTGATGCCAGCAAAACGCTGGCCTGTGTTCAGAGCGCGTCCAATCCGGCGCAGGATACCGGTATTCCGACAGGTGTCTTTACCATTCAGGCGATTGACAACGATATCAAGAACACCGCCCGTATTGACTTTAATTCGGACAAGGCGGCGGATTATCTCAACCACACCATCACTCTTGACGGCAAAACCTATCACTTTGTCAATACTGATACGGCGGATGATCCTGATGCCGGCGACTATTATGTTAACATTGCCGATGCCATCAGCGGCGGCGATGTTGACGTTGCCAAGATGATGAGCATTTTCGGCGCCAAGCTGAATACGACGGCAACCGAGCCTTCCCGTTTTGTTATCAGCGGTTCTTCGCTCGAAATTCTGCCTTCTTCTACCGGTGGCGACATTACTATTGATACGACCAATCTCGGCACGGCAATCTCCGGCGTCGTCAGAGATTCGGTAACCAACAGCTGGAAATCGATTCAGAATACGACCGCCACGCTGGCCAACCAGTTTACGGTTAACGGTACCGAAGTTGAGCAGGGCGCTGTTGTTCCGGCCGTTAGATTTAATGCCGACGGTACGCCGAAATACTTCTACGTTGACGAAATGGCCATTGAATGGGCCAACGGCGCGCAGAATATGGACGGCGATCCGGACAACGGAACCAGAATTACCCTGGATATGGGCAATGTCGGAACCAACGACGGTTTGACCAACCTGTCCGGCGATTTCCTGACCAACTATATTAATCAGGATGGTGCCAAGTTCGGCAGTTACACCGGCGTCAGTATCAGCGAAGACGGTGTCGTTACGGCTCTGTTTGACAACGGCGAAACCCGCCCGATTGCCATTCTGCCTCTGGCAACTTTTGCCAATGCCGACGGTATGGAGGCTCTGACCGGCAACACCTGGATTGAAACCGACGCTTCCGGTCAGGCAATGCTGCGGCAGGCGGGAACCAACGGTGCCGGCGAGATTACGGCTTACTCCGTGGAATCCTCCAACGTCGACCTGGCGACCGAGTTCTCGAACATGATCGTTACCCAGCGCGCTTATTCGGCGGCCACCAAGATTATTACCACCGCCGACGAAATGCTGGACGAACTCACCCGCATGACCTAGGATTTAGAATAAATCCGTTTGAAATTTCCTCCCCTAAAGTCAAGGCCGCCAAGAATGGCGGCCTTTTCTTCTGCGGGTGCCGGCTGTGAATATATGTTAATTAATCGTTTTAATCTGAATATTTTTAAGCTAATACATAAAGTAAATGGGGAATTTTATGAAAATTTATTTATGGATTGGGGAATCTGGTGAATAATTTTATACAGAGTATCAAGAACCTGTCGCCGGGACGTCTGGCGTCAATCGCTGCGATTGTCATCTTTCTGATAAGCTTTTTCGTTTATCTGGCCACCAAGCTGAACACCGGCGACTACGCCGTGCTGTATACCGATTTGGAAATGGAAGACGCCAAACAGATTGTCCAGCATCTGGAAACCGCCAACATCAAATATCGATTGACAAAAAACGGCACGGAGATTCTGGTGCCGGAAGAAGACGTCAACAAAATGCGCATTGATACCGCGGATCTGGCCATGGCGTCCAAAGGTTCCAACGTCGGTTATGAGATTTTTGACAATACCGACGCGCTGGGTTCGACCAACTTTGTGCAGAACGTCAATTTGATCCGTGCGCTTGAGGGCGAACTGGCCAGGACGATTCGTTCGGTGGACCACATCAAGTCGGCGCGGGTGCATCTGGTGTTGCCCAAGCGCGAAATGTTCTCCCGCGAAGAGCAAATGCCCACCGCTTCGGTTGTCATCAAGACCGACGGCGGCAAACTGAGCCTGGAAAGCATCCATTCCATTCAGCAGCTGATTGCCGCGGCGGTTCCGAAGCTTGACGTCAAAAACGTGTCTATCGTCGACAGTGCCGGCAATCTGCTGACCAACAATTTTGAAGATGAAGAAGCGGTAACCGTTGCCAACAACGAAGCTTTGCGTCTGGAACAGGAGCGCAAAATGTCGCTTCAGGTTCAGAACTTACTTGAAAAAAGCGTCGGCGAGGGCAAGGTTCGGGCACAGGTCAATCTGGACATGGATTTCGATCAGATAGTTACCAACGAGGAAATTTACGATCCCGATTCGCAGGTGGTTCGCTCGCAGGCGACCGTCACTGACAACAGCACGACAGACAATGTCGAGCAGCCGGTTTCCGTCGCGCAGAATATTCCGAACGGCGACATGGTTGCCGCCGGCACCGGCAGCGTCAGCCGAAAGTCCCGTACCGAAGAAACGGTAAATTACGAGATTTCCAAAGTCGTCCGCAACAAGGTCAAGAACAGCGGCACGATTAAACGTCTGGGCGTCGCCGTTATCGTTGACGGCATTTATGAACGAAATGCGGAGGGCAAGGTTGTTTACCGTGACCGTACGCCGGAAGAAATGGAGCAGATTCGCTCGCTGGTCAAGTCGGCGGTCGGTTTTGATGCCGAACGCGGCGATATGGTTGAAGTTGCCAATATGAAGTTTGCCTCCAACCAGCCGGAAATCGAAACGGTCAGCGAGGTTCTGATTATGGGCTTTACCAAAGACGAACTGATTCGCATTGCCGAAGGCATAGGCGTTGCAATTGTTGCAATTCTGGTTATCTTATTGGTTATCCGTCCGCTGATTAACAATGCCTTCGAAACCAATACGGCCAACGGCGAGGGCAGGCTTCTGGGCGACAATGCCGAAGAGGACAATCTGCTGCTTTCCAATTTCCTCAATGAGGAAGACGGCGAAATTGACGAACTGATTAACATGAACAAGATTGACGGCAGAATCAAAGTTTCGTCTCTCAAGAAAATTAACGACATTGTCGAAAAGAACCCCGACGCGGCGGTCAATATTATTCGCGGCTGGCTCTATTCCAGCGACGGCAATTAAGATTGGAATGATACCATGAAGCAAAACGTAATAGACGATTATAACTTACTTTCCGGTCAGCAGAAGGCGGCAATCCTGATGATGTCGCTGGATGAGGACAAGTCGGCGCAGATTTTTGCGTTGATGGACGATGAGGAAATCAAGGAGCTTTCGGTTATCATGGCCAGCCTGGGCAAGGTCAATTCCAACGTCGTCGAGCAGCTGTTTCAGGAGTTTGCCGAAAAGTCCTCCAACACCGGCACTCTCATCGGCACTTTCGAGAGTACGGAGCGCCTGCTTTCCAAAACGCTGGATAAGGATCGCGTTTCCGCCATTATGGAAGAAATCAGCGGTCCTGCCGGACGTACCATGTGGGATAAGCTCGGCAATGTTAACGAGCACGTTCTGGCCAATTATCTGAAAAACGAATATCCGCAGACGATTGCGGTTATTCTCTCTAAGATTAAGGCAGAACATGCCGCGAAGGTTATCGCCCTGCTGCCGGAGAACTTTGCGATGGAAATCGTCATGCGCATGTTGCGGATGGATTCGGTGCAGAAAGAGGTGCTGGACGGCCTGGAAAAAACCCTGCGCAAGGAGTTCATGTCCAACCTGTCCAAATCGACGCGCCGCGATTCCCACGAGCTTATCGCCGACATTTTCAACTCGTTGGATCGCAATACCGAAGGTCGTTTTATGGAAGCTCTGGAAGAACGCAACCGCGAGAGCGCCGAGCGCGTCAAATCGCTTATGTTTACGTTTGAAGATTTGGTTCGTGTCGACTCTCAGGGCATTCAGGTTCTGTTGCGCAACGTCGACAAAGACAAGCTGGCAATCGCTCTCAAAGGCGCTTCCGAAACCATCAAGGATCTGTTCTTCAACAATATGTCTTCCCGCGCCGGCAAAATCATCAAGGAAGATATGGAAGCCATGGGGCCGGTTCGTCTGCGCGACGTCGAAGAGGCTCAGCAGTATATCGTTACCACGACCAAAGAACTGTCCAATGCCGGCGAAATAGTCATCAGCGAAGGCAAGGACAACGACGAGTTGATTTATTAACGGACAGGCGTCAATGGCAGAACTCAGAAAATTTCTGTTTGATAATTTTGTTATCGAAGAAAAAAGGAAAAACAAGCCGGAGGTTGTCGAACCCGAACCGGAGGTCTTGCCCGCTGTCGAAATGCAGCCGGAGGAAGAGCCTGAGGAAAAGCAGGAAGACGTAAGGGAAGCTGATTTTGAGGAGATTGTTCCCCCCGGGCCTGAAGTAAAAACCTTTACCGAAGAGGAAGTTGCGGAAAAAATAAAAATCGCCGAGCAGGACGCTTACGAACGCGGGTTCAAAACCGCTCAGGAAGGCATTGAAAACACAACGGCCGCTTTGCTTGAAAATATTAACAATCGGCTGATGACTCTGATTGCCGCTTCTGCACAGGCGGAAGAAAACGCCGAGCAAGAGGCTTTTGCGCTTGCCCGTGCCGTCGTGGAAAAACTGGTTCCGAGCCTGACCGAAGAAAATGCGGCCGGTATCGTGAAAAAATTTATCGGCGAGAATTTCAACAATTTTAAAAACGAAGCAAAATTGTCTTTCTATATTCATCCCGATATTATATCATATGCGCAGGAAACGATAGCCAAACTGGCCAACAGTTACGATTTCGAGGGTAAAATCGCCCTGCATAAGGATGCTTCGCTCGGCAAGGCCGACTGCCGCATTGAATGGGAAAACGGCGGCGTGGAAAGAAACTCTGCCGAGCTGGGCAAAAAAATAGAAGACTTGTTGGCTGTCAAGCCTGAAGGGAAGAAAAACGATGAGTGAAAATCTGGAATTGGATGAGTTGAGCGAAAGCGCCGGAATGGATGACGAGCCGGTACTCAAAAAAGACAGTCTTGACGACAATTTCGACATTCCCAGTTCGGCCAGCGACCTGGAAGCCGTTTACGATATTCCGGTCAAGGTCTCGGCCATTCTGGGCAAGACCAAAATGAAGGTCAGCCAGCTGCTCAAGCTGAACAAGGGCGCCATCATCGAGCTTGACCGCAAGGTCGGCGAGGCGATTGACATCTATGTCAACAATAATCTGGTGGCCCGTGGCGAAGTCGTCGTCGTTGACGACAAATTGGGTATTACCATGACTGAAATTGTCAAATCGGTGGCGAAATAAGGTTGAACGAAAATGGAATTGCTTATTGTCGGAACATTAGACGGACAAATCGGAGCGGCGAGCAAAATTGCCATTGCTCAGGGCGGTCACGTTTCTCTGGCTGACAAGATTGAAAGCGCGCTCGAAATATTGCGCTCCGGCAAAACCGTCGAACTGGTAATGATAGACGTCAGGCTGGATGTCCATAAGTTTATCTCCAGCCTTGAAGCCGAACGTATAAACGTTCTGGTCGTTGCTGCCGGCGTTTCGAACGACATCGATCTGGCCGTCAATGCCATCAAGGCCGGTGCCAGGGAATATATTCCGCTGCCCCCCGATCCGGAATTGATTGGCGCGGTTCTGGCCGCGGCTACCCGCGAGAACCACGCACTGATTTACGGCGACAAGAAAACCGAACAGGTGCTGAAACTGGCTAAGCAGATTGCGCCTTCCGAAGCCAATGTCCTTTTAACCGGAGAGTCCGGAACCGGTAAGGAAATCTTTTCGCGTTTCATTCATGACAATTCCAAGCGCGCCAACAAAAAATTTGTCGCGGTCAACTGCGCCGCCATACCGGAAACGCTGCTGGAATCCGAACTTTTCGGCTATGAAAAAGGCGCGTTTACCGGTGCGGTTGCCCGTCGTATCGGCAAGTTTGAAGAAGCTTCCGGCGGCACGCTGCTGCTTGATGAAATTTCCGAAATGGACATTCGCATTCAAGCCAAGCTGCTGCGCGCCATTCAGGAGAAGGAAATCGACCGTATCGGCGGCAAAGCGCCGATAAAAGTGGATACGCGCATTATCGCCACCTCCAACAGGAATCTGGACGAAGCGGTCAAAAACGGCTCTTTCCGTCAGGATTTGTATTATCGTCTGAATGTCGTCAATGTCAACATTCCGCCGCTGCGTGAGCGTCCGGACGATATTATCGTGCTGGCCAAGCATTTTGCCAAAAAATATTCCGAACTGAATGAAATCGATTTAAAGCCGCTTTCCGCCGGCGCCGAACAAAAGCTGTTGAATTACCTCTGGCCGGGCAATGTCCGCGAACTGGAAAATACGTTGCATCGCGCCGTGCTGCTGAGTACCGGAAACGAAATCGGCGAAGATGCGGTTATTCTTGATTCTCAGGACGCCGTTATCAATAGAAACGAAAACGGGGTTATGACCGGTGCCGAATTTGTCGGCAATACGGTAGCCAGTGTCGAGCGCAACCTGATTATCGACACGCTGAAACATACCATGGGCAACCGGACGACTGCCGCCAATATTCTCGGCATTTCTATCCGCACGCTGCGCAATAAACTCAAACAGTATCAGAACGAAGGTTTTGATATTCCGGAAATATAGGCAGGTTAAGTAACTCGGATAATGGCTAAAAAACCGCAAAATAACGCCGCAATGTTCGGTGCCAGGTCTTTTAAGGAACTGCTTGTCGCTTCGACCAAGCGGGGCGATATCCTTTTTGCCCTTGGCATTATCCTGATGCTGGTCATTTTGATTCTGCCGATGCCGGCCTGGCTGTTGGATATTGCGCTGGCGCTTTCGATTACCATGGCCTGCATTGTGCTGATGACCGCCATTTTTATTGAGAAACCGACCGAGTTCAGCGCGTTCCCGCTGGTTTTGCTGATTACCACCATGTACAGGCTGTCGCTGAACCTGGCGTCAACCAGGCTGATTTTGTCCCGGGGTTACCTGGGGCCGGACGCCGCCGGTGAAGTTATCGAGGCTTTTGGCGGTTTTATCATGGGCAACAGCTTTGTCATCGGCGTTATCGTCTTTGCCATTCTGGTCATCGTCAACTTCGTGGTCATTACCAAAGGTTCCGGCCGTATTGCCGAAGTTGCCGCGCGTTTTGCCTTGGATGCCATGCCCGGCAAGCAGATGGCCATCGATGCCGACCTGTCTTCCGGATTGATTACCGAAGAAGAAGCCCGTGCCCGTCGTGAAGATTTGGCCAGAGAAAGCTCTTTTTACGGCGCTATGGACGGTGCTTCGAAATTTGTCCGCGGCGATGCGATTGCCGGCCTGATTATCACTTTTATCAATATCATTGCCGGTATTATCATCGGTATGGTGCAGAACGATCTGACTTTTTCACAGGCGGCCGAAACTTACACCCGCCTGACCGTCGGTGACGGACTGGTTGCACAGGTGCCGGCGCTGATTATTTCGGTAGCCGCCGGTATTCTGGTTTCCAAGGCCGGCATGACCGATGCCACCGACAAGGTTCTGTTCGACCAGCTGGCCAATTATCCGAAAGCGCTCGGCATGTCGTCGTTTTTGGCTTTGGCGCTGGGCATGCTGCCGGGGACGCCGGCTTTTCCGTTCGTGCTGCTGGCAGCTTTGACCGGCGGTACCGCCTATTATCTGAATAAACAGCAGCAGGCGGCGGCCGAACAGGCGCAGGCGGTTATGGAACAGGAGAAAAAACAGGGTGCGGCGGCCAAAGCTGCCGATGAGCCTATTGCCAATGCGTTGCGTATTGACCTTATCCGGCTCGAAATAGGTTATGGTCTGCTGCCGTTGATTAATGAGGAAACCAATCGCAAACTGACCGACCAGATTAAGGCGTTGCGCCGCGCACTGGCTTCGGAGCTTGGTTTTGTCATGCCTTCCATCCGCATTCAGGACAATATGCAGTTGGAAGCCAACGAATATAACATTTACATTAAGGAAGTCAAAGCTGGCAAAGGCGAACTCCGCCCGACCCAGCTGCTGGTTATGGATCCCCGCGGCGAACCGATTACGCTGCCCGGCGAAGCCACCACCGAACCGACCTTCGGTCTCAAAGCCATGTGGGTAGACCAGTCTTATCGGGAGGAGGCCATGTTCCGCGGTTATACGGTCGTAGATCCGGCCACCGTGGTTACCACCCATATTACCGAACTGGTTAAGGATAATATGCCCGAACTGCTGTCCTATGCCGAAACCCAGAAGCTGCTTGACGAGATGGACAAGGAACAGCAGAAACTCGTCAAGGAGCTTATACCGGGCAAAGTCAGCCTGGGCGCGGTTCAGCGCATTTTACAGAATTTGCTTCAGGAGCGGGTTTCCATCCGTGATTTGCCGACCATTCTCGAAGGAATTTCCGAAGCCATATCCACCACCCGTTCGCTGATGATGATTACCGAGCATGTGCGTACCCGTCTGGCGCGCCAGTTATCTAATGCCAACGCCAATGAGTTCGGCGTTATTCCGCTGGTAACGCTGTCGCCGGAATGGGAACATGCTTTTGCCGAGTCGATCATCGGCGAAGGCGACGAGCGTCAGCTGGCCATGGCACCGACTGCTTTGCAGGGGTTCATTACCAAAGTTCGCAATGTTCTTGAGGATTTGGCCGTTAAGGGCGAAACGGCGGTTCTGCTGACCAGCCCGGCCATCAGACCTTTTGTCCGTTCGATTATCGAGCGCTTCCGGCCTCTGACCGTGGTCATGTCTCAAAACGAGATACATCCCAAGGCCAAAATTAAAACCGTCGGCCAGATTTAGGGAGAACGCCCTTGCGTATAAAAAATTTTACCGCTCCCGACATGCCGACTGCTCTGGCGCAGGTTCGCGAGATGCTGGGAGCCGACGCCGTCATTATTTCACAGGAGAAAAACGCCGCCGGAGAAATTGAGCTGACGGCAGCCGTCGAAGACGCCGACGAAATTTCCTTTAATCGCGAGGAGCAGGTGGAGGTCAGGCCGACGCGCTGGAAATATGATGACGAAAAACTGCGGGAAAGTCTGGATTACCATGGCGTTTTGGATATTGTCAAAGAACGGGTTCTGGCTCGTTGCCGCAAAATTTCCGCAGAGGAAAACCTGACGGACGAAAAGAAGCTGTTAACCCGTTGTTTTGAAGAAATGTTTCGTTTTCAGGATATTTTGGACTGCCGGCAGCCGGTTAAGATGTTTATGGGCGTTCCGGGGTCCGGAAAATCAACGGCTATCGCCAAAGCCGCTACGCAGGCCAAACTTCAAAAGCTGAGCGCCTGCATCGTGTCGACCGACAATGTCCGGGCCGGCGCCAACAGCCAGTTGCAGGCTTTTGCCGATATTCTCGAAACCGATTTTCGCTTTGTCAAAACCCCGCGCGGCCTCTATGACACGGTTGAAGAGGCGCGGCAGAAATATGCGCTGGTACTGATAGATACGCCCGGCATCAATCCTTTTCTGTCGGAAGAGGTTGAAAAGGTCAGCCTGTTGACCGAAGCGGTGCGCGCCGATATGATTCTGACCATGGATGCCGGAAAAAACACTTTTGAGGCGGTTGAAATCGCCGATATTTTTGCCGAAATCGGCGCCCGGTTTCTGTTGCCGACCCGTTTGGACCTGACCCGGCGGATTGGCGCGCTTTTGTCGGTTGCCGCCTGCTGCGAATTTGGTTTCTGTTCGGCAAGCGTCAGTTCAAGCATTGCCAAAGGCTTGTCGCCCGTAGACGGTAAAGCGCTGGCCAAATTGGTGTTGTCCTGAGTTTAAGGAGAAAAGTAGATGGAAGAAAATCAGAGCGAAGAATTGAAGATCATGCCGCGCGGCACTGCACCGCGCAGCCTTCGCAAAGGCCGCAACATGATTGCCGTGGCTTCCGGCAAAGGCGGGGTCGGCAAGACCTGGTTTTCCGTGACGCTGGCGCACGCGTTAAGCGGCCTCCGGCAGAAAACCCTGCTTTTTGACGGCGACCTGGGGCTGGCAAACATCGATATTCAGCTCGGCCTGATGGTTAAAGATGATTTGGGAAGTGTTATTGCCGGCGCCAAAACCCTGAATCAGATCATTCACCATTGCGACAAAACCCACTTTGACATCATTGCCGGCCGTTCCGGTTCCGCCGGACTGGCATCAATGCCTGTCGGCCGTTTGCAGATTTTGGGCGAAGACTTGTCCCTGCTTGCTTCCAATTACAACAAGGTCATTCTGGACATGGGCGCCGGCGTTGAAAAGCCGGTACGAATTCTTTCCGGCATGGCTGAAAAAATAATTGTGCTGTGTACCGATGAACCGACCTCGTTGACCGACGCTTACGCATTTATCAAAATCATGGCCATGCAGTATCCCAAATGCAATCTGAACGTGGTTATCAACCAGGCCAATTCCATTCGGGAAGGTCAACGGACATATGATACCTTGCTGAAAGCCTGTCGTAATTTCTTGAAAATTTCGCCCGAGTTGTTAGGTATAATCAGGCGCGACACCCGCGTCCGCGATTCCATCCGCAACCAGGCGCCGCTTATCAGCCGCTATCCGACCTCGGAGGCGGCCGAAGACGTTATCGCCATAGCCGGGAAACTGATTAATGGATAATGTTATTCCGCCGCTGAATACGCCGCAGGTCAGCACGCCTTCAGCCGACAAAAATCTGACCGGAACCATCGGCGGCCTGACGGGACAAACCGTCGGCGAAACGATTGTGCCCGGCCAGAGCGCCGTGCTGGAAGTTCTGGCCGATGCCCGCAATACGGCGCTCGGAACTCTGACCGGAACGATAAGCCTGACGCTTAACGGACAGTTGTTTAAGCTTCCCGTCGAACTGAAGCTGGATACGCCGCTGAAACTTCCCGACAATACGGCGGCCGCAGACTTGGAATTGAAGTTGCAGCCGCAGAAAGACGGTGCCGTTACGGTCAAAGTTTTGTCCGTCAACGGCGAAAATCCCGAAAAATATATGGTTCGCGCCAACGAAAGTCAGGTTCGTCCGCAGCCGGCTGCTCCTCTCATAAAGGATACCGCCGCCGCGCTTCCGCCGCTCGAAACGGCGCCGCTCAGAGCCGGAACGGTATTGGAAAATCTGGCGGCGGAACTTAACGTTCCGACGGAAAAACTGCAGCCTCTGCTAAAAGAATTCGCCGCATTTTCCAGCCGTATATCCGTTGCCGTAAATCAACCTGCCGTTCTGCCGCAAAATTCGCAGCCGGCGGAGGTTTTTCCGGCTGCCGGCGAAAACGTTCGGAAAGAAACGGCGGCAGTTTCGCGGCCGCTGCAGGATATTCAAAACGTCATTAGAGATTTTGCCGCCGGAAAGCTTCCGCTGCCGGAAGCGGTGCGGCAGATAGGAAAAGAACTGGCGGCGCTGGGCGGTCGGACTTTTCCTGCCGAGATCGCCGTGCGGCCGGACAACGGTCCGGTTTCGATTCGTGCGCCTTTTGCCGAAGTTCTTATTGAAAACCCGGTAAAACTCGGCGGCGGGTTGCCGGTGCTTTTGGAACTGGAAGGCTTTGAACGTAATTTGGCGGTTCCGGACGACATTGCCGAAACCGGAGCAGCTGTCGCGCGGCATACGGGCAGGCTGCCGGCGGCCGATAATATTCTCAAAATTCTGCAGCCGCTGATGAACCGCGGACAGAAGGAACTTGCAGCCGCAGTGCTGAACCGGATTCCCGAACCTTCTTCGCCGCGTATGCTGGCCAACATGGTTGCCTATATTAAGGCTTCCGGCGAGCACAATCTCAGCCGCTGGCTCGGTTCGGACATCGTCGACAGGTTGAGCGCCACGACCGAAGGGCGGGAGGTCGTTTCCAAACTCGGTTCAATGTTCGTGTCTTCCAATCAGGACGGCATCAACTGGCGGATTATGGAAGTTCCGGTGCTTAACGGACAGAGCCTGAGTAAAATCCGTATCGCTGTCAAAAAAATTCTTGACGAAGAAGAAAAGAAAAAAAGCCGCGAAAACCGCCGTTTCGGTACCCGCTTTGTCGTCGACACCAGTTTCAGCAGACTCGGTTCGCTGCAGTTTGACGGTTATGCTTTGGCCAAAGACAAAAGGTTTGATCTGATAATCCGTACCGAACGCGACATCGGTTCCGACTTCTGTGCCAATGTCATGCGGTTGTTTAAGGCCACGCTGCATGAGGAAGGTTATGCCGGTACCGTAAAGATTAACGTTAAAGAAAAGTTTATCAAAATATGCGATGATAGTGCCGAAAGCCAAACTTTAGCAGACGGAATTTATATATGAGCAAGACGGAAAACAGGACCTTTTCTTTCGACCCGCTGGGATATTACGCCATTCTCGGCGTGGCGTATGACGCTTCCGAAACTGAAATCAAGCAGAATTATCGCGAACGCGCCAAGCTTTTGCATCCGGATCGGAATCCGGGCGAAAACGCTCTGGAAAATTTTCAGAAGCTGTCCGTGGCCTATGATGTGCTGAAAGACGAAACTTCACGTCTGATTTACGACCTGATGGCACAGACGCACCCCCGGGAAAGCTTTCCGGATATCAATGCCCTTAAACCGTATAAAAACCGTGCCGGCGAAGAGGACGTTTTTGTCCGGACGCTGAATTTGCGTCTGGTAACCGGAAAAATTATCCGTTTTACCGATGTTGAAAATCAGGAAATCTGCAATTTCGGGGAAGCAAAAGCGGCGGTTTTGCTGGCCTCGGTTTCCAATTGGGCTTTAGGCTGGTGGCATCCGCAGGCTTTTGTCCGCAATATTCGCGCGCTGGTCGGCAATATTCGCGGCATCAATGCCAATCGCCGCGAAAATTTTACGCTGCTGGCTCACAATGCCGTCGCTTATTGGGAAGACGGAAAAAAAGAACAGGCGCTGCTGTCCGCTTTGCAGGCGGGAGCCTATGCCGACGCTGTCCGGAAGAATCTGCTTAACCGGTTTATCGCCATGCTCGGGGTTCGCAGCAGTGTGCGGATTCCGGCCTGGAATTTCGGAATGCTCAAAGGATTGCAGCTGATTATTCCCGGCCTTGCGGTTTTGGCGGTTCTTTTATCGCTGAGCACTAAGGTCATGACCGATTCGGAACTGAGCAAATATTTCTCTCGCAACAACGAAATCAAGTATTTTCAACAGGTACAGTTTCGTACCGGCGGCGAAACGGTTGATGATATGGTTGTCGGCCGGATTATTGATCTTCCCGCCGATCCCGAGGACGTCAATATGCTTTACCATACCACCGGGGAGGTCAGAGCCATGCACGGGCCTTCGGACGATTTCGGTTTTCGTTCGCGGAGATAGGGCCGGGTGGGTGTTCCGCATGGTTTTGCGGAGCGCTGTTTTATGTACCTTATTTAACCCAATTTAAATTTCTAAAAATGAAAAAACTGCTGATCCTTTTCGCCTGCCTTCCCCTGCTCGGGGCCTGCACGCAAACCGAACCGGTTTCCGGAAACCGCGCTGCGGCGATCGTCGCCGAAATCCACAACCCCCGCTCCAAAAACGTCGTCGTGGCTTCGCACCGGGGCGACTGGCGCAACTACCCCGAGAACTCGATCGCCGCCATCGAATCGGTGATCGGCATGGGCGTGGACATCATGGAGCTGGACCTGAAACTCACGAAGGACAGTGTGCTGGTGCTTTGCCACGACCGGACGATCGACCGCACGACTTCGGGCAAGGGCCGCGTCTGCGACATCACCTACGACTCGATCCGGCGGTGCGTGCTGAAGACGGGTCACGGCGTGAAGACGACGCACCGTATGCCGACGCTCCGCGAGGCGCTGGAGGTGTGCAAGGACCGGATCGTGGTCAATGTCGACCAGGGTTACGAGTACTACGACCTGGTGCTGGCCGTCACGGAGGAGCTGGGCGTCACGGACCAGATTCTGATCAAGGGCAAGCGCAGCACGGATGCCGTGGCCGCGAAGTTCGCCGAGCATCCGCGCAACATGATGTACATGCCGATCATCGACATCCTCAAGCCGCAGGGCAGGGCGCTTTTCGCCGAGTATCAGGAAAAGGGCATCGCGCCGCTTGCCTACGAGGTCTGCTGGAACAAATACACCCCCGAGGTGAAGGAGTGCATGGACAAGGTCGTGGCGGGCGGCTCGAAACTGTGGGTCAACTCGCTCTGGGCCTCGCTCTGCGGCGGGCTGGACGACGATGCGGCCTTCGGCGGCGACCCGGCGGAAGTCTACGGGAAGCTGGTCGACATGGGGGCCACGATGATCCAGACGGACCGTCCCGAACTGCTGATATCCTACCTCCGCTCGCGCGGGCTGCATAATTAAGGAGCTGCAATGAACCGCATTTCCCGCTTCTACCGCATCAGCGCCCCCGCTCCCGCCCGGGAGATGGACGAGGCCGCCCGCGACAAATACTACCGCCGCCTGCGCATGCAGGCCTTCATCGCCGCCACGCTCGGTTACAGCCTCTACTACGTCTGCCGGACGAGCCTCAACGTGATGAAGAAACCGATTCTCGACAGCGGCTCGCTGGACGCCTCGCAGCTGGGCGTTATCGGCTCGGCGCTGCTGTTCGCCTATGCCATCGGCAAATTCGTCAACGGATTCATCGCCGACTACTGCAACATCAAA
>ERZ827450.1940-NODE-1940-length-18798-cov-3.733127_pt1 | contig 18798 bp, 9 predicted proteins | sample MGYA00519773_ERZ827450 | MGnify/ENA primary metagenome ERZ827450 (study PRJEB31778, sample SAMEA3449306) | human gut metagenome | biome: human gut; feature: human-associated habitat; material: faeces | place: United Kingdom | collected 2010/2012 ...
TCTCGGTTGCAGCCTGCTTGTTTGTCAGCGTCATTCGACCGCCAGCTCCCGGTCGATCCGGTCGGCCATGTAGCGGCAGAAACTGCGCGTATCGGCCAAGGGAGCCGACGCAGCGCCCCGCCGGTACATCGCCTTCATGTCGAGCAGCAGTCCGTAGAACAGATGCTCCCGGAAGGCGGGAATCACCCGCGGCGTCCGGTAGCCGTAGGCGGCGCCCTGCACCTCGCCGGCGCCCAACGGCGTGAAATCGTCGGCCCGGCGCTCCGCCGGCATGTCCGGAAGCGCCCCGGCGTCAGTCGCCGGGAACAGATCGCCGCCGTCGGACAGCGAACCGGACCCGTCAAACAGCGCGAAGGCGCTTCCCGAACCCGACGAAGGCTTATCTTTGACGTTGGCCGCGGCGACGGTCGATTTGAGCAGCGACTGTTGCAGATTACGGACATGGTCCGTCAGCGGTTCGCGCGAACGGAGCCGCTCCTCGAACCACGCCACGAGGTCCTTCGCCATGAGGTCGGCCGTATAAGGATCGTCGGCCTTCGAAGCCGCGAGGCCCAGCGTTCCGAGCTTTTCAAGAAGCGTGCGCGCAATCCGGCGCTGGAGGTATTCGCATGCCTGCACGCGGTTGTAAACGTTCTTCGACACCCCCTGCCGGTCGATCCAGCCGAGGTCGGCGGTCAGGGCGAGCGCCTCGCGCAGGGCGCGTCGCTGCACTTCGCGCGGCACGGCCGTGCAGGCGGGCCGGGCCGTTCCCTCGTAGACCGGATTCATATAGACGCCCCCGATGTAGCGCATCAGCTGCAAGGCGAGGGAGTTGACGCGCAGAACCATCTCCGTGAGCAGCTCCTCGCGGAACTTGTAGTCGCCGTCGCGGCCCGAAAGCCACCCGTCGCCGTGCTCGGCGACATATTTCAGATTGGCCGATTGCAGCGCCACGCTCCGGAACAGGTCGTCGCCCAGGTCTCCGGCCCCCACGCGGGGATCGTAAGTCCCGGAGGCGTACTGCGCGAAGAAACAGCGGGGGTCTCCCTCCTTCGAGGCGAGCAGGCGGCGCAGCTCCGGAACCTCGTCGTGCGGCGTCACAGCCCCCGGAACGGGCTTGTAGAGCCACTCGACGGCCAGGTAATCGTAAGGACCCAGCGCATCGGCCACGAGCTTCACACCGCGCTCCCTGTCGCCCGGCTGCGCGACGATGTTGTAGAACACGTCGTCGGTGATCGACGCCGCCAGGCCGTTTTCCCGCGTAAACGACGGCGAACGGAGCGAGTCGGTCAGATAGGCCGACGAGGCGGCGTAGTTGGGCATCACGCCGAAAGCCGAGGCCGCACGGCGGGCCACCATGGCCGTTAGGGCGTCGGCGATCTGACGCGCCGAAGGCTGCGTGGTGCGCGCCTCGGGGTCGGCGGCCGACAACGTCAGGAGCAGCTTCTTCTGAATGGCGGCCGTGAAATTGAAGGGCACGAAGATGTCGGTCCCGAGGATTTCACCGCTGCGCGGATCGACCCACGAGGCGGTGTAGAGTTCCGAATTGGAGGTTCCCGTGCGCCGCACGCAGTTGTTATAGAGGCTGTTGTCGTTGAAAGCCGGATCAGCCGGAAAAGGCTCTACCCGCACGACATCCTTGCAGCCGATCTTCGCGAAGGCATCGTTCCACAGCAGAAGCCCCCGCTCGACGGCGGCATAGGCCGAAGCGTCGAAAGCCGTGTCGACGTAAAACACCACGGGACGCACCTTCCCCGCGCTGTCGAGGATCGAACGGCGGCAGGCGTAATAATCGGTTTTGGCCTCCTGCTCCCGGTCCGAGAAGCGTTTGAACGCCTTGGCCGCCAGCCCGAGCCGCTGGTCGCAGAGCCGCATCCGCCGTTCGGGATCGCCCAGCACGCGGAGCGTGCGGCGGGCGACGATCGACTGGGGCTTGTCTTTCCACAGGTCGAGCAGGCCGAGGAAGCTGACCGTCGTGCCGTAGGAAAGCTCTCCCACCACCGAAACGCACCCTTTTCCGCCCGTCACGCCGGTCAGCATCGAACGGTCCTTCTTGTAATCGGCCTTGGCCGTCATCCAGCCGCCGTAGGTGTTGCCGCCCTCGGGGTCGATCGGACGCAGGCGTTTGACGTCCCCGACGAAAAGCGCCGTGACGTCGACGACGGACGATTTCCCGTCGGGCGTGCGGGCCTTCACGGCATACGAGGCCACGATCGGACCGATGTTGCTCCGCCCGACGGCCTCACGCATCGCCGGGCTGCCGTCGACGATCACCACCGGAGCGAACTCCCGCATGCAGAGGAGCGTGTCGCTCTTCCCGCGGCCGAACTCGACCATGTAGGGCGGCACGGGCTGCTGGTGGGCCAGTCCGTCGCCGGGATCGCCCGTCCACTCGATCGTCGTGGTGATCATCAGCCCCCGGCCGAGCAGCGAATCGGGGAGTTCGAGGTAGAGTTTGTCCGCAGTCAGGTGCAGGGTCAGCCCGCCGCCGCGGACAGTCTCCACCCGCTTGTCCTTGAACAGTTTCTCGTAGGGAGTCGCCTTGGCGGCGGTATCGGCCTCCTGCTTCTTTTTCTTGTCGCGCTTCCTGTCCCCGGCTCCGGCTTCCACGGCGGCCGAACCGGCCGCCCGGACGGGCCGAGACGCCGCCGGCAGCAGCAAGATTCCCGCCAGCAGCGGAAGGAAAGCTATTTTAAACAGTTTCATCATGGTCCGGAAGATTTATTTTTTCAACGCTTTCTCGATGTTGCGCAGCAACAACTCGTAGTGCAGGCGCGCTTCGCCCGTCGCCGAAGCGCTCTTCGTGCGGAGCATCGCACGCAGTTTGAGCAGCGCGGCATAATCCCCGGCCTCGGTGTTGCGCGGGTCGTAGTAGTTCAGGCGCGGAGAGCCGTAGCCCAGCAGCGGCGCGGTGTCGACGCGGTGCGCGGCGGAGAAGGTTTCGAAGGGGTCGTGGCCGCAGCGTTCCCCGCAGGCGGTGAGCGCCGCGGTGCGGGCCGCATGCTCCCCAAGGAAGGCGGGAACGGGCATCAGTCCCTCGTCGGAGACCAGCTTCTTCTCCTCCCGCGCCCCCGTCCCGGTGTATTTCAGCCCGGCCGAAAGGCTGAGACTGCGGACGTATTCGCGCTGGAGCATCATCTCCAGTGCATCGGGCGTGCGGCCCTTCAGCGTCGAAGCCCACACGAATTCATAGACATCCCTGCGGCACTCCTCGGGCGTGTAGGCCTCCTTTTCGGCCAGCGCGGCGCTCAAAGCCACACGCGCCGGGGCGGCCACGACGACCGACACCAGCGAAGCCATGATCGACTCGGCGGGCGAACCCATCAGCGGCATGTCGCGGATCAGTTCGGCGTTGTCCAGCCACTTCATGTCCTTGAGCTGCGCGAGACAGAACAGCAGGGCTTCGCGCTGGCGTTCGCGCGGCACGCTGCGGTAGGCTTCCACGGGGTCGCCCTCCATCTTCTCGGCGAAGTAGATGCCGCCGACGTTGGCCAGCACGTGGTTCAGGTAGCGGATATACTGCGTGAGCACCTCGTCGTAGAGGGTGCGCCGCTGGGAGAAATCGGGGTCCTGGGCGCTGATCCAGGCGTTCATGTTGCCGAGAATGTATTTCAGATTGGCGATGCCGTAGCCCGAGGCCTTCACGGCGTCGTCGCCCAGATCCTCCGACTGCGAACGGGGATCGATCGAGCGGCTGAACTGCTGCTTGCCGAAACGGTAGACCGAATCGGCGGCGGCCCCGGTTATCCATTTCGAAGTGACGGCATATTCGTCGGCAGCCGTCGCAGCGTCGGGCACGGGCGTGTAGAGCCATTTCACGGCATAGTAGTCGTAGAGGCCGAAACGCGGCGGGGTGAGCTTCACGCCGCGCTCCCTATCCCCGGGCCGGGCCACGTAGTTGAAGCGAGCGTAGTCCATGATCGAGGTGGTCGTGCCGTACTTCTGCGTGAACGACGGCGAGCGGAGCGAATCGACAGGAATCACCGCCGAGGCGCTCATGTTGTGCATGTAACCCAGGCAATGGCCGACCTCGTGGGCCACGACGTAGCGCAGTCCGTCGCCGATCACCTCCTCGGGAATCGTCACGGCGCGCACGCGCTCGTCGGCCTGCGCCGTCTGGACGAACAGCCAGTTGTTCAGCAGTTTCATCACGTCGTGGTAGACATAGACCGAAGCGTTGAGTATCTCGCCGCTGCGCGGATCGACCCACGAAGGCCCCATGGCGTTGGCGATGGCGATCGGCGCGTAGCGAATGCACGAATACTTGATGTTGTCGGGATCGAATTCGGGATCGTCCTTCGGATAGGGCTTTGCGGCGATGGCGTTTTTAAATCCGATGCGCCCGAAAGGCTCGTTCCACTGGTCGACGGCCTCGAAAATATGCTTTTTCCACATCTCCGGGAATCCGTCGTCGACGTAGAAAACGATCTGTTTCTTCGGCGCGACCCGCTCGCCGCGCTTCCAGGCATCCATGTCCGACGGCTCCAGCCGCCAGCGGTGGGCGTAGTAGATCACCTTGGCACGCTGCTCGCGCTCGCTGAAAAGCACCTTGCCGGTCGGGAACACCGACATGCGGCTGTCGGTGATGCGCGGACGGTAAGGCTCGCGGGGCAGCAACACCAGCGAACGGGTCATCACGGCCGTCAGCGGCTGGTCCTTGACCAGCGTCGTGCGGCCGCGGGTGAGCGTGAAAATATAGCTCAACGTACTGCGCACCACCACATTGTCGCTGAAAGCCTTGATTTCGCCCAGCATCGAACGCTCCTTCTGAAAGGTCTTCTTCAGCTCGAAAGCCGTATAAAGTCCGTACTTCGAGAAGGGCGACATCTCCTCCACGTCGGCCACGAACAGGTCCGTGACGTTGACCACCACGGCCGTGCTGTCCCGGTTCCAGGCCTCGATCTTGTAATTGCGCAGGATGGGATCGGCCGTGTTCCGCTTCACCGCCTCAGCCAGCGCGCGGGAAGCCCCCGTCTCGTCGGTGATGTTCTCGCAGTTGACCGTACGCAGTTGGACCGAACGGTCGTTGCGCGTGAAAACCACGTGCAGCGGATAGTCCGACTTGGAGCCGGTCGTCGCCGCAGCGTTGTCCGAAACCTCCGAAATGGTCGATCCGAGCAGCATTTCGCGCCCGAAAAGCGAATCGGGAATCTCGAAATAGAGCTTCCCCTTGACGTCGTGCAGGCGGAACATGCCGTCGGCCACCGTATGTTTCTCCTTGAAGAGTTTGTCGTAATCGCTTTCCTTCGGTTTTTCGGCCGAACTCTCCGCCTTCTTCGAAGCGGAGGATTTGGGCTTCTTCGCCGTCGCCGTCGCCGCCGTGAGGCAGAGCAACAGCACCAATAGTTTTCGGATCATCTGCTGAAATTTAGAATTGTGTTCGAGGTTCTTTTCGTCCCGGTTCCTGCGCCCGTTTCATAATAAAGAGGGAATTTTGCCGGAAACGACATACACGAAGGCCGAAAAAAATGGGCCGCGTCGTGTGACGCGGCCCGCTCATCCCTGATTTTCAGCGGATCAGTACATATACTCGGTTTTGGATGGGTTGCCTCCCTGCTGCGACCACGACGCGGCGCAGCCCTCGGCCGCACCCTTCACCGCGAAGACGGTGGGCTTGTCATCCTTCATGCCGTTGACGTAGATCGTGCCGTCGTAGGAGATCGTCGGCGACGAACGCAGCTCGTCGGCCAGCTTGATCTCCGCCACGCGCGAGCCGTCCTCCGGGCGGAGTTTCACCAGCTTGCCCGTAGTCCGGTCGTTGTAATAGACGAAGCCCTGATCGTCAACGGCCGGAACGCCGTTGATGTCGCCGTCGGCGGCGTGCTCCCAGCGTTTCACGCCCTGCGCGGAGATGGCCGTGACGTGGGCCGCCACGCTGCCGGTCTTCTGCGTCGCGGCGTAGACCGTGCCGTCCTCGCCCAGCGCCACGCCCATGCCCGACTGGGCGCAATCGCCCTTGACGGGACAGTACCAGTCCGGTTCGGGCGTCTGCCCGTAGACGGTCTTTGCCGGATCATAACAGTAGACGACACCCCCGCCCAGACTCTTGTCCGCACGCACGCCCTGGTTCTGGAACAGGATGTAGACCTTGCCGCCGGGCCCCGACGCAGGCTGCGTGCCGTTCGGCGCCTCGCACGTAGCATCCTTGCCGCTGCCGCCGTAGTTGTGCTCGCGGCCGTTCGACTTCACGCAGGAGAATTTCCACTTGCCCGCGCCGTCGGGGAAGAAGACGCGCATGCCGTGACTGCCGCCCGTACCGGCGATCACCATGCCGTTTTTGAGCGGCAGCACGCCGCCGTAGGAGCCGCCGTTGACGTGCCGCTCGTCCACCAGGTCGCCCGACGATTTGTCGTAGACCTGGAAATTCTGATGCCCCGAAGGCACGTTGCGCGCCACAATGAAGAGATATTTCTCGGTGACGGCCGGCGAGAGTAACCGGAAGCTGGTGTTCACGCCCGTATTCACATGCCAGACCTGCGAGCCGCCCCCGGCGCCGCCGCTGACGGCGTAGAACGCGCTGCCTCCCGCACCCTTGTTCGGCTCGTTGAAGCCCGCCAGCGCGTAGACCGTGCCGTCCTCGTCGACCGAAGGCGTCGGCGACTGCACCTTGATCGAACCGCTGTTGTTCTCGGCCGACGCACCGTCCTTGCCGATGTCGAAGGCCCAGAGACGCTCGCCGGCCTTCGTGAAGCAGACCAGCGAATAACCCGTCGAAGTCACATAGACATACTCGCCGTCGGGGCTGACCGCGGGCGACGTGCCGAACACATAGGCGTCCTTCGTGTCGTCGTAGGGGTACGACCAGAGCAGGTCGAGGCTGATGGCGCCGCGGCCCACGTCGATGGTCACCGTCTTGGTGTTCCTGCCTTTCTTGTTGTCGGTCACGGTCAGCGAGACCTCCGTAGCCCCCTGCGCCGCGAAGGTGAATTCGGGGTTCTGCTTGTCGGAGGTCGTGGTTCCGAATTTCCACTCCCAGGCCACCACCTCGCCGTCCTCGTCGGTCGAACGGTCGGAGAATTGCACCGGTTCGCCCGCCACTACCTTCTCGGGTGACCACGAGAAGTCGGCCACGGGCCGGATGTTGTTGTCCACGACCCGAATGGTCTTCTCGAACGACGACTTCTTCGCCCCGCGGTCGGAGGTAACGGTCAGCTTGATGACATACTCTCCGGCCTGATCGTAGGAGATGTTCTCCGGAGTGGTTTCGTAGGAGACGACGCCCTTGCCCAGCTCCCATTTGCAGATGGCGATCAGGGCGTTTTCGGCCGTCGAAGTGTTGGTGAGCACCACCGGATCGCCCACATCGTAGGACTCCTTGTCGGTGGTGAACGAGGCGTGGACCGCCACTTCCTCGTCCGGCTGGCAGGAGACGGCCCCCATGAGGGCGAAAGCGGCCAGCATATAGATAAATCGTTTCATTTCAATCGGTTTTGAGCTTTGGTTGCAGGATTACTTGAACTCTAACACGGCCGCGATGGGATAGTGGTCCGAAATGTAGGGGACCTTCTCGTAACGCTGGTCGACGGTGGCGAAGCGCAGGGGCGTGAAGCCCGAGCTGAAGATGTGGTCGATGCGCGGGTAGTTGGTCGCCCCGCCGAAGTTGTTGAACGACGCCTTGTTGTCGGTCACGGGAGCGGTCGTGCGCGCGTCGGCCATGAACTTCTTCACGCCGTCGAAAATCGGGCTGTCGAGCATCTTGTTGAAGTCGGCGGTCAGCACCGTCGGCTGGTTGTCGGGGTTGAGCGACCGGATCTTCGCCTCGATCAGCTCCATCGACTTCTGGGCCGCCACCTGCCCCACATGGTCGATGTGAGTGTTGACGTAGAAGAACTTGCGGCCCGACTTGTAGTGAGTGAACACGGCCCACGTGGCCGTGCGGTAGGTCGAGGCGTCCCAGCCGACCGACGGGACGTCGGGGGTGTCGGAGAGCCAGAAGGTCCCCCACTTTTCGAGCTTCACGGCATCGGCGAGATAGTAGATGGCCATGAACTCACCGGCATTCTGGCCGTCGGTGCGGCCCACGCCGACGCTCTTGTAGCCCGCGCAGTTCTCGTCCATGTAGGTCTTCTGGTCGAGCCGCGCCTCCTGCACGCCGAGCACCGTCGGCTGCTGGTCGGCGAACATCGCCGGAACGGCCTTCTTGCGGTTGTCCCAGCTGTTCGTTCCGTCGTCGCCAGAGCTGTAACGGATATTGAACGACATGACTTTCAACTGATTGTCATCAAGGCCGGGATTGACCGGCTCTTCCGGCTCGTCGCCGGGCTGGGGTTTGTAGAATTCCGAGTAATCGGGCTTCGGATCGCTGCACCCGGCGGCGAAAACGAAGGCGAAACTCAACGTAAACGTCAGTAAATAACGAAATATTCTCATGGTCTTTCTATTTTTATTCGTTGTCCCAGTAGGGGTTCTGCGAGATCGTATAGCCCGCGTTCTTATAATCCCGGATCACCTTGGCGGGAATCGGATAGAGGTACTGGCGGCCGTCGGGATACCAATAACGATCGCCCGCACCGGTCTTGTAGACCAGATCATAACCTGCCACGGCATTCGCCTCGGCATAAAGCCCCACGCCGTCCTGATTGACGCGGACGGCGATGTTCTTGTAGGCCGCCGGAGCCGACGCAACCTCGCCTTCGGTGAAATAGTAGTCGTTCACGCCGTCGCCGTTGACGTCGACGGGCTGCTCCAGGCCGGGGATGTGGATGCCGGTCCACGGCAGGGTCTCCATCAGAGAGCCGCACTTCCAGCGGCGCAGGTCGTCGAAGCGCATGCCCTCGGCGACGAGTTCGATGGCCCGCTCGCGGCGGATTTCGAGCAGCACGGGGCTGGTCACATCCGGGTAGAAGGTGCTTTGCAGGTAGCTGTCGACGGTCGCGGGCAGCGTCTCCGTGCCGCCCGTGATGCCCGCACGCTTACGCAGCGCGCCGACCGTGAGCGCCCATTCGGAGTCGGTGATCAGGCCCAGTTCGGCCTGCGCCTCGGCGTAGTTGAGCAGCACCTCGGCATAGCGGATCAGCGGAATGCTGTTGATGTTCTTCGCACCGCCGTCGTACTTCGACTCGTCGAGCGTGTACTTGATCACCTGGTAACCCGTGAGCGAAAGGTTTTTGATGTCGGCGACTGCCGTCTTGCCGTCCCACAGGAAATTGCGGCCGCGCACGGTCTGCTCCAGGCGCAGGTCGCGCCCCTCCATCTCCTCGGCGAAGGATTTCACGGCGTAGTCGGCGGCGGCGGTGAAGGGCGTGCCGTCCTGCTTGAGGTAGGTGTGGACGAACGAGCGGACGAGGCTCCAGCACAGTCCGTACGAGCGGGCGTTGAACCACCAGTTCTGCTCGCCGAAGATACCGGATTTCTCGTTGGCGCAGACGGCGAGGATCACCTCCTGCGTCAGCGGCGTCTCGCTGTAAAACAGATCGCGATAGGCGCCCTTCTTGCCCGCGGCGGTGTTGAGCGAACAACCGCTGTTGTCGATCACCAGCTTGGCGGCCTTGGCGGCCTCGCGGTACAGCTCCTCGGGGGTTATCTCAAGCCCCGTGAGGTTGTGGTAACGGCGGTAGGCCGCTTCGAAGAGGCAGACGCGCGACTTGAGCGCGGCGGCGGCCCAGCGCGTGAGCGTCGCGCTGCCGGTCGACGAGGTGGCCTGGATGTGCTCGTAGGCGAAATCGAGGTCGGCGATCAGGTTGCGGATGATCACGTCGCGGCTGTCGCGGTCCTTGTACATCACGTCGTTCTGGTAGGACTGGATGTCGTTGGGGAACCAGGGCACTTCGCCGTAGGTGGTCAGCTTGTCGTAGTAGAACCACGCACGGAACCAGCGCGCGATGCCGAGGTAGTTGTCGCGCGTCTCGGCGTCGACGGTGCAGTATTTCGGGTCGTTGCAACCGTCGATGAAGTAGTTCACGTTCTTGAGCGTGCCCCAGCTCCAGCTGGTCGCGGTCTCGGTGTTGTAGGCCCCCTGCTTGATGAAGGTGTCGGTGTTGCTGACGGCTCCCACGTCGCACATCTTGTCCTGCATGAAGCCGTTCTTGAGCGTCGGCAGGGCTTTGTAAAACGAATTGGAGTAGAGTTCGAGACCCGATTTCGATCCGAAAATCATCGATTTGTCGGCTTTCACCTGCACGTTCTCCGTCAGGTCGCACGATGTGGCGAACGCAACACAGCCCACGAGCAGACTCCGGATATAGGTTGATCTTTTCATAGCGCGTAAACAGTTTAATAGGTGATCGAGATGCCGAAGCTGAAGCTGCGCATCACGGGATAGTTATGTCCGTCGCCCTTGTTGTCGGAAGAGGAGGACTGGAGGTCGGTGTCGGACTTCTTGTTGGCCACCGTCACGTCGAAATCCTTCGTGTAGCGGTAGAGCGGCGACCAGCTCCAGAGGTTCTCGCCCGAAAAGTAGACCGAGACCTTCGAAAGGCCGATCTTCGAGATCCACCGTTTGGGCAGTTCGTAGCCGAACTGAAGGTTCTTCAGACGGATGTAAGACACGTCCTGCAGGTAGCGCGTATTGACGTTGACCGTATTGGCGTTCATCGGGCCGTAGTAGCCCACGTAGCGCGGCAGGTAGGCGTTCGGGCGCTCCTCGGTCCAGTAGTTTTGCAGATGCCACGTCGGAACCTGGTTGTAGGGACGGTTGTACATGCCCCAGAAAAGGCTCTCGTCGCTGGGGAACCACTGCTGTCTGCCCACGCCGTCGAACAGCGCCGAGAGGAAGAACCCGTTCCAGTCGGCATTGAGCGAAATGGTGTAGAGGTAGCGCGGCTCGGAGTTGCCGATGATCTTCCTGTCGCCCGGATCGTCGACCGTGCTGCTGCCGCGGTCGATGGCGTCGTTCCCGTTCAGGTCCTCGAAGCGCATGTCGCCCGGATAGGTGATGTACTTCTCGGAGGTCTGCATGATGTCATTCTTGTAGCCCTTGCCGCCGAACGCCGCGTCGATTTCGGCCTGCGACTGGAACAGCCCGTTGCAGACGAAACCCCAGATCTCGCCCAGACGCTGCCCCTCGTAGTAATCGGAGAGCTTGCGCGAGGCGTTGTTATAGCGGTCGATTATGGAATAATAGTCGGCCAACGTCGCCTTGATCCCGAAATTGAAGGGCTTGCCCGCCAGCTTGAACGAGTCGTTGTAGCTCAGCGCGATTTCATAGCCGTAGGTGCTCATGTCGGCGTAGTTGCCCTTGGGGGCCGTCGCTCCGAAGGTGTCGGGAAGCGTCGGGCCGACGGTGTACATGTCGACCGTCTTGCGGACGTAGTAGTCGGCCGTGAGGTTCAGCCTGCCGTTCAGGAAACCGGCGTCCAGTCCCACGTCGAAGGTCTTGGAGGTCTCCCAGCCGATGTTGTCGGGAATCTGCCCCGGAAGGCTCGTATAGCGCAGCTTGGCCTGCCCGTAGAGGTAGCGGGCCGCATCGCCCGAACCGGTACCGAAGGTCGACAGACCGAACGTTTCGAGATAGGTGTAGGGATCGACGTTGCTGTTGCCCAGCGCACCGTACGAAGCACGCACCTTGAGGTTCGAAACGGCCTTGGGGCTGACGTTCCAGAACTTCTCCTGCGAAACGCGCCAGGCGGCCGAAGCCGAGGGGAAGAAGCCCCACTGCGAGTTGTCGGGGAATTTCGACGAACCGTCGTAGCGGCCGTTGACTTCGAGCAGGTAGCGGTCGTCGTAGGCGTAATTGAAACGGAAAAAAGCGCCCACGTAACGCCAGCGGCTGCCGCCGGCGGTGATCGACATGACGTCGCCCAGCGCGAAGTTGATGTTGCCGGCATCGGGCATCAGAAGCCCGTTGCGCTCGGAGTAGGTCGACTTGTAGTCCTGCTGCTCGTAGTTGTAACCGGCCAGCGCCTTGAAATAGTGCTTCTCGGCGAAGGTGTCCTCGAACTCGGCGTAGGCATTGGTGGCGATATAGGTCGTCAGTTGCAGCGACTCCTTCATCACGTCGTCGGTCTCGGGCGTGCCGAGGTAGATGGTTTCGCCCTCGTAGGCGCTGTAAGGAATGGCCGTGGTCTTCTTGGTCTCGGTGTAGTCCTTGGTGCGGAACGAGAAGTCGCCCGTCAGGCGCAGGCGGTTCTCCAGCATCGTGACGTTGAGCGTGGTGGTGTTCTTGAGTGTCTTGGTCGTACGGTCGAGCCAGTTGTTGCCCGTCACCAGGCCGCCGATGGCATAGGCGCCCGACTTGGTGAGCGTACCGTCGGGATTGAAGATCGGCGACGAGGGGTGTCCCTGGTCGTTGACCGAACGCCACAGCACGCCGCCGCCCTCCTTCGAGTAGCCCATCGGCTGACGGTAACGGTCGTGCGTATAGTCGAAATTATTACTGATTTTCAGCCATTTGAATACCTGCGAGGAGACCTTCGAACGGAGGTTCATCGTGCGGTAGGTGTCGGGCGTGAAGTTGAACAGGCCGTCGTAGTCGTACAGACGCCCCGAAAGGTAGTGGCTGATCTTGCCGTTCGAACCGCTGACCGAGACGTTGTGCGTCTGGGCGATCACCGTATTCTTGTAAAGCGCGTCGTAGTAGTTCGTATTGCCGTAGTAGACGTATTTGCCGTCGGGATCGACGGTCGTTTCGAGTTTGTTGCCCGCCAATTTGCGCTGGCGGAAGGTGTCGAGCCACGCACGCGAAAAGTCCTGCGAGTTGTTGAAGCCCGTCGGCTCGTTGAAACGGTAGTTGTACCATGCGTCGTAGAAGAGGCGCGAATAGACGTAACCGTCGTCCACGACGTCGGGAATGGCCGTGGGCTGCTGGATGGAGACGTTGCCCGTGTAGTTGATCGTGAACTTGTCGGTGAGTTTGCCCGGGTCCTTGGTGGTGATGAGCACCACGCCGTAGGGTGCGCGCGAACCGTAGATGGCGGCCGAAGCTGCGTCCTTGAGCACCGAGACCGACTCGATGTCGTTGGGGTTGAGCATCGCGGGGTCGCCCTCGACGCCGTCGATCAGCACCAGAGCCGATCCGCCCGCGCCGATCGACGTCTTGCCGCGAATGTTGTACGACGCCGAGCGGTTGGGCTTGCCGTCGGCCAGCGAAATATTGAGGTTGGGCACGGCGCCCTGCAACATCTGCGTGACGTTGGCCACGGGACGGTTCTCCAGAAGTTCCGAGGAGACCTGGTCGACGGCGCCCGTCAGGTTGGCCTTCTTCTGCGTGCCGTAGCCCACGACCACCACCTCGTCGACGAGCGTGGCGTCCTCCTTCAGCTCCACGGTGACGAACGAACGGTTGCCGACCGGGATTTCGGCAGAGGCGTAGCCCAGCGCCGAGACTTGCAGCACGGCGCCGTCAGCCAGACCCTCGAACGAGAACGAGCCGTCGGTCCCGGAACTCACGCCGCGGGTGGTTCCCTTGACGATCACCGCGGCCCCGACAACGGGCTGGCCCGCGGCATCCCGGACGACGCCCTTAACGGATTGCGGCACAGCGGCACTCTGCCGGGGGGGGGGAAAGGTAAATCTTGCCGTCGCGGATCTCGATTTCGACCTTGTCGTCCGCCAGCAGCTGTTTCAGCGCCGCACGCACGTCGACATCCGCGACGGCGATGCTGACGACCTTGTCGGGATTGACCGTCGGACGCGCGTAGTAGAACGTGTAGCCCGTCTGCTCGGTAATCCGCCCGAACACCTGTTCGAGCTTGGCATTCCGGAAATTCAACGTCACTTTCTGCGCCCGGGCCGTCAGGGCCGTCCCGGCTACACAAAGCAGCATCAGAAATAGTAGTCTGATTCGTTTCATACAGATTAGTTTAGGTAGTTGTTTACTAAAAAGCCCGTTTGCGCGCTTTTCACAGAATAGACACGCAAACGGGAAAAAACGATGAGCCGAAACTCTTTTTTTTATCTGAAACTTACCTTTATTTCTGTTTTGGTGCGTTCGAAACGCACCGGAGAGATCAGTTCCATTTCACGCAAAACATTATCCAGCAGCGTATTGTCGGTCGCAAAGGTGTAGGATATGGGGCGATCGGGCTGTCCGTCGGTTTCGAAGCGCACGTCGTACCACCGCGAAAGGGTTTCGAGCACCTCTGCAAGGGGCGTGTCGCGGAACGAGATCACGTCGTCCTTCCAGATCGAATAACGCATGGCGTCGGCGCCGCGGACGATCCGCCCCTCGCCCGAGCGCCGGTCGTAGAGCAGCTGTTCGGAGGGCGACAGTTCGAAACGACCGCCGCGGCGGTCGTCGAGCACCACGCGCCCCTCGTCGAGCGTTACGGCGACGATGTCATCGTCGCGGTAGGCCTTGACGTTGAACGACGTGCCGAGCACCTGGATCTCTCCGCCCTCGAACTCCACGACGAACGGCCGCCGGGGATTGTGGGTCACCTCGAAGTAGGCTTCGCCTTCGAGCCGGATGCGACGCTCGAAAAGCCCGAACTTCACGGGATAGTGGATTTTCGACTCGGAATTGAGGTGGGCGACCGTGCCGTCCTGAAACAGGCACTGCGTACGCCGCCCCCGGTCGACGACGAATTCGCCGTACTCCGCATCCGAAAAGATGCCCCCTACCTGACGGTCGAGACGCAGGGCGACGCCCAGCACCAGCGCGACGGGAATCACGACGGCGGCGACGCGAAAAAGAATGCGGCGCCGCCGGCCGCGCGTGAGGGCGGTTTTGATCCGCGCGAAGATGCGCTCCGAGGCGACCTCCTCCCGCTCATAGTCGCCGCAGGACTCCTGCCGGTCGAAGTCGCGGCCGATGTAGCGACTGGCCCATGCCTGGCCCGAATCGGTGGCGAGCCACTCGGCGACCGAAGCGGCCTCGGCGGCGGTGGCGCGGTTTTCGAGCGTCTTATGCAAAAGTTCTTCCGAAGGTCTGTTCATAAAAATAAAGTTTGCAGGATGAAGATAAGCAGGACGATATGGCCGAAACGGCTCTTCAGGAGTTTGACGCCCTCCTGGTAGTGCGAACGGACGGTGTTGACCGAAAGATTGAGCATTTCGGCGATCTCGGGATTCGAATAGCCCGCCTTGCGCAGGTACATGACCTGCCGCTTCTGGGTCGGAAGCCCCGCGATCACCGTATCGAGCTTCTGCAAAAGATCCTCGCGCTCGATCTGCGCGTCGAGCGGGTCCGAGGCCTCGGGGACGAGCTGCGCCAGGCGGTAGCTGTGCACCAGCTCGGTATTGCGGCTGCGCAGGTAATTGAGGATGTAGTTGCGGGTCATCGTGTAGAGGTAGTTCCGCAGGCTCAGCATGACGGTCATCTCCTGCCGCCCGATCCAGAGTTTCACGAAGACGTGCTGCACGGCGTTCTCGGCCGCGGAACGGTCCTTCAGCATCTTCAGGGCCACGGCATAGAGTATCCGGTGATACTTCCCGTAAACCACCCGGAAAGCCTCCTCGCTCCCCTGCTTGATCCGCCGGAACAGTTCCCGATCCTCGTTTTCCTGAATGAAATCTTCGGTCATACCGGAAGCAAAGATAGCATTAATTTCAGATTTGCAACCTCCTGCCCCAAAAAACGAAAAAGCCGCAGCCCGAAAGCTGCGGCCCTGCCGGTCTGCGGATCAGCGGATTCCGTATTTCCGGAAAATCTTGCGCAGCTGCGGTTCGAGATGGCGGGTCATGTACATGAAACCCTGGTCGGAGGGGTGCGAACCGTCGACCGTCCCGAGGTGGTCCGTGCCGATCATCCCCCGGGAGTCGATGAAGTAGATGTTCCGGTCGTCCTTCATCAGCCGCCGGATGCCCGCTTCGGCGGCGGCGCGCTTGTCGGATTCGAATTTCCGCGCCTGGAGGTTGAAATTCACGGTCTCGCGGACCTCGGTCTGGATGAAGATCAGCGGCGTCGAGGGATGCGCCTTGCGGACGGTCGCCACGAAGGCGTCGAGCCGCTCCTCGATCTCCCCGGCGCTCGGGTTGGAGAAGGCGTCGAAAACAAAGGCGTCGGCCTCCATCTCGGCCAGCATCCGCGCGAATTCGGGTTGCAGCTTGCATTGCCCGCTGTAACCGAGATTCAGGAAATCGAGTCCCATCCGGCGGGCCAGCCGCGCCGTCCAGGTCATGCCGGGACGCCCGGCCGAAGCGCCGTGGGTGATGCTCGACCCGAGCACCACGATCCGGTGGCGGAAGGGGTTCGGAACGGCCTCGATGCGGCTGTCGCCGTCGATGCCCAGTTCCAGCGAAAGCACCTCGTCCCACAGGGGCAGGTAGACCAGACAGGTCTTTTCGCCCTCGTCCATATACTCGACCAGCGCGCTGTCGTGGTTGTCGCCCTTGGGCCAGCCGAAACCGGCGTAGACCCACTGCCCGTCGCGCTCGATGTAGAGGTCGAGACCCTTGCGGGCGATGGCGGTCATGTTGTGGCCCAATCCGTATCCGCCGGTTTTCCACCGGGCGCGGATCGTCCGGCTGTCGGTGCGGAAAACGACGGCCAGTCCGGTGGAGAAGGCCGAGTAGTTCTTCACGGGCTGCCAGAGTTCGTAACGGGCGGTGTCGACCCGCTGGAACAGTTTGGGAGTGGGCATGCTCTTGCCGATGACGGTCAGCGTCGCGGCATCGACGTAACGGAGCGGTTGCTTCTCCTGCGCACCGGCGGCGTTCAGCGTCAGCAGCAGCACGGGCAGCGCGAGGCTGCGGAAAACGAGGGAAAGGTTCTTCATGGTATCGGAATTTGGTTGTATCCGGGTTTGTCGGCCGTCCGGCGGATTCAGAGTTTGTAGAGCGCGTAAACGGGATTGTGGTCCGAGAGGAACGGAACGCCGTAACGCCCGGAATCGACAAGGGTCCGGTAGGCCAGCGCACGGGCGTTGCGGGCGAAAATGAAGTCGATCCACAGCGAACGCTTGCCGAAGTCGTTGAACGTCGGCAGTTCGTCGGTCACCGGGGCCGCATGGCGCGCCGACTGCATCCACGCCTTCAGCGGGTCGAGCAGGGCGTTGTCGTAGGTCGTATTCAGGTCTCCCGAGAGAAAGACGGCGGCCTTCTCACCGGCGATCCGCTTCATCCGGGCGACCATCATCCGGGCCGATTCGGCGCGGGCCTGCTTGCCGATATGATCGAAATGGGTGTCGAAATAGAAGAACTCCTTTCCGGTTTTCCGGTCCTTGAGCTGCACCCACACCGTGACGCGGCGGCACATGGCGTCCCAGCCCCGCGAAGGGCATTCGGGCGTGGGGCTGATCCAGAAAAACCCGCTGTCGAGCAGGATGTATTTCGAACGGCGGTACATGATCATCAGATGCTCGCCGCCGTCGGGTTTCTTCTCGATGTCGGTCGCGGCGTCGCGCCCCATGTCGACCTCGGCGTATTCGGGGAGGTTCACCTTCAGATAGTCGATCTGCGGCCGGTGCGGCTCCTGGAAGCCGATGACGTCGGGCGATTCCGCACGGATCATCTCCAGACAGGCGGCGCGCCGCGCAACCCAGCCGTTGTCGCCGTCGGCGCCGGGCTTGTAATAGCGGATGTTGAACGACATCAGTTTCAGGTCGGCCTTCGCAGCGGCGGCGGCCAGCGCCTTGTCGTCCTGCGCCCGCAGGGGCAGCGCAAGGCCGAGAAGCGCAACAAAAAGCAGTAGTTTTTTCATCATGGACAAAGGTGCCAACACGCCGGACGCAGCCGAAACCGGACAGCCCGGCAGAACGCTCCGACAAATAAAAAATATCATTACAGCACCAAAGATAATTCAAAAAAAGCAAAAAAAGCAAACCGGACCCTGCTTTTTTATACGGATTACGGGCCGCAGACCACTGTAACAGGCAGCAAAAAGAAAGGGCCGAACCTCCGACGGAGCCGACCGGAACGGGGTGCACGCCGCGGTTCCGGGACAGAAACGCCGTATCCGCCGATCTTCGGACGTCAGGCGTTTTTTCCGCGGGAAAGGCTCCGAATGTCCCGGAAAATTGCTACCTTTGCCGCAAACAAACCCTATTTACACTATGGAATTCGAAGGAACCGTTTACAAAATACTGCCCGTGACGAAGGGAACGTCGGCACGCGGTGAGTGGCAGCGTCAGGATGTGGTTTTCGAAATGAACGAAGGCTCTTTCACACGCAAAATCTGCGTTACGTTCTTCAACAAGCCCGAAGACGTGGCCCGTCTGAAAGAGGGTTCGACCTACAACGTCTCGGTCAACATCGAGTCGCGCGAATACAACGGCCGCTGGTACACCGACATCCGCGCATGGCGTCTGCAACCCAAACAGGAGGCCGCGGCGGCCCCGATGCCCGACATGCCGCCCATCGCCGAGGAGCCTTCCTACGCCTCTGCGCCCGCACAGGTCGACGACCTGCCGTTCTAAACGGACTCAACCGAAAAACTCCGGCCTTCGATGATTCGAAGGCCGGAGTTTTTTTAGATGCCTATTTATAAAAAATCCGGATGCGCATGCGCACATCCGGATTCATTTTCCGCGGTCCGACTATTTTGCGGGAGCAGCCTCGGGCTTCTCGGCCGTTGCGGTCGAATCGGCCGGAGCAGGCTCCACGTAGGGAGTGACGTCGATCAGCTCGACCTCGAACTCCAGAGCCTCGTTGGGACCGATGTCACGGCCTGCGCCGCGCGCACCGTAAGCCAGGTCGGCGGGAATCCAGAGCGTGATCTTGCCGCCCTTGCCCACCAGCTGCAACCCTTCCGTCCATCCGGGAATCACACGGTTGAGCGGGAACTCGACGGGTTCGTCCTTGTCGAAATCATCGGGACGCTGCTTCTTGATCATCTCCTGCTGCTCCTTCGAACGGTTGGCGAACTTCGAGGTGTCGAACACCTTGCCTTCGCGGGTACGGCCCGTATAGTGCACCTTCACCACGTCGCGCGGGTCCTTGGGCATCACCGAAGCGTCGCCGGCGTCGGTAACCTTATAGAGCAGGCCCGACTCGGTCTTCTTC
>ERZ827450.1970-NODE-1970-length-18564-cov-3.749581_pt1 | contig 18564 bp, 16 predicted proteins | sample MGYA00519773_ERZ827450 | MGnify/ENA primary metagenome ERZ827450 (study PRJEB31778, sample SAMEA3449306) | human gut metagenome | biome: human gut; feature: human-associated habitat; material: faeces | place: United Kingdom | collected 2010/2012 ...
CGTCGCCGACATTTTCGCCTCGAACGGATTCACCGTTTTTCTGTTCGACGCACTGCGTCCGACGCCCGAACTGAGCTTCGCCATCCGCGAGCTGAAATGCCATTCGGGCGTGGTCGTTACCGCTTCGCACAACCCCAAGGAGTACAACGGCTACAAGGCTTACTGGACCGACGGCGCGCAGGTGACCGAGCCGCACGACAAGAACATCATCGCCGAGGTCGCCAAGATTACCGACGTGAACATGATCCAGCTGGGCAAGAACCCGCAGAACATCACGATCCTCGACGAGAAGTTCGACGAAATCTATTTAAATAAGGTGCACGAGCTGTCGCTGTCGCCCGAAAGCGTCAAAAAGCACCACGATATGAAGATCATCTACACCCCGCTGCACGGTTCGGGTGTGCGTCTGGTGCCGGAGTCGCTCAAGAAGTTCGGCTTCACGAACGTGAAGCTCGTGCCGGAGCAGGCCGTTATCGACGGCAACTTCCCCACCGTCGAGTCGCCGAATCCCGAAGAGCGCAAGACCATGTCGATGGCCATCGACCTTGCGGCCAAGGAGGGCGCCGATCTGGTGCTGGCCACGGACCCCGATTCGGACCGCATCGGCGTGGCGCTGCGCAACAAGAAGGGCGAATACGTGCTGCTGAACGGCAACCAGACCCTCGTGCTGCTGTTGAGCTACCAGCTGACCCGCTGGGCCGAGCGCGGCGAGCTGGACGGCAACCAGTATGTCGTGAAGACCATCGTCACCTCGCAGATGGCCAACGCCGTGGCCGAGCATTTCAAGGTGAAGTGTTACGACTGCCTCACGGGCTTCAAGTATATCGCCAAGATCATCCGCGAGAACGAGGGCAAAGCCAAGTACATCGGCGGCGGCGAAGAGTCGTTCGGTTACCTGGCGGGCGACTACGTGCGTGACAAGGACGCCGTGTCGGCCTGCTCGCTGGCCGCCGAGGCCGCCGCATGGGCGATGGATACGATGGGCCTGACGCTCTACGAGTGGTTGCAGGAACTCTACGTGAAATACGGTTTCTACCGCGAGGGCCTCGTTTCGGTGGTCCGTAAGGGCAAGGAGGGCGCCGAGCTGATCCAGAAGATGATGGTCGACTTCCGCGCCAATCCGCCCAAGGCGATCCTCGGTTCCGAGGTGGTGAAGATCAACGATTTCCAGACGCTCGAAACGCTCGACGTGAAGACCGGCGCGAAGACCGCCATCGAGCAGGACCGCAGCAACGTGCTGCAATGGTTCACCGCCGACGGCACGGCCGTTTCGGTGCGTCCCTCGGGCACGGAGCCTAAAATCAAGTTCTACTTCGGCGTGAAGGCGCCGCTGGCTTCGGTCGCCGATTTCGACAAGACGCTGGCTGAACTCGACGCCAAGATCGAAGGCATCAAGAAAGACCTCAAGCTGGAGTAGCCCCCTGCTTTCGGGGCGGTTCCGTCCCGCCGATACCTCCGAACGATTCCGTTCGGAGGTATTTTTTTGCTCTGGGGCGTTCCGGGGCGTTTGCACGGCCCCGAAAAGGGCTGGCTCCGCGGGCATGAAATCGCCTTTGCTCTATATCCTCGAAGTGCTCTTTTGCAGCGGACTGCTCCTGGCGTTCTACCGCCTGCTGTTGGTCCGCAAGGTTTCATTCAGGGCCTGCCGCCGCTATCTGGTCGCTGCCGTATTTCTCTCGGCGGTCATCCCGGCGCTCGACATTCCGCTCTACCTGCGGATCGCCAACGAGCTATACCTCAAGAAGTTGATCGTCGGAGGGTTCGACGGCGTATACGAGTTCGGCAAGGACTTCCGCAACGAGGGCATGGACCGCACGCACAATCCCGAGTTCACGGTCATGGAGATATACGTCGCCTACAAGGATTACATCTGGATGATGGAGTTCGTCGAAGAGATGCTCGAACGGGTCGCCATTGCACTGCACGGCAAGACCGAGGTAATGATCGACGGCCGCGAAATCAGTTTCGCCCGCCCGTTCCGCCGCCTGTCGATGACCGACGCGATCCGCGAGAAAACCGGCTTCGATATCACCGGCAAAAGCGAAGAAGAGCTGCGTGAAGCATGCAAAAAACTGAACGTCGAAATCGACGAGACGATGGGCAAAGGCAAACTGATCGACGCGATCTTCGGCGAATACTGCGAAGAGGAGCTGGTTCAGCCCACTTTTATCATCGACTACCCTATCGACATGTCGCCGCTGTGCAAGCGCCACCGCGACAATCCGGACCTGACCGAACGTTTCGAACTGTTCGTGAACGGCAAAGAGTTGTGCAACGCCTACTCTGAACTGAACGATCCGATCGACCAGCTCGACCGTTTCCAGGAGCAGCTGCGCCTGAGCGAGAAAGGCGACGACGAGGCGATGTTCATCGATATGGACTTCGTCCGCGCACTCGAATACGGCATGCCGACCTGCTCGGGCATGGGTATGGGTATCGACCGCCTGACGATGTTCATGACGGGCCAGACCACGATCCAGGACGTGCTCTTCTTCCCGCAGATGCGTCCTGAAAAGGCCGCGCAAAAAGACGGCGAGAAGGAATTCGGCGCAGTCGGCGTCCCGGCGGAATGGGTCCCCGTCCTGCACAAAATGAGCCTGCTGACCGTCGAGGCCATGCGCAAAATCGCACCGGGCAAGCTCTTCAACGACCTGTGCGGCTTCAACAAGAAAAACAAACTGGGCCTCAAAAACCCGACGATCGAAGACGTACGCAGTTGGATCGGGGAATAACCCCTCACACCGGCTTCCGGCGGCTGCGGCCTAGGCAAGCGGACCACGCCAAGCCAGCACACTCCCTCCGTGGAACCGAGCTACAAAAGCGATGCATCCCGGATTGGAACCGGATGTACGCCCACAACGATAAAAATGCATTTAATTTACTGATAATAAGACTATGAGAAAGAAAATTGTCGCAGGAAACTGGAAAATGAACACCACTCCGGTGGAGGGTGTCGAACTGTTCAAAGAGGTTGCCGCCAAGAAAGGCGAGGTTTGCTCGTGCGTAAACTTCATCGTGGCCCCCCCTTACACGCACCTTTCCGAAATCGTGAAGCTGTCGCGCGGCACCGGTATCGGAGTAGCTGCCCAGGACTGCGCCACCGAAGCCAAAGGCGCCTACACCGGCGAGGTTTCGGCCCAGATGATCGCTTCGCTCGGCGTCGAGTATGTAATCCTCGGACACAGCGAACGCCGCCAGTATTACGGCGAAACCAGCGCTACGCTGAATAAGAAAATGGAACAGGCTTACGCCAACAACCTTGCACCTATCTACTGCGTTGGCGAGAACCTCGAAGAACGTGAAGCCGGCAAACATTTCGACGTAGTGCGCAAGCAGATCGAAGAGGTTGTTTTCAACCTCACTCCCGACCAGTTCAAAAAATTGATCATCGCTTACGAGCCCGTATGGGCCATCGGTACCGGCAAGACCGCTTCGGCCGAACAGGCACAGGAGATCCACGCCTTTATCCGCAAGGTGCTGGCTGAGAAATTCGGCGATGCTGCGAACGAAACCGTAATCCTTTACGGCGGCAGCTGCAAACCCGGCAATGCAGCCGAACTGTTCGCCAAGGCAGACGTGGACGGCGGCCTGATCGGCGGCGCGGCACTGAAAGCCGAGGATTTCATCGCCATCGGCAAAGGATTCACGAAATAACGGATTCTTTATACATTTTACAAAGGCTTCGGGCTGCTTGCCCGAAGCCTTTGTAATTTAATCGCAAGAAAAGCCAGTAACTTGCATGAAGTGATTGCAATCAAGCTCCGAACACACAATCGGAAGTGTCAATATCCCCCGAACTGACGCTGCAAACTTCCGGCCCTGAAGTCACCCAACACATGTCTGTAATTATTGGAAGATGAACCGGTATTGAACTCCAGAGCAACCGTATACGAGGCGTCCACCGGTTTACCGAATGCAGTAGCGGGTTGCCATCGGGGTGCACCCTGCATCACCCGGATCACCTCCTGGGTAAACAACGGACTGGAAGATTCCAACTCCCGAAAATCACAAACAGAGCCATCCGCACGCACAGTAAAGGCGACACGCACAAGTCCGCTTTTATTAAACCGCTGCAAAGTCGGCGGATAGGTCACATGAGCGGCCACCCATTTCGAAAATGAATCTACCCCGGAACCCTGGAATTCAGCACCTGCGAACGATGCGGCATAGGCCAGGCAGGAACGCAGGGAATCGGCAGCCTGCCGCGACGACTCCGCTCCCGGTGCCGTGCGATACAGAAAAACGAAAGCTACTCCGTTCCGGTCATACACCACCCCATTCCGGTCGCGGGAGAGGATGCTGAGCGTACGGTCCAAAGCATCGTATTCCGCGCTCTTGATCGCATCGAGGGGCAACTGTTTCACCTGCTTTTTATCCGCAGGCTGCCAGTCGATCAAATAACGCTTAGCCTTTTTGTGCCGCAGCGCCTGATCCGGTGCGATCCAACGGCCGCCGTAATCAACTCCGGACAGCGAGGTGACATACAAAGTATCCCCTGCTGACGAAATATGCACCGATAAAACAGAATCGGGATTCAGGCCCTGCATCCCTTCCTTCACCTCGGCCCCGTCCACGTAAACGACCGGATCGAACCGATTCTCTTCCCGGAACGTAATCCGGTCAACCGTTGTTCCGTCCGGAGAGGAATCCGCCGCCCGGACCGAAGTCAACGACAATAAAACCATTGCATTGCAAATCAGGCAAAACATCAATGGGTGTAACAAAATCCTTCGCCGTATCATCATACCTATATTTTGTTTGGGATTGAACAATCCACCCAAATATAATCATATTTCAACAAAACACATAGCGTTTTATACAATATAAAACATTCTTATTCCTAAAAATTAACCGTCTGCTCGCTCTTGCATTGTCCTCCCCAGAAGTTCCGGCACCCTAACATGCCACCGGCGGCAAAGCAAAGCCCCGGACAACCGATACCAACGGCCAGATACAAAAAACCGGTGTTTTTCCAGATTTGCATAATTTATAGTATCTTGACACCGTCAATTCTTTACTCTTTTATGGAAATTGTAATCATACTCGGCCTGATCCTGCTCAACGGAGTCCTTTCCATGTCCGAGATCGCACTGGTATCGGCCCGTAAGTCGAGGTTGGAGACCGATGCGAAGAAAGGGAGCAAAGCTGCCGGAACCGCCCTGAAACTGGCCAACAGCCCCGACATATTCCTGGCGACGATCCAGATCGGCATTACGCTGGTGGGTATCCTCACCGGTCTTTACTCGGGCGACGTACTGGCCCAGCGGTTCGCACCCGTAATCGCCAAAATCGGACCGCTGCAGCCTTACAGTGTAGTCATCTCCCAAACGCTGATCGTCGTGGTGGTCACCTACCTGACGCTCATCATCGGTGAATTGGTCCCCAAGCGGATCGGCATGACCGCAGCGGAAAAAGTGTCGAAGCTGGTCGCCCGGCCGATGTACCTTTTCTCCCGCATCGGACGCCCGTTCGTTTGGTTGCTGTCGTGCAGCACGAACGGCGTTATGCGCATGATCGGACTCGACAAAGCCGGGGAGAGCAAGGTAACCGAAGAGGAGATCAAAGCGATCATCCAGGAAGGCGCCGAAGACGGCGAAGTCCAGGAAGTCGAGCAGGAGCTGGTAGAACGGGTCTTCAACCTCGGCGACCGCAACGTCGGATCAATCATGACGCATCGCAGCGAATTGGTATGGCTCAACATTTCTGACGACAACGAGCAGATCAAACGCATTGTGGAGAGCAACCTCTACAACGCCTATCCGGTAGCCGACCATACGCTCGACAACATCGTAGGCGTGGTCTACCTCAAAGACCTGTTCGGCAAGCTGGACACGCCGGGCTTCACCCTGCGGCAGGTATTGCGCCCGGCCAAGTATATCCCGGAAAAACTGAGCGTCTATAACGCACTCGCGCGACTGAAAGCCGAAGAGGTGAAATACGGCATCGTAACGGATGAATTCGGCAGCGTCGAAGGTATCGTCACGCTCAAGGACATCGTCCGCGCACTGATCGGCGGCATGCCCGAAGTCGGCGAAGAGGAAGAGATTATCCCGCGCGAAGAGGGCGGTTATTTGGTTGACGGACAATGTCCGTTCTATGATTTCCTTGCCTATTTCGACCGAGAAGAGCTTTACAACGAGTACAACTACAACACGCTCAGCGGACTGATCCTCGATTTGCTCGAACGCATTCCCGCTACCGGCGAGCGCTTCGCCTGGAAGGAGTTCGATTTCGAGATCGTCGATATGGACGGTGCTCGCATCGACAAAGTGCTCGTCACCATGAACAGTCCGGTTACGGAAGAATAACGGTTGCGGCACTAACCCGAACAACCGCCGGAGACTCCTCCGCGACTTGCCTGCATCAGAACCGGCAAACGATCGCCGCCAAAGCGGTCCTGCCTATAAAACAATTTTCCCGTCCCGGTGTCGATGTTGCCGGTACGGGAAAATTTATTTAGCTATCACTGTGGTGAGGGCACTCATCACCGTCGAGAAAAAGCAAAGCGAGAGCACAAACCAAATACCCATCCAGAGCAGCGCCGCCCTCGCCCAAGTCACCTTATTGGGGTTGATTCCGTCACCGAACGCCCAAACCAAAAGAAAAATCAGGTTGACTAAAGGGATTGCCATCAACAGGATAGCGAAAAACCACTCGACGGTCGAAACCGTCTGAACAGGCGGAGCATCATCCGCAGCAGGACGTGGCGTCTGGGGAGTGAAGCCGGGTCCGTACATAATCAATATACATTTATAGGTTAGTCTACCCTATAAATGTATGATTTTTTTACACACCAGACAATAATACCCTGCAAATAAGCCCGAATATATCATGCTTTAGCCCTTATGTATCTGTCGATTCCCTCTGCCGCCTTACGGCCTGCCCCCATCGCAAGGATCACGGTAGCAGCGCCGGTCACGGCGTCGCCTCCGGCAAAAATCCCGGCACGGGTCGTCGCCCCGTAAGCCTCATCGGCCACTAGGCAACCGCGCTTTGTCGCTTCGAGCCCTTCGGTCGTCGAAACGATCAGCGGATTCGGCGAAGTGCCCAGCGCCATGATAACCACATCGCACGGCAGTTCGAATTCGGAACCCGGAATTTCCACCGGCGAACGGCGTCCCGAAGCATCGGGTTCGCCGAGTTCCATACGGATGCACCGGATCGCGCGGACCCAACCCTTCTCATCACCGAGAATTTCGACCGGATTCGACAGCATGCGGAACTCGATTCCCTCCTGCTTGGCGTGATGCACCTCTTCGACACGGGCCGGCAGTTCGGCTTCGCTGCGGCGGTAAACGATACTGGAGAGGGCACCCAGACGCGCTGCGGTACGCACGGCATCCATCGCCACGTTGCCGCCGCCGACCACCACGACGCGCTGACCCACATAAACGGGCGTATCGTAACTGTTATCGTAGGCTTTCATCAGGTTGACCCGCGTGAGGAATTCATTGGCCGACTGCACGCCGTTCAGGTTTTCACCCGGAATATTCATAAAACGCGGCAACCCTGCGCCCGAACCGACGAAAACAGCCTCGTACCCCTCACGGTCCAACAACTCGTCGATAGTCACCGTGCGGCCTACGATCACGTCGGTTTCGATCTTCACGCCCAACTTACGGACATTGTCGATCTCCCGTGCCACTACACGGCTTTTGGGCAGGCGAAATTCAGGAATCCCGTACTCCAACACGCCGCCCGGCTTGTGCAACGCTTCGAAAATCGTCACCTGATACCCCATCTTGGCCAGATCCGATGCACAGGCCAGCCCCGCCGGGCCACTGCCGATAACGGCCACCTTGTGTCCGTTCGGAGCGGTTCGATCCGCAGCTTGCATCTCATCGGCATGTTCCAGCGCCCAATCTCCGACGAAACGCTCCATCTTGCCAATCGCCACCGGCTCGCCCTTGATACCGAGAATACAGGCACCTTCGCACTGCGACTCCTGCGGACAAACCCGGCCGCAATCCGACGGCTGGGAACTGTCCTGGGCAATCACCGCAGCGGCAGCGGCCAGATCGCCCGCCGCCAACTCGGCGATAAACTGTGGTATTTGCACCGATACCGGACAATGGTCGACACAGCGGGGCTTACGGCAATGCAGGCAGCGCGAAGCTTCCAACTGCGCCTCCTCCAGCGAATAGCCGTAACACACCTCTTCGAAATTGGTGACCCGCACCTGCGGGTCCTGTTCCCGTACGGGAACGCGTCCTATCTTGTTTGCCATCTCTCTTTCTCCGGTTATCTGTCCAATCCAATGTTGCAGACATGCCCCTGGGCACGCTCTTCGGCCATGTGCGCCTTGCGGCTTTCGATGGTGCGGTACATACCCTGGCGGCGCATCGCCTCGTCGAAATCGACCTGATGCCCGTCGAACTCCGGGCCATCCACGCAGGTAAAGCGCGTCTTGCCCCCGACAGTCACCCGGCAGGCACCGCACATACCCGTTCCATCGACCATCAGCGTATTGAGGCTGACGATCGTTTTGATCCCGTATTTGAGCGTCGTCTGCGCGACGAATTTCATCATAATCATCGGACCGATGGCGATCACCTCGTCATAATGCTTGCCCTGATTGTCGATCAAATCGCACAACAGAGCCGTCACCAATCCTTTATACCCCGCGCTGCCGTCATCCGTGGCGATATAAACGTTTCCGGCCACGGCTTCCATCTCGTTGACGAAAATCAGCGTATCCTTGTTCTTCGCCCCGATAATCACATCGGCTTTGATACCATGCTCGGAGAGCCACTTCACCTGCGGATAAACCGGTGCGGTACCTACTCCGCCCGCCACGAACAGGATACGCTTGCGGCTTAACTCCCCGGGGGAGTCGTGCACGAATTCCGAAGGCTGGCCGAGCGGCCCTGCGAAATCGGCGATCATATCGCCGGGATTCAGTTCACAAAGTTTGCCGGTGGAATAGCCGACCGTCTGGATCACGATGGTTACGGAGCCTTTCGCCGCATCGTAATCGGCAATGGTAAGCGGAACCCGCTCACCCTTTTCGTCGAGCCGCAGAATGATGAACTGCCCGGGTTTAGCCGACTGTGCCACACGCGGAGCCTCGATATCCATCCGGTAGATGTTCGGGGCCAGTAGTTCTTTGCTGAGGATTTTAAACATATCGTTTGTTTTGTGTTGCTGGCAAAATATCGTTTTTCACTCCCATCACAGGCGGTATCCAAATCGCAAACGCGGTGCTCCGGCCCAACGCTCCGTCAAATCACGTTGCCCGTCAGCCTCAGCTCGCGCATCGGACGCTGCGGATCGTTCAGGATAATCACGGTCGTCCCCATAAAGCGGCCCGGCCGGGCTCCCTGGATACGCAACGTTCCGGAGAAGGTCACCGATCCCCCCGGCCGGATCACAGTCCCCTGTTTCAGTGTAACGCTCATATGCTCGTCGGGATGCACATAGCGGACGATCAGCGGCAACCGGCCCGTATTGGTCACGGTAAAGTTTTTGGTCTTCTCCTCCCCGGCCCTCACATCGCCGAAATGGTAATACTGCGCGGTAAAATCGGCCCGTACGCCCTGATTGAATTGTTCGGGAGTAAGGTTCGAAAAATCCTCCACGGCAATGCCCGTAGCGGTAAAACGCACCGGCATTTTGCGGCCGTTTACGGTCAGGTAGAACCCGCCAGTCAGCCGTCCCCAGAGGTCGGCCGAGCGCAGGTCGAAGGTAAGCGTCATAACGCCCCGCGCACCCGGTTGCAGTACCGGGGATGAAAACGATACACTGAAACCCGGAATCGCAGGAGACTCGTACTCGACGCCGAGCGTAACGGAATTTTTCGAATCATTATAATATTCCAGCGTTCCCGCCTGTGAGGTCCCGCGTGCGAGATACCCCACCCCAACCGTCGTGCGGGAAGCCATCAGCCCGCCGCCAACCTCGACCGGAAACTCCTGCTGCGGCGTCCGGGGAGTCGCTATCACATTGCCGCGAATGATCAATTTGTTGATATTCTTGCGGTCATTGCTCGTCACCGTCACTTCCCGGCGGAAAGAACCGGGCCGGTAAAGCGGATCATAGGTAATTTCCACATAACCTTTACGCCCGGGCAACACCGGCTCGCGCGTAAAAGTCGGTGTCGTGCAGCCGCAGGAGGTCTCGACCTTCTGGATTACAAACGGATTGGGGCCGCTGTTCGTAAATTCGAAACGGTGCGACACTTTGCCGCCTTCTTCCTTGATAGTGCCGAAATCCCACTCGTCGGCGGTGAATTTCATCGTCGAAGGCTGCTGTGCAGCCGCACCCCCAAATGCCAGCAGGGCTACCGCTATAAAAACGAACCTTTTCATGCGTTTTCCTCCCTTACGGTGAAATCTTCCTGTACTACAAAAACTCATTACACCTCGAAGCCGCACCGGCGGAACATCGCTTTATCGGTATCGATATCCGAGCCTGTCGTAGTCAACAGGTCACCCACGATCGACGCGCTGATCCCGCAATACAACGCCTTCTCTTCAAGGTGTTTAATCATATTGCGCCCTCCTGCCAACCGGATATTCGCTTCCGGATTGATAATCCGCATCATCGCCATCGTCACGAGCACTTCGGTATCAGTCAGCGGCGCCACATCGACAAGCGGCGTTCCCGGAATCGGGTTGAGCACGTTGACGGGAATCGATACGGCACCGATTTTTTGCAACGTCACCGCAAACTCGATGCGCTGCTCGGCGCTTTCCCCCATCCCGATAATACCCCCGGAACAAATTTTAAGTCCCGCCTCTTTCGCCCACTCAATCGTCCGTATCTTCTCTTCGGGCGTATGCGTGCTGCACAGTTTCGAAAAATAGGAAGGGGCGGTCTCCATATTGCAATGGTAGTGCTCTACCCCGCTCTCTCGCAGTTTCACCAATTGCTCCCGGGTCAGCAACCCGAGCGATGCACAGAGTCGAATCGGCACTTCACGTCCGATGCGGCGGTAAATCGCGCACACACGATCGGTTTCGGCATCGGTAAGCGTCCGCCCGCTGGTCACCAGCGAAAAGCGCCCCACGCCTTTCGAAGCGTTATGCGCCGCTTCCTGTACGGCCTCTGTTTCGCCCACCAACGGATAGACGTCAATATCGGTCTTGTGGAATTTCGATTGCGCGCACCACTTGCAATCCTCGCTGCAACGGCCGCTCCGCGCATTCATGATCGAACAGGTATCGATACGTTTGCCCTGATAACGGGTCCTCAGGCGATAGGCCAATTCGTACAACTCCCCGGGGGACGTCGTGCGCATCAATTCCAACGCTTCGTCGTAACCGAGGCGGTAGCCCGCCGCTATTTTCTCTTCCAACCGGATGATCTCCATAGAAAATTTGTACTAGACTTACAAAGATACTACTTTTGAAACGATATTCGAAGTTAAAACGCATGCGTATGATAAGCAAAAATGTATATTTCATCACAGGTATAGACACCGATGCGGGCAAAAGCATCGTAACGGGTGTGTTGGCCCGTGACATGCGGGCCCGGGGCGAACGGGTCATTACCCAGAAATTTATCCAGACGGGTAACACCGGCATTTCGGAAGACATCGAACTGCACCGCCGTATCATGGGCATTCCGCTGCAACGCGAAGACCTCGACGGCACCACCTGCCCGATTACCTTTACCTACCCCGCCTCACCGCAACTGGCGGCCGAGATCGACAACCGGGAGATCGACCTGTCGCTGGTGGAAAAGAGTACGGGTAAACTGCTCGAAAGTTACGACACGGTCCTGCTCGAAGGAGCCGGGGGCCTGTTCGTTCCTCTGACCGACACCTATTCGACGATCGACTACATTGCCGACCACCGCCTCCCGGTCATCCTCGTCACCTCTCCAAGGCTGGGCAGTATCAACCACACCGTGCTGAGCCTCGAAGCGTGCCGTGCCCGGAATATCGAAGTGACCGAACTGGTGTACAACCTCTATCCGCCGACGAGCCGGGAGATCACGGAAGATACGCGGCGCTACCTGAAACAATACCTCAACCGTACCTATCCGAATGCCGGGTTTACCGAAATCGGAATGCAGGGCGTGTAACGCGCGCCCAGAATTTCCGGAACAAATAACAGGTAAAAGGTAAATCCGGCTTTAGCCAGCTGTCAGAGACATCGGTTATGCTGTATTCCAACGGGTTGCAGACTGGTTCAGGGTGATACAGAAGAGCACAAAACACAATTTTCACAAAAAAATCGGGAATATTTTCACGAAAACCTTTGCAGTATTCAGATTTTGGCTTATATTTGCACTCGCAAAACGATAGAAACATTCCTCAATAGCTCAGTTGGTTAGAGCACCTGACTGTTAATCAGGGGGTCCAAGGTTCAAGTCCTTGTTGAGGAGCCAGAAAACGAAGAGGTTACGATGAAAATCGCGACCTCTTTTCTTTTGTGTTTTGTATGTTTAGCGGTGGATTTTCGCGGATTGTTTAAACCAATGTTTAAACCGAAAATCACAATGACCACGAGCGTTTCGGTGGTGTTATACACCTCTAAAACATTGTCCAACGGTGAGCATCCTCTGATGTTAAGGCTCACAAAAGAACGCAAATTAAAGTACATTTCTTTACATTTATCCCTTGATGCTAAATTTTGGGATTTTGCGAAAAACAGACCTAAAAGAAATTGTCCTGACAAGGATAGAATCAATGCATTGATAGACCTGAAAATAAAGGAATATCAGCAACAGGTTTTGGAGTTCAAAACTAATGATAAAGATTATACCCTCTCCACTCTTATTCACAAAGCATCCAATCAAACGGTTAAACGAACGGTAGGTGAATATCTGGACTTGTATACGGAACAACTCATATCGGAAAATCGATTAGGCAATGCCCGAACCTTTAAAGAGTTGAAAGCATCTTTGTTAAAGTTCGGTAATTCACTCGATTTTTATTTTATTGACCTTGATATAGAATGGTTGCGTCGGTATGAGAATTGGCTACGATCTGAACGAAAAATGGCTGAAAACTCAATCGGAATACGGTTCCGCTCTTTACGTGTATTATATAATCGGGCTATTGTTGATAATCTGGTGAAAAAGAGTGCATATCCATTTGATGAATATAAAGTAAGTCATCTAAAAGAACCAACAGTAAAACGCGCAATATCCAAAGACGATATAAAGCGTTTAGTCAATTTTGATGTGAAAACGATGAGAGATAAGGCATATCCAACTCCTTATCTGGAATTAGCAAAAGATTTGTTTTTATTCAGTTATTTCTGTTGTGGCATCAACTTGACGGATATTTTGCACTTAAAACATCGGAATATAATTGATGGAAGATTGGTGTTTAAACGTCAAAAAACGGGTAAACTAATATCATTTAACTTGCAGCCATTTGGATGGGATATAATAAGGAAATATGCGCAATCCAACTCTTGTGCAGAGGATTATATTTTCCCTGTCCTTGATGATACTATGCAAATCTCTCCAAAACAACAGTATGAAAAAATAAAAAAGGCAAACAAGCGAATAAACCGTTATTTAAAAATGATAGGTGAATATCTGCATTTCCCTATTCCACTCACCACCTACGTTGCTCGGCATTCATTCGCTACTGTCCTTAAACGCTCAGGTGTCAGCACTTCGATCATTTGCGAATCGCTGGGACATAGTTCAGAAAAAGTAACACAATACTATCTTGATAGCTTTGAGAACTCACAGATAGACGAAGCGATGAAAAATTTGTTATAAAATGAAAGCCCCACCTTTCGGGGGCTTTTATTTATTTTGTACAAGCTTTTATTAATTCAACAATTTTATCAACCAATCCTGTTGTATCTTTTATATTTATTTCATCTTTGTCCTTACCTCGTTTTCTCAATGGGTCTTGGTGAATTTCACGTAATACAGTAGATATGTACTCTGCATACCGATCATTATCCTTTTCTCTTAACTCTTCCGAAAAAGCAACGATCGATTTAGATAAAACAGCTTTATATGCATAATCTTCGATCAAATTTTTTTGTTTTACATACTGATTGGCACAAAATAAAGCACCTAACAATGTAAATGGCATTAAACTAATACGACTGACAAGACTATAAACTGGACTTTGCTCCTTTGGTCCCCACGCAATAATCCAGACTCCTAATCCAAGGGTTAATCCAATAAATATTAACGCAGACCACAACCAATACTTTTTATTCTCTGGTCTATTGGCCTCATTATATTGTGCTTGAAACGCTGCACTAATTCCCTCTGCTGTAGAATATTGCAAAGCAATCCGAGCATTATCAATCAACGTTTGCGCTTTCTTTAATAACGTTTCATGTTCTTGGCTAAAATCAGTAAGACCTTTAGCATAATCAGCGGTTTGCTTCTTTTGTTCCGTTAGTTGTTTCTCTCTATCGTCTATTTTGTTACAAAATTCTGTAAATATCTCTTCATCTTCCAATATACTTTCTAGCTTTTCTTTAATTGTAATTTCGTTAGTAGTGGCCTTCTGGGCTAACGCTTGAAAATCTTGATATTGTTCAGTAAACGAATTAAGCGTCTGCAAAAACTCTTCTTTAGATGACTCTAAAGATTTTAGTTGAGTATTGGATTGCGTTTGAAGTTCCTGTATTGTCTCGTGCTGAGAATGAGATAAAGTAATATTGGCTTGAACTTGTTGAATGTCTCCTTCTAAAGACATAGCTATTTTCCTTAATCTGTCAACCTCTTCACTAAATTCAACAAATCGCCCCTTGTCTATCCTTAAATTATATCCCCTTAAACTAGTTTTAAGAATATCTAAAGTCGATGCTATATTAGCTGAACTGGAATTTTGAATATAATTATTTAAATTATTAAGATTAACCCGAATGTTATTACGGTCAGTATATGTCGATAATTGCAAAAAAACATTGTGAGCTTTAACTAAATAAGAAATGTCCGTTAAAATATTTTTCACACCACCGATTAAACCATTCAGGCTATATTCCTGTTCATTTCCATACTGAGCCACATTCATATCTGCCCCTTGATTTCGCAATCTTTGACGATATAACTCTACATTCTCTGCAATCTGATCTTTTAAGGATGTAATGTCTATAATGGATCTTGTTTCCATAGCATAAAAATTAATCTTATGTCCAAAGATAATAATTAATAGTACATTTGATAATCACTCTGTTATAAAAATACATTTGGAAAGAGTTCGCGTGAAATTCCTTCCTAACTTTATGAGAAAATTACCTTTCAGGCAGGTAATCCCTTTCTTTTTGTTTCATTTCTATTATTTGGAAGATTAATTAATTTTAGGATAGTATATATAATTTTTTCAAACCTTATTTATAATGGACTATCCTACGTCGAACTATCCTCGTTCTTTGAATCGTCATTACCTACTGATGGTAAAAGAAAATCCCCACTCTCATCTTTATGAAAAGATGACGGCCTCAATTGGATCGGAATTAAATAATGAACGTATTGCCCTGCATGCTTTATACAAAAATTCAGCTAAAAGCGTGAAAGACATGTTACACTATCTCAATTCACATAAAGAATTGAAATTTGCCTATGAGTCATTCAACGATGAAGCTTTATATAATAAGCTCGCGGTTGCATTCGGAGGATTAAGTGATTTTCAATACAATAATCATGGAGATCAAGAAGCATGGGGGGTTCGTGGAGAGGCGGTACCTGACAAAGAACAATATAATGCTGATACAAAGCGTAAATTCTTTCGTTTAATATTCCAGCATATCATTGCTTACCGCAGATATCTAGCTATCAAAAAATGGCAGTTAAATCCGCAAATAAAGATCATAAGCTATTGCACTAAAGGATTTCACAGTAAATTCTATCCAATTAGCCCCAATATCAATATTATCCTAAAAACAAACTTTGCATATGGTAATTCCAGTTATTTAGGTGTAATATTAAAATACAAAGGTCTACGGATTCTCCCATGTCAAAACCTTATTTTCTTTAACGGCATTAAAACTTCAATTTTAATGACCTTCTCCAACTCGTTTCCTCTAGAACCGAACCCTCACGATGCAGAACAACCATGGGGATGGAATGCGGCTATCGATTTCATTGTCAATGCGGCCAATCTCGCTATCACCGATGAAAAAGTATTTATCGAACAATATATTATCTCGCCCTGCGAACAAATGGTACAAGAATTTGAAAGTTGGCTTGCTCATGATAATATGAAAGACGTGTATGAACTAAGAGAAAATCAATTTCACGACTTCGCCATTCACGCAGAACGCATATCCTATTCATTAAAGTTTCCTTCCGATTTATTGCTTTTTCAAGAAAAAAATATTCCAATACAACAATTCGTCCTCCGAATTGAGCAAGTCAATGCATCTTTAAAACTATTGATTGAAGAATACATGCCATCCATCATAGCTCTAACTCCTAAGCCAGATGTCATAGAGAAATTAGAGCAAGAACTTCATACACTTGAAAATCAAAAGAAAACTAACATAAACCAAAATACCATTAAAAACTTAGAAGACCGTATAAGTGTAATCCGCAGAACAATCCGAGAACAATACAGAGTCAGAAAAACTATCCAATTGGCTCAAGAAAGTTTAGCAAGAATTAATGCTTATTTTTCTTTCCATCCCTAAAATAAGTTAGGGGTTACACTACGGCAACCCCTAATTTTTATTTCCGTTTACCAACCTTCATTATTCCTCCTGCACCGTCTCAATATTCGTAGGAATTTCATAGGTAATCTGCACTTTCTCCCCTGACATTTCGGCTTCGGGCATTGGTTCGTCAATCACTTTTGATTCATCGAACAATGGGTTTCTAAACATCCTGATCCGTTCCCCCATCACCTCTTGTACGCCATGGCGCATAATCCTGTTCACGATTCCACTACCCTCAAAGATAATATGCTGGGCGACGTTCGCAGGATTCAGGCCCAACGACTGACAATAAGCATTAAAGTCGATCAGGTTCGTCAATCGCTTCGCTTCGGTCAACACATCGAACCATATCCGTTTGGGATCGTTGTAAACCCCGTTGGCGACTTCCTGAATGCACGCGATCTTAGTGGCGAGATTCTGCGACGCTTTCAACTGACGAGCGAACATACGCCGTGAACGGTTCATCACCACCCACACGTTAGCTACGGTTGCCGATTTTTTAACTACTGCTTTCATGGTTTTCAATACTCCGCCTTTACGGAGGGACTTGGTTAACTGCTTGCCTTGTCCGAGGGGTCGCAGGTCTCGGGAACATCCCTTCGACACCACAAACGTACGGCACATATCAGCCCTCAGCAGGGAGTAAAAAAATCCCAAAATCACTCTCCCTTCGTTTTACCCGTAAATTTTGTTGAAGAACTTGAAGCGGTAACCCTTGCATTGCTTGATAATGCCCTTTAAAGAGGTATCGTCCACCGTAAAAGATTCGTTATCGGTAAACTTACAAAAGTACAGCAGACGGGAGATCAACAGCATCTTGTTATAGGAAACGACATCCGTAGCTTGACGGGTATATTTAGCCCGTTTTTCGGGAAGATGCAATACAATGAATAGCTTTTTCAATTGCTGGGTCATGTAATACATTTGTAAAGTCGGGGGTAATTGCAGATCGTATCCTTTCTCAAAACTGATGAATGTACTGTCCTGCATATTTTCATCCTGCTCCAACTGAGCGATCTCCGCATTCAGCAGGGTATAGATTTTATAAATCACCCACGGATGGGTAATCTCCAACCGTCTTTTCTTACTCACTTTTTCATCGTCCGAAAGATAGATGCGGGTTTGCGGGTGGGTATCTATATAATCCCGAATCTCGGTCAGCATCTCATAATTACTCCTGCTGTAATCGGCCACGTTGATCGTGTGGGCAATCGTCAGATCGTAGATAAAGAGCAGAACGAACCAGAATTTTTCAGGGTCTAAACCGTATCCTTCCAGCGTTCCGATAATATCCAGATTGTCGGTGAAGGCTTCCCAACGAAACGGAGGTTTGACCGCACCTTGCGTCAGCCGATTGAAAAAGAAAAAAGGCCACATCCCGTAACCAAGGTTGCCATTCTCGTCATATTCGTGATTGATCGCAATAGCTAGCTTCATCACGTATTCGAACCGCTCATCATAAGCATTCTCTAAATCATCGTACTGCATCGTTCGTCTGGATAGTTTTCTCGAAATTAATGAAAATAGACCTAGCAACCAAGATTCGACCAATAGGACAAAAATTACAGGATTTCGGTTTTATTCAATACTGAATCCCATCTTTTCAGTACGTTTTAGAACAAAATCCTGCTATTTCACTACGTTTTCAGACCTGAATACGACCGATTGATGCCTTCCACAAAAAGAATTCAATTAAACCTCCATCAATCAAAATTTTTCAATCGACTGATTTTCAAATGCACAAAACAATGAATTCATTAAAAAATCGTATTCAAGAAACTTGACCATCTCCCCAATTTTTCGTATCTTCATGGTGTCTTTTAAAGGCGATCATTCATTCTACTTCCATATTGTAAACGAATAAGAGCAGGTTATTCCTGCTCTTATTTTTACATCCGTTTTCCATATTTTTTGAGTGCGAAATGAATATTCTCTTTAATAAGTATAGTTTCAGAATCAAAAAATATGGAAGATTATATCT
>ERZ827450.1987-NODE-1987-length-18416-cov-2.934372_pt1 | contig 18416 bp, 11 predicted proteins | sample MGYA00519773_ERZ827450 | MGnify/ENA primary metagenome ERZ827450 (study PRJEB31778, sample SAMEA3449306) | human gut metagenome | biome: human gut; feature: human-associated habitat; material: faeces | place: United Kingdom | collected 2010/2012 ...
CCGTCATGATTGACAAGAACGGTATAAGGCGTGATGGCCGTCAGAGAAACACCGTCTTTCTTTGTGAGCGGGTGGCAGAGGTAATTAACTTTAATCTGTTCCATGGATGCGGTGTCTGCACCGATCGCTTGAGCCATTCGAATGCCGTCGCCGGTCAGAGAAGATGCGCCGGTAGTCGGACGACCGATCCAGTCAGGTGCGTAGCGTTTGAGGAGTTCCGGGCTCGCGGAGAATCCGCCTGTAGCAACGATCACCGCTTTACTCAGAACTTTGTATTTTCCTTCCGGAGTAGAGACTTCAACGCCGACGGCTTTTCCATGATCAGACAGAATTTCTGTGACTTTGCTGTTGAGGCGATACGGAATACCTTGTTTTTCGACTTCGGCTTTCAGTGCCTTCATGATGTGAGGCCCGGGAGCGCTTCCGTCTTTAGTGATGTGGAAGTACTTGTCTTCTTGGAACCGGCCGAAGGGAACGCCAAGCTGCTCTAACCAGTCGATGATTTCTCCGCCTCTGCGTGCATAAGTTTCAACATTGGCTTTATTAATAGGAATGCCTTTGTCTTTGGCCTGTTTCATCAGGTGATCGACATAATCCTGAGTGGATTTGCCTTTAATACCGTGTTCTTGGATGAACTTACTGCCGCCGGCAGTAATGCCGGTAGAGATGTTCATAGAATCTCCGGCGCCTAGCATTCCTTGTTTTTCAATGACAAGAACGTTTTTGCCTTTTTCTTTAGCGGCAATGGCGGCTGTCAAACCGGCAATACCCGATCCGATAACAACAATATCAGCCTTCTCATCTTTCATGGCTTGTTTTGCTTTTATTGGCAAAGTGGTAAGAAGCAGAGGTGAAAGGTCTTTAGTGGCTTTGCTCAAAGCGTTTTGAGTTGCTTTAATTAAACCTTGGCTGCTGAAAGTGGCACCGGCGATGTTGTCGACCTTAAGTGTCTGCCGTTCGATAATTTCTTTCGGCAGTTGAGTAAGCGGCGCGTCAGAGAGACCGGCAGATTCTCGGTGAGAAAGAACTTGGATGTTGGTGATCTTGTTCTGATTAACAGTGACTTCGACTTTCATCGGGCCGTTTCGACCGTTTGCTTCTCCGATATATTTGCCGGGAACAAATTCTACTGAGGAGGCTGCGTATAAGTTCGTTCCTAAAAGGCCTGCAGATAAAAGCAGCGCGAGTTTTGAGATTTTGAACATTGAGATTTCTCCTTGAGTGAGTATTTCTATTGAGCTGCATCAACAACGATATCGACTTCGATACTTAAGTACTCATCCTTTTAAAATTTAGTAAAAGGGGATCTTTCAACTAAAAATGTTCGCTCGAATCTCAATATTCCTGTTATCCCAGCTAATGCTCCTTACAGTCCACGCGGCTGAACAGGTTGTCGTAGGTGTAAGCCTTGATCCTCCGCAAGATAATAATCAGAAGATCGTAGAGCCGACGCTTAACGTTCTTAAAGAAACGTTCGGCCCGCAGAACCTTAAAATCGTGCGTCTGCCTCTTCCCGAGCTGGAGAAAAACTTAGAAGGCGGAAAAATCGACATTTTCCTTTCTACCTCAGGCTTGTCCAGGCGAATGGCACAGAAAGGGGCCAAAGAATTGGCAACAATGGTCTCTGACCGTTTGCCCAATCCCAATGAAGCTTATGGAACTTTGTTTATTACAAGAAAAGACAGTCCGATTAATAATCTCTCAGATATGCAGGGTCATTCGTTGGTCGCGAATCTGAAAGGCGGTTTCTATGGCCATCAAATCGGACTCGGAGAACTCGTCAAACAAGGCTACGACCCTTATACCTTTTTCAGCTCTGTTCATTACGTAGGAAGAGACCTCAAAAAGGTAGTTGATGCCGTTTTGAAAGGAAAAGCTGATGTTGGTTCAGTATCGAGTTGTTTTTTAGAAGATACGTATCCTAAGGATGGTGAGGTCTGGAGAAACCTAAAAGGAATCGGAGTTAAGCCTAATGCTACTGGCTGCCTGGCTTCTACGGATCTTTATCCTAATTGGTCTGTTTCGACGATGCCCACAGCAGACCCGGCTGTTGCAAGGAAAGCAGCCGAAGCTCTTCTTGCAATGCCGAAGGCAGAAGGTGGAATGGGTTGGAGTATTGCCACAGATTCAACAAAGACCGATGAATTATTCAAAGATCTTCAAATTGGCCCTTTCGGATTTCTGAAGGATTGGTTCTCTAAAGAGTTCAGAATCAGATACGCGGGTTGGCTCCTATTAGGCATTGGACTTTTTGCCTCTTCACTCCTCTTAAGTTTCATTCTCGGAAAAATTGTTCGTAAAAGAACGAGATCATTAACAGAGTCTCTTAAAAAACAGAACGAGCTGAGACGAAAGGAAAAGTCGGTATCTGAAAAACTCAGTGCGCTTGAACGTTTAGGCGTGGTTGATCAGCTTAGTTCAATCGTCGTACATGAATTGCGTCAGCCACTGACGACAATCCGAGCTTTTCTATTTGGAGCTAAGAAGAAGGCAGAGAAGGGCGTTCTAACCTCTGAAGAAGCTCTAACTGTTTTTGAAAAAATCGAAGCTCAGTCCAATCGCGCTCAAAGGATAGTGGACGATGTACGTAAGTACGCAAAGCAGAAGGCAGGGAAGTATGAAAAGTTCTCGCTCTCGGGAGCCGTAGATTCCGCACTAAAGGACTTCAAAGACTCGGGCTCTTATTTGGGGGCTCTAAAGGTGGCTGTCAATGAAAACATAATGATGCGAGGTAGCCGGCTTGAGATTGAGTTGGTAGTACACAACCTTTTAAAGAATGCAGCTGAATCAATCAGTCAGCACCGACGCCGCTATCCTTTAATTTCTATTGCTCTGTCAAAGAAAGACGATAAGGCTAAACTTATTGTTTCCGACAATGGCGGAAGCATGGCAGATTCTCCTTCTAATGTTCTTTCCTCCAGCAAACCGGAGGGACTTGGCTTAGGCTTGTTAATTGTTAAGGCCATTGCTGCTCGCCATGGAGGATGCTTTAGATTAGACGTTGATGATAAAAAGGCAACGGCTTGTCTGACACTTCCAATACCTGAGGATCTAAATGAAAAGTGAAAATGACCCAATCCTCCCTTTAATCCGTATTGTTGACGACGATATGGACTTGTTGGAAGGCTTGTCGTATATGCTGGAAGGAGAGGGCTGGGAAGTTAAAACTTACCCGACGGCAGAGTCTTTTCTTGCTTTGGATGATTCTTCGAGGCCGGGATGCCTTGTCTTGGACTATCTAATGCCAAAAATGAACGGCGTTGAACTTCAAAACCGCCTGAAAGAAAAGGGCTTTTCTCACCCGATTCTCTTCCTTACAGCACATGCAGATCTAGACATGGCGATATCCGTGTTTAGGAAAGGAGCAGACAATCTTTTGAAGAAGCCGGTCGATCCACAAGAGCTGATCGATGCAATTTCCGAAGCCATAAGGAAAGATTCAACAGACCCAAGCCAGGGGAACATAGAAGACTTGAATAAGCGTTATCAATCTCTATCGACGAGAGAGAAGCAAGTTCTGTCCCTTGTAAAAGAAGGACTCACAAATTTTGAAATCGCAGAACGGCTTGGATTAAGTGAACGCACGGTAGAGAGCCACCGCTTTCATGCCTACGGGAAACTTGGCCTTAAATCTAAGACGACTGAACAAACTCAGCTTCGAGAACTTCTTTCGCATCTTTCTCAATAAATTACGAGAACGAGAGCATTTTAAATTTCAACCTATGATTCATTCTTCCGTGGATCTGTAGCGTTCAATTTGTTTTATTCAGCTAATGTTTACTTAAGATCTTAATTCTCTCTACTGAAAGGATGAGGGCCCATTAGGGATGTTCGGTTGTAGTTCCGGCTGAGGCGGCGAAACTGGAGAGCATTAAGAAGCTAATGTCTTATAAATTCCTAACGAAACCGTACGTATTCACCGAGGAGGATCTGTTTGAAGCAAGAAGACCCGGAAATCACCCTCTAATGATCTGTAAGTCCTTTCCGCTTAGGAATTTAGTTCAAGGGACCATAGCTGACAAGTCGCTTCTTTTTTGTGTGACTCAGGGGCAGCTTGGGCCAGAATAAACTTTTCGGATTTTCATTAAGAGGCGATGAAGATCAAGAATCCTAAGAGTTTTTGGCAAAGCGACCCAATGCCAATGGTTAGATTAGTTCCAAAAATTAGCAGACCAGCCGGAGATCAAAGCATCTCGACTGGTCACTCATTACTAACTTAGTGATTCAAAGACTACTTTGCAGCCTCAGCACCCGCAATCCTTCCGTATACTGTCGCCATAACAAGTCCGGAAATTCCACCGCCTCCTAGTCCGGCTTGATAAGCCAAATGGCCTGTAACGTCGCCAGCTGCATAAAGTCCCGGAATTGGGGTACCGGCCGTCGTCATGACTTGAGCTTTCTTGTTGATTTCTAATCCGGAATAAGATGTGTAAATTTGAGGCTCGCACTCAAATGCGTAGTAGGGTCCTTTATCAATCGTATCCAGTAACTTGGTACGATTTTGATATCTGTCGTTGCCCTTGAGAACGTCTTCGTTGTACTCCTTAACCGTCTTTTCAAGGTTTTGGTAGTTAATACCTTCAGCCTTTGCAAGATCCTTTAAATTATCGAACTTGTCGACTTTCTGTTTCTCAAAGAAGATTTTTAGGCTGGTATCTTTGTATTTTTCAACTGCCTTGGAGTCAAGAATCCAATAGGCGAGTTTGAATTTGTTTTCGACCATCTTGTGGTTAACGGCGAGATAACCGCGAGTCTCATCTTGGAATCGCTGTCCGTTCTTATTAACAATGATCAATGGAACTTCAACGAGAGGCTGACCGATGGATACATTGCTGTGTGTTCCGACAAAGAGCATGTTCATGCCGAAACCGTAATGTTCAACAATGACATTTGCTCCAAGCGCGGTTGCAGCCTTAATGCCTTCTCCGACATTAAGCTTAGAGCCGTGTGATTTAACGCCTTTCAGATAAGGATGATATTTTTCAACCATCTCTTTGCCGTTAGCAAAGCCGCCGGTTGCAAGGATCACACCATGGTCAGCATAGATTGCGTACTTGTTTCTCTTGTTATTTTCTACGATTGCACCGATGACTCGAGCATTTCGTTTTTCACTTTCAGTAATCAGAGAAACAAGTTTAGTGTTCAGGATAATTTCGACGCCGAGTGACTCTGCTTTTGCTTGCAGTGCTTTGATGGCTTGAGGTGAGCCGACCCTATAACCTGGAGCAAAATAATGAACACGTTTGCGATTGCCTATGGCCTGAGCGGGCCGATCTGTAAACTTGACGCCTAAAGATTCAAGCCAATCAAGATCCTTTGGACCTTGTTCATAAACCAACCGGGCAACGCCTGTGTCTCTCTTCAGAAAACGATTCAGCTTCAGTCCTCTTTCAAGGGAGTCTTGCCAGTTAATTTCCAGGGAGTCATCAATTCCGGCATTTTTCTGAATCTTAGTGCCGCCAATCCAATATCCTGAGCCGGAAAGGATGGAGTGGCCGCCTAAAAATCCGCCTTTTTCAACCAATATAACTTTTGAGGCTCCGCTTTGTTTTGCAGAGATTGCTGCGCACAGTCCGGCCATGCCGCCCCCAAGGACTAAAACATTGGAACGAACGTCCGAACTTCCTGCTGCGATTGCTGTCATAGGTATAGATGTTAAGGAAAAAGCAACGCCTGCAGAGATTTTAAAAAATTGTCTTCTTTGCATAAAATGTCTCCTTAGGTGAAGAACACTTACAGATTAGCGGTCCGTAGTTTTTCTACCTACCGCTTTTACTCAACCTATATTGCAATTTTGCAAGTTAGAGGACTGACCCATGCGACCCAAAAATAATTTATTAAATTGGAAGGTCTTGGAGAGTCTTGAGCGCACTGGCAACTTAACCCAAGCTTGTATCGAAAATGATTGCGATCTTTCAACGGCGTCAAGACAGTTGGCCGCCTTGGAAGAGGACTTGGGTGTCAGCCTTCTCGATCGGAGAAGAAAGCCCATGCAGCCGACAAGGTTTGTGAAAACCAATCTTTCTTTAATCCGTCGAATTGTTCGTCTCCACGATGAATTATTGGAGGAAGCCGCTAAAGAATTGAGCAGCCGAAACGACAAGTTCATCCGATTCGGTCTAACAACGAGCGCAATTGTTCACGGAGTAGTCGGCCTGATAAACAAATTTAATACTGAATATCCTGATATTGAAATCCAATTGGTTCCGGATATGGATCACACTTCGGTTATGAATAAGGAAGTAGACATTTCCTTAGTGCCTTACGAACCGAAAGAATCTGAGTTGACAGTTCTTCCTATAGGCCAGTGTTTCACGCTTTTAGTGGCTTCTCCTGCTTATCTCGCTAAACGGGGCGAGCCGAAAATAATCACTGACCTTAATGATCAGGGTCATACGCTTTTATTAAAGCGCAAACCTTTCTATCCGGAGGCAGAAGATCTCGTTTACGGGAACCTTATCTATGATTTTTATACAGGACAACTGAGAAAATTAAAAGACAATAAGGAAGGGGCGTTCGGCAAAAAGGGCGCCGGAAAGGTAACAACGAAATTTGTCGGTGATCAAAACGGTTATATTTCTGCTCTTTCAGGAGAAGGGATTGCTGTCGACCTGCCTCTTTCTTTCATAAAACGTGACCTTATGGGTGGTTCTTTAGTACCGGTTCTTAAAGGCTGGAAAAGAAAACCCTGGAGCCGAAATCTGGTAGTTCATAAGGAGAATTCACATTGGGAAGAACTCCATACGTTTGCTCGTTGGTTCCAACTACACGAGCGAATTGATTCCCACCAGCGGTGGAATGAAATGTATCAGTTTTGCGAAGTCCCAGGGGAGGCTTACGCCAACTCTTAAAGTTGTGGAGATTTCCTGTTCTTAAACCGGAAAAGTTCACCTATGCATAATCTTAAAGGTCCGTTCTTCCTGTTGTTCAGCTGCTTGCTGTTCAGTGTTACAGGAACATTGCAGCAATTAGCTCCGGAAGGACACACTCCAGTCGTAATTACCGAGGTGCGAATGCTCCTCGGTTCCCTAGCCATATTAGCTTGGTGCCTATTCACACATAGGCTTCCTTCTAATTGGTCAGTTGTTCCGTGGAAGCCGATGCTAACCGCGGTAGCAAGTGTTTTGTTGTATCAGCTGTTGTTTTTCTACTCAGTAGCAGAAGTCGGAGTTGCTGTTGGTTCGGTAGTGGCAATAGCGACAACGCCTTTATGGGCGGCTGCTGTTGCATTCTTGCTGTTTAGAAAGAAGCCTTCCAAGTTTTGGGTATTTGCCACTGTGCTCGCTATTGCCGGTGTTTTTCTGATTAATTTTGGAGGCGGTTTGCAGGCTCAAAGCGTAGATTGGAAACTCTTACTTCCGGTTGCCGCCGGACTTTGCTACGGAGTAGAAATCATCGCGGTTGGGAAGGTGGTTGAGAAACTAAATCCTGAAACGACGATGCTCTTAGAAATGGGCCTTGTAGCCGTGTTGCTTTTGCCGGTGACATTTTTCTTTCCGACTAAATGGATTTTTACAACAGGAGGAATTCTGGTTTCTCTAGGTTTAGGTGTGGTGACTGCCGGAATTGCCTACCCGTGTTTTACCTACGGTATTAAATACACATCTCCTGTTGTGGCTTCTACATTAGCGTTGACAGAGCCGCTGATGGCGGCCGCTCTTGGAATATTTTTTCTTCATGAAAATCTCTCTATCTCCATGGGTTTAGGCATGCTGAGTTTGATGGCATCTGTCATCGTTTTAATTTTTGAAGAACCGAACAATCATTCTTAATTTCTTATGAATTAGAGCTTGAGCAGAAAGTGGTTTTCCTGCCAACCCTGCTAAATTTACTGGACCAATATTCAAGCAAACATTCGTTGTCCTTTGAGGACAGACGGGATTTAATAAATTCCGCGGAATTTCTTAAATGATCTCACTAGACTGTATTTGAAAAGGCAGAATAACGGTAACAATCCGTCTTTAGGCATCTCTCATTTGAGTAATTGATATGCTCAAGTAGGAGTTGTTGTTTTCGCTGAACACGTCAACTCCCAAATGAATATACTGAAACCGCCTTATCCAAGTTAGCGGGTAGTCTAGATTTACTGGGGACAAAGGGCGGGTTTATTAAGTAAGATTTGGACGCCTTTCTTGATTTACCTGCTTGGGTCTTGTTATTGCTTCGCTGATGCGGATAAGGTCCTACCGCCAAAATACAGCTTTATTCATCTTCGATGACGACCATCGATCATTTCCCGATAAATCGCAAAGATTTTCTTCAACCCTAGAGTCTCACTCTTTGTCCTTCGCGTTCAATAGGCTTCGATTGGAGCCCGATTGACTGGTCCTGAGATGCTTGTTTTGTATTATCGGTTATCACAACTTGAGTTTGTCCCGTTACCAAAGATTAGCGTGCACTTTGAAAGTTTTACTTCTAAAATATAAGGATAGCTAAGGAAAATGTATCTAAGTTTTTTGTAAGACTGCTTTCGTCGGCTTGAAGCCTTGTTGGAATCTTTCTATTGTTAACAAGGCTGGCTAAGGCGGCAGTGGTCTCTAGCTTGCGATTACTTATTGCATCTGAGTGAGAACTGTTTTCCTGTTAATCCTTTCCTAATTGGCTGAAGAGGTAAAAATGAGTTCTAATCCAATGGCTCTGATTCGTGTCATAGACGAAGAAGAGAGTGCGAGAAACTCTTTGAAATTCCTTCTTGAACAGGAAGGGTGGAAGGTGCGTCTTTATTTTTCCATTAAAGATTTTTTTGAAAATGATAATCCGATGATACCCGGCTGCCTCATTTCAAACATTCAAGTGAGGGAAACATCTGGATTTGAGCTGCAAATTAGGTTAAAGAAAAGTGAGTGCCCGATGCCGCTTATTTATATTAGCGCCTATGCGGATGTCGGGACAGCGGTTATGGCCTTAAGAGAAGGCGCATACGATTTTTTAACAAAACCGATTAATGATGAAAGACTTCTTGAAAGCGTCGAAGCTGCTGTGAATGAAGATTGGCAGTTTCGCTCTACCCTCAAAAACGTCAAGAAAAATAGAGAACTTCTCCTCACTTTGACCGGTCGGGAACTCGACATCGTACGCCTCATAACGAAAGGTCTGAATAATAAGGAAATAGCAGAGGAACTGGGCATCGCAGAAAAAACGGTCAAAGTTCACCGCTCATCTATATATCGAAAATTGCAGGTCCGCACTCCATTGGAAGTTTTTAAAATAATTGATAGCGTTTATCGAGGAAATAACCTATTCCGGAGTTATGAAAAAAACCAGTTCCTAGTTAATCTTAATAACTTTCTTTAAGAGAGGTGCCTTAATCAGCACCTCTTTCAAAAGGTAATTACTGTTTAATAAGGAGTGCGCCGATCAAATCCGGTTATTTAACCTTGAAATTAAAACTGTGGCACTGTGCGCAATAATTTTCCGGAGCGGCATGCTGCAGATGACAAAGCGTGCACTCTAATTTGTTGCCGTAATGTGGCGATACATGTGGATTCTGAGGTTTTATTCCTTGAGTCTTCTTTTCAATTTCATCGGGAGCATGGCATTTCGAGCATTGGTTAATGTCCGGGGCAGTAATTTCATTTCTCTCACCATGGCATTCCTTACAAGTCACATTTTTAACTCCGTGGCGATCTGCGCCGAGCGGAGCACTCTCCTGAGCAAAAGAAGCATCAAAGTAAAAAAGGGCTACGGATAAAAGAAAGGAGCTGAGCAGGAGTCTTTTCATAATCCCTCCAACAGAAGGTCGACCAAAAAGATTTTCTTCTGATCGACCATTCTTCGGCTAATTCCTCAAGCGAGAATATCGTTCTTTAGGATTTGGCGCAGTTTTCGCCGGCCATTCGTCCGAAGACTAAACAATCGAGGATAGCGACTGAGCCTAATCGGACTGCCCCGTGTACATGTCCCGTCGCCTCCCCGGCCGCGTATAAGCCCTTGATAGGTTTATCTGTTTTCACGTCAAGCACCATGCATTTATCGTCTGTAATCAGACCACCCATGGTGTGGTGAACTTTAGGCTGAAGCTCGCCGACATAGAAGGGCGCAGTTTCAACAGGCAATTGCTCGTTATTGATATAACGGCCTAAGACAGGATCCTTTTTGTTTTTTACATATCTGTTGAACTCTTCAACCGTCTGTTTCAACTGCTCGGCGTCAATCCCTTGTGCTTTTGCCAGTTCATCTAACGTGTCATATTTGAAGATCAAATTCCGTTCGAGATGCTTGTTTAACATTCCCGGACGCTGTATTTCAAAAGGTTTTACACCGTTTGCATCAGCAATGGTGAAGCATTTACGCCCGTTGGCCTGTTCGACCATAATCGCGTCCGCTCTTACTTTTCTATTTGCCAATTCATTCACAAATCGTTTGCCGGCGCTATTGGTCCATAGTCCGTATTCTGCCGCTGCTGTTTGATTGAATTGCCAGCCGATGCCCATGCCTTTTTCATGAGGATTTCCCCACGGACCGCACTGAATCCAATCGTTTTGAGCTTGCAGGCACCCGATGCTGGAGGTTTCTCTCCAAAGTTCGGAGGTTGCTCCCGGCTGATTAGTGGTATCTAAGGTAGCATTAAGTTTCGGATCCTGAATTGTTCTGTAAGGAACATCAGCTGAGAAACCACCATAACAGAGAATTACACCTTTATTGGCTTTCAGGGATTTGTGTCGACCGCTTCCAGCCTTAGGAAAACGGTATCCTTCAAAGACTTCGACGCCTTCTACACCGTTTGCTGTTCGGATGATCTTGTCAACGTACGTTCTTAGACGAATCGGGATGCCAAGTTCAAGACATTTATCTAACTGTTTGTTGACGATTCCTGCGCCTGAGCCAATCTTTGTTGTCACATAGCGCGGAACTGAGTGGCCGCCTTCCTGACCGATCGCATCAGGCAAGTATTCGACACCTAATTCATTGACGGTCCACTCATAAGTGGAAAGGACACGATCAACCATCTGGTGAACTTTCTTCACATCATTCATATAGTTGCCGGCCACGAGAATATCTTTCTCAAGGAGCTCCTTTGAATCTTCAATGTTGTGTTTCTTTTGCTGCGGACAGCCGGTGGCTGTAAGAATTCCTCCGTTAATGATTGAGTTTCCGCCGGCGGTTGGCATTTTTTCTAACACGATGACGTTTGCTCCTGCTTTTTTAGCTTCAATCGCAGCAGCGAGGCCGGCGAAGCCTGAACCAACCACAACCACATCAAAGGTTTCATCCCATTTTTTAGTCTGAGCGGATACTGTCGCGGCTAAGATACCGGATGACGAAAATACAGCCCCTGCGACAGACGTTTTCAAAAATGATCGACGGGAAGAAGTATTCATAAGGCCCCCCTTTTGTTAACAAGGTTATTTCAAGAGATCAAAAGTCATTCTAGAGGGGGATAGTGGACTAAGAAATACGTCAAAAAGTTTAGATGATAAATTGGACTAATTTATAACTATATGATTTGTATTGATAATTAAATTAGTTAGGGTCCGACACTTAGGACGAAAGACTTATTTTTTAAAACAAATAGTTATTTAACCTCGAAACAGAATACGAGAGCTGTATTTTAATCTGCTCAATTTCTGGTGAATGATTATGAAGAGTAAAGCTTTTTGAAAACTGTCCGACTCTTTGTGTGTGGGAGCAGTTTATTTTGAGACTTAGAACTGCAATATTCCTCGGAAAGACTTGAAAGTAGAGAGTCGGAGCTGCTACAGCTAAGCACGTGTCGACTAAATATGGCAGCGTCGATGAAATTGGCAAAATCCAATAGATCCATCGGATTTTGCCAATGCTTTGAGAGGAGGTTGAGGTTAAATTTTTATTGATTTTCTTTCTGTCTGATCGTAATCGTATTCAACTCTTCTATTCGGGCCTAGAAACTCGTGGAGTTTTTCTCCAGCAGGAGTTTTGTCACAAAACTTGATTTGAGCAGACATGACTCTACCGACAGCAGATATTTGACTTGCGGGAACTCCGGCGTTTATCAGAACGACGGTGGTGATAGCTCCGCGCGAGATAGTTGTAATTCCAATTTTCCAACGGATCGGTATATCCAACCACAGTGACACTGTTTAAGTGTTACTTCGATTTGATCTTGTTGCTAGCATCTGTCAGCGTTTTCTTTCCATCGAGGGGCAGACCTGCTAGGTCGCTTTGATCAAAAAGCCCTTCACTTGGAAGGGATATTTTTTCCGCTGTGGAATAAATTCCGTTTACCGAGGAGGCTGGGTGCCAATAAAACGACTTTGTTAACCCGCTTTTATCAAAGACAACCTTGTGCTGGCAGGTATCAACCCCGTTTTTGTCACTATTTTTAGTTGAAATGGAAAAGATAATTTCAATGGTTCAGTCTTCAACTATCTTCGTAATGTAGACATTCGAGTAATGCATACAGTTGGTCTTTTGTCATCTCCTCTCTAACGAGTTGAAGATTCTGAAGGTTAGGGAGCCGCTGCATTAACTCTTTAAGACTTGTCCTCAAAACTATATTTAACCCCTTATATAATTATTGAATTATCCTGTCCGTGTTTTAAATTTACACTTGTTGATTTGACAATTTTCAAATTGAGCGAAATTAACAAGATAAAAGAATGAGTAAAGGTATATTCTCCCCTTGCATCATTGCCTAAATTCAATAGTAGTTAAAGATAAATTTAAACTTAGGGGAATTTATTTTTTATGAAAAATAATATGCTTTTTCTAAAGAGCCGTAAAGATAACGAGAACGTGCGACGAGCTCTCCCTGTTTTGAAATGTATTACAGCTGCTGTTACAGCAAGTCTCCTGGTTTCATTTCAAGATGTTCAAGCTCAGATCCAAAAAGTTGGAACGGCAGGGAATGCCTACAATCTTATCGAGATCAAAGATGGGAGCACCAGGACGGTTCAAAATTTTTCCGGCAACGGAAATCCTTTCGGGGTATGGGTAAATAACGGACATTTTGTTGATACTCAACCAATAATTTCAATTGAAGATTCAGTTCTTTTTCAGGTCGGCGGATCGTCACGTTATGAGGGAATTCCGCTTAAGAGTCCGGATGGCTTGAGTTCTGGTGGATCAATCCAAGTCAACGAAATCCATACCAACACTGCCTATGTAAAAGGTGCAGAAACGAATGTAGCAATTGCGGTGATAGGTTCAGATAAGGCAGATTCTATTTTTTCTGCTCAAAATTTTGAGGCAGTTGTGGGCAGCCCCGAGTACGTTGATATTTATGTGGATGGATTCAATCGCTCTGCACACAGCACAGTGATGAACGTTGTGACACCGAGAATTCAGATAGAAGCTCGAACGAAAAATTCTTTTGTGATACAGAATTTGGGATCATTCACAGTTGGGGAGAAGGGGAAAAACTCGATTTTAACCCCGCTGTTCAAGTTTTTCAATGATGACGACAGTTTTATTATCCGCAACAACATCGGAGCGTCCGGCGTACATATTTATGGGTCTTCTTTCGTCCTTATAAATAGTGTTGAACCTGTCAAAGACCTGCGGGAAGAATCAGACCGTGCAATTATCAAGAATTCAAATTTTAATGTTGAAAAAAATTTTTTCTTAATGGGACAGACTCGTAAGCACGGGGTTCCTTTGGAAAATACATTTCTGCAGATAGTAAACGATGAAGGAGTGAATGCTGAATTCTCGGCTCAGACTTTGAACGTATTTTCCATGACGGAGGGAAATACCTCGACGCTTTTAGTAGGTCACGGAGCAATAGTGAAAGCACCGGAAGGTGTCTTAGTTTCTTCCTATGAAGATAATTCGACTGCGCGGTTGCTTCTCGGAGATTCTCTTTCAAAAGACGATAATTATGGCTTGCAAACTTCTGAGGTTCGAATGAAGGGGCCGGGGACCTCAGAAATCATATTTAACAACGCACATCAAGGTGATTCAGCCGAAACGGCATCATTCCCTATCCGAGGAAAAGGAAATGTTGAAATCCAGAGTGGGCGTACGATTTTTACGGAAAAATCTGATTACGAGGGCGTGACAACAATTGCTGAAAAAAGTGCCTTAATACTCAAAAGACTGGACGCAGCCGGCTCTAGCATGATCATCAATAATGGAGAATTAGTTTACAGCGGTGTTCAGGGCGAGATCCAAAATGATATTTCTGGATCCGGTAAGGTGGTTTTTGATGACAATTCGAAGATTTCTCTAACGAAGGACACCTCGTGGGGCGGAGGCACCTACCTCAAAGAAGCGGCTGTTTCAATGGGCTCTGCAGATAACCCGATTCAAATTAACGGAACTTACGTGACAGTGTCGTCTGGATCCGTTTTAAGTGGTTTCGGATCGATAGGAGGCTCCTTAAATAATCAAGGAATCTTCATTCTTGGAGACCCGGCATTATCTTCGTCATCAAATTTTGAAATTCGAGGAGCGGTGAATAACTCTGGCCGGATTTTGTTGGGTAACAACGATAATGTTGGAAACCGTTTGATCATTGGCGGCAATTATTCGGGTCAAAATGGTCAATTAGTCTTTAATGCAGTGCTCGAGGGCGATGATTCCCAAACTGACAAGCTCGTTGTGAAAGGAGATAGCTTCGGTACAACCTTTGTAAAGGTCAACAACATAAGGGGTACTGGTAAAAAAACATTAAACGGCATTGAGCTTATAGAAGTATCGGGAGATTCGAGTGGCAGCTTTATACAAGATGGGCGAATTGTCGCCGGTGCTTATGACTATGTGCTGAAAAGGGGATCTGGTGAAAATTATCGGAATTGGTACTTAGTTAGTGATATCAGCAAAAAGGACGATCCTGTTATTATCCCCTTAGTCAGACCCGAAGCCGGTGCTTATATCGGAAACGCAGCCGTCGTTCATACGCTTTTTTCTACCCGATTGCATGACAGGGTAGGAGATCTATGGTTTACCGATCCTTTTTCCGACAAAAAGGAAACAACCAATTTTTGGATGAAAGTCAAAGGCGGTTACAGTTCTTGGAAAGAGACAAGCGGACAGCTTAAGAATCGAACTCAAACGTATGCAGTTCAACTTGGCAGTGAGCTTTTATCTTTCTCTTCAAACGGCAATAATAGATTTCAACTGGGCTTTATGGGCGGGTACGGTCATGGGCGGACAAACGCTCATAATGTTTATTCCGACTATGGAGCAATTGGCAGCGTAAGCGGTTTAAATTTTGGGATAACTGGGACTTGGTATCAATACGGCTTCGATCGGGTCGGAGCCTATTTAGATTCTTGGCTGACCTACAGTTGGTTTGACAATAAAATCAAGACTCAAAATCTAGTTGGAGCAAAGTACCACGCTAAGGGATTAACGGGCTCTCTTGAGGCAGGGTACACGCTTAAACTTTCTGAATTTTCCACGGTGAAAGGACTGGGAGTAGGCGTATATTTGCAGCCTCAGGCTCAGGTAATATGGTCTGGGCTTAGGACGGATACGTTATTTGAATCGAATGGCTCCGAAATCAAAACGATGGGGAAGAATAATCTCACAACCAGATTGGGAGCTCGGACGATTATTAACTTGAAAAAGCAGGAAAATGAAAGCTTGTCAGGTACGCAATTATTTGTCGAAGGAAACTGGATTCATAACACCAAAAGTTATGGAATTCAAATGAATGGAGTGAGTCTTAAACAAAGAGGCTCCCGTGATCTCGGAGAACTAAAGATAGGGGTAGAGGGGAGAGCAGCTTCTCAACTGCATCTTTGGACGAATGCAGCGGCTCGTGCCGGCTCCGGTAGTTATCGGGATTTAACCTTTATGGCCGGCATGAAATACAGTTTTTAACAAATTGCTTGGAGTTCCCCGTGCGTAAGCACGGGGATGGAGTGAGGTTAGTGAAGGGGCAACCCAGTTCAGGAAGCTAGGAAATCCTCCGAAGCTTTAGTTTTGAAGAATTGTCGAAAGTCCTGGATCCTTCACGAGGCGAGATTGAGTCCCGCCTCAGAATTTGTTAACCGTTTTTAAGCGTGTTGTAGCTAGTTATCAAGTTCCGATAATCAGGAATGTGGTTAGAGAACAATTTACCTAAGCCTTCAATATCATTTCGCCAGTCTCTGTGAAGTTCGCAGGCTGCGCCAAACCAGGTCATCAGTTGTACGCCGGCAGCTTCCATGCGGCGCCAAGCTGCATCACGGGTTATTTCGTTAAAGGTTCCGGATGCGTCTGTAATAACAAACACATCGTATCCTTCTTCAATTGCGGAAAGAGCAGGGAAAGCCACGCAAACTTCTGTGACTACTCCAGCAATAATCAGCTGCTTTTTGCCGGTTGCTTTAACGGCTTTAACGAAATCTTCGTTATCCCAAGCATTGATATTGCCGGGGCGCGCAATATAAGGCGCATCCGGGAACATTTCTTTCAGTTCCGGCACCAGCGGACCGTTTGGGCCGGTTTCAAAAGAAGTGGTCAAGATAGTCGGAAGATTAAAGTATTTCGCTAAATCGGCTGTTGCCAGCACGTTATTTTTAAACTTATCAGGATCGATATCACGAACCAGTGATAAGAGTCCGGTCTGATGATCCACGAGCAGCATGGCTGCGTTATTTTTATCTAATCGAACGTATGATTTGTTCATAGTTACCTCCTCAACTTGAAATAAAAAGAGATTTAGTTAAATAACAACTTAGTTGCGTTCAGAATCTAATTGCTCATGGTTGTGTTCGACTTCACGAGCTTTCAAATAACTTTCAATTAACAATTGATATTCTGGGAAAACTGCTTCATAAGCTTTGGCCCATTCTTCTGCATCAGGACGGTTCCAAGTGCGCTGGATTTCAGAACAGACGGCTGCTGTATCCATCGGCACGGCACCTGCCTGAACAATACGGGCAAGCGTGATTTCTTCTGCCATTTTTGAATAGGTCCCGGAAGCGTCGACCACACAGAAAACTTGGTAGCCTTCTGCAATTGCAGAAATTGCGGGAAAAGCCATACAAACACTGGTTATAGTGCCCGCGATAATTAATTGTTTTTTCCCGGTTGCTTTAACTGCAGCTACAAAATCAGGATTATCCCAAGAGTTGATTTGCCCTTTTCGTGCTACATATTGAGCATGCGGTGCAACTTGATGAATTTCCGGGATTAACGGACCATTTGGCCCCTGAGGAACAGATGCCGTTGTAATAACAGGCATCTTAGCTAACGTAGCTACTTTTGCAAGTGTGATAGCATTCGCTCGTAATTGGCGCAGATCTAAATCACGGACGGTATTAAATAAGCCGCTTTGGTGATCGATAAGCAACATGACTGCGTCATCAGGATCAATGCGTGGCACACGTCCTTCGAAATTAGCTGGCATGGTCATATAACCTCCCTAATAACTAAAAACATAATTCTTTGACTTTAGAGCTATAACAAACGCCTAAAAGTAATTAGATAAGTTTTTAACTTGCCTGAACAGCAAATCTCTCATCCGAATTCAGGCATCAATAAATTAGATAAAGAGCGATTTAGTGTCGAGCGACTAAAGAGCAATTTTTAGTTGTAAAAGATGCACTTGATGTTGATAGATGCCAGAGGGTGAGCAACTTAAAATAGGAAGAAAATATTTTCAAAAGGAAGGTTGTTCAGCTGAGTGAAAATTCAAGGGGGTCTTTTTATATGTAAAGAATGCACCACGGACTTCCTGAATTCAAATCTTTCTCTGCAAAATTCGAGACGGCAAATTTCCCAGTTTAAAAAGATAGGAGGGATTTAGAGTCAGCGATTCTTTGGAAGTATTCTTGTGTTCGCTGTAAATAAAGATGCTTTGACTTAGCGATGGAGTTAATCTCAAAAAAAGCATCCATCTCGGATGGACGAGGCCGCCCTCCGAGATGTTCGACTAATTAAGCCATGTTAGAGATTCGCTTTAAAAGCTGTACTTTAATCCGGCCATAAAGCTTAAATCACGGTAATGGTATGAACCGGCGCGAACGGCAGTGTTTGCCCACAAATGTAAGTTAGGATTAATTCGACTGTCTAAGCCGGTTTTAAATTCACCTAGGTTGCGGGCGCCTTTTTGTTTGAGATTAACCCCATTCATTGTGACTCCGTAATCTTTGGTATTGTGAATCCAATTACTTTCAATAAAGACCTGTGCTCCCTCATAGTTAGGATTAGCTTGGTTCTTCAGATGGAAGATCGTTCTTGCACCAAGCCTTGTCGTCACATTATTTTTTCCGACAGCTTTAATGCGTGTGCCATTGGACTCAGTGAAGTTATCAGTCTTAATACCCGACCAAATTACCTGAGCCTGCGGCTGGAGATAAATTCCGACTTGGCGTCCTTCAGAGGTATCAAATTCTGAGACCTTCAGGGTATAGCCCGTCTCAAGAGATCCTGTTAGGCCTTTTGAATGATAGGATTCAACGCCTGAGCTTTTAACTCTGTTTTTGAACCAGCCGTATGTAAGCCAGGTGTCAACGTAGGCGCCTTCACGTCCTGTTCCATTCTGGAACCAGGTACCGGTTAAA
>ERZ827450.1990-NODE-1990-length-18398-cov-4.397863_pt1 | contig 18398 bp, 17 predicted proteins | sample MGYA00519773_ERZ827450 | MGnify/ENA primary metagenome ERZ827450 (study PRJEB31778, sample SAMEA3449306) | human gut metagenome | biome: human gut; feature: human-associated habitat; material: faeces | place: United Kingdom | collected 2010/2012 ...
GGAATGCGGTCTGCGTCAAAGAACATGTGCTCGGTGCGGCACAGGCCGATGCCCTCAGCGCCGAACTTCCGGGCCTGGGCGGCGTCGTGGGGGGTGTCCGCATTGGTGCGGACCTTCAGGCGGCGGTACTGGTCGGCCCAGCCCATGACCCGGCCGAACTCGCCGCCGATAGAGGCGTCCACCGTGGGGATGGCGCCGTCGTAGATCTTGCCGGTGGAACCGTCGATGGACAGCCAGTCGCCTTCGTGGAAGGTCTTGCCGGAGAGCTCAAACTGCTTATTCTCCTCGTCCATCTTGATGGCGCCGCAGCCGGAGACGCAGCACTTGCCCATGCCGCGGGCCACCACGGCCGCGTGGGAGGTCATGCCGCCCCGCACAGTCAGGATGCCCTGAGCAGCTTTCATGCCCTCGATATCCTCAGGAGAGGTCTCCAGCCGGACCAGGACCACCTTCTCGCCGCGCTCGGCCCAGGCCTTGGCGTCCTCAGCGGAGAAGACGACCTTGCCGCAGGCGGCGCCGGGAGAGGCGGCCAGGGCGCTGCCGATCACGGGGGTCTTCTTCAGCACCTCGCCGTCAAACTGGGGATGCAGCAGGGTGTCCAGGGTGCGGGGATCGATCATGGCCACGGCCTGCTTTTCGTCGATCATCCCCTCGTCCACCAGGTCGCAGGCGATCTTGAGCGCAGCAGCAGGGGTGCGCTTGCCGTTGCGGGTCTGCAGCATATAGAGCTTGCCGTTCTCCACGGTGAACTCCATATCCTGCATATCGTGATAGTGATCCTCTAGAATCTTGCAGACCTTCTCAAACTGGGCGAAGGCCTCGGGGAACTTTTCGCTCATTTCGCTGATGGGCATGGGAGTCCGGATGCCGGCCACCACGTCCTCGCCCTGGGCATTGGTCAGGAACTCACCGAACAGCTTCTTCTCGCCGGTGGCGGGGTTGCGGGTGAAGGCCACGCCGGTGCCGCAGTCGTCGCCCATGTTGCCGAAGGCCATGGACTGGACGTTGACGGCGGTGCCCCAGGAGTAGGGGATGTCGTTGTCCCGGCGGTACACGTTGGCGCGGGGATTGTCCCAGGAGCGGAACACGGCCTTGATGGCGCCCATCAGCTGCTCCTTGGGGTCGGTGGGGAAGTCTGCGCCGATCTTGGACTTGTACTCGGCCTTGAACTGGCCGGCCAGCTCCTTCAGGTCGTCGGCAGTCAGCTCCACGTCCTGGGTGACGCCGCGGGCCTCCTTCATCTGGTCGATGAGCTGCTCAAAGTACTTCTTGCCCACTTCCATCACCACGTCGGAGTACATCTGGATGAAGCGGCGGTAGCAGTCCCAGGCCCAGCGGGGGTTGCCGGACTTCTTGGCCAGCACGTCCACCACGTCCTCGTTCAGACCCAGATTCAGGATGGTGTCCATCATGCCGGGCATGGAGGCCCGGGCGCCGGAACGCACGGAGACCAGCAGGGGGTTCTCCAGATCGCCGAACTTCTTGCCGGTGATGCCCTCCAGCTTGGTGATATACTCCATGATCTCCGCCTGGATCCCGTCGTTGATCTTCTGGCCGTCCTCATAGTACTGGGTGCAGGCCTCGGTGGTGATGGTGAAGCCCTGGGGCACCGGCAGGCCAATGTTGGTCATTTCGGCCAGATTGGCACCCTTGCCGCCAAGCAGCTCCCGCATGTTGGCGTTGCCCTCGCTGAACAAATAGACATATTTTTTGCTCATGTAGTCCAAACCTCTCTTTCCTGCCGCAGTCGAAAGTCGGGTGGACTCCAATCTGCGGTTAAACGATTAGCCCATTTTGATAACGATAACATTATATTGGGAATTTTTTCGGAAAACAATACATAAAAATGCTAAGAAATTTGGGGATAGCTGGAGTATTTTCACAAATGTTTGTGCAATCCACACAATTAACAGTTGCGCAACAAAGAAAATATTTACGTTCTTTCCTTTTTCGGGGCCATGTGGTACAATGGCTCCAGTGTGCCCGCCGGAAGGCCGCCGGGCGCCCCAAACACCCGGCGCCGCCGGAAAATCTGCAGATCAGCCCGTGCTCACAGCGGGAAAAGGAGAGTACGCCATGTCCCTGTTCGGCCTGCGGCCGGAGGAGCCAGCCGCCATCCGCATCCGGGAGGCCGCCACTCGCGGCACCCTGTCCCACGCCCTGCTGCTCACCGGCAGCGGCGACCGGATGTCCGCCGCCTGCTTTGCCGCCGCCGCCCTGGAGTGCACGGGGGAGGAGAGCCGCCCCTGCGGCGTCTGCCCCGCCTGCCGGAAGGTGCTGGCGGGCATCCATCCGGACGTGATCACCGTCCGGGACCCAGACCATAAGAACATCGCCGTGGACGTGGTGCGCGCCATCCGGGCAGACGCCTACATCCGCCCCAACGAGGGGCGGCGGAAGGTCTATGTGTTTCCGGACTGCGCCCTGCTGACGGAACAGGACCAGAACGTGTTGCTGAAGGTGGTGGAGGAGGGGCCGCCCTATGCGGCCTTTCTCTTCTGTGCGGAAAATGCCGCTGTGGTGCTCCAGACCCTGCGCTCCCGGTGCGTGGAGCTGAAGCTGCACCCGGCTGCGGAAGGCGGCGGTGAAGAGGTCCAGGCGGCAGAGGCCCTGTGCCGCTGCCTGGCCGCCCGGAAGCGGGGAAAGGTGACGGAGCTGGCGGTGCGGCTGGAGAAAAAGCGCATCACCCGGGAGGACCTGTCCGCCCTGCTGGAGCGGAGCCGGGCCCTGTGCGCGGCGGCGCTGCTGCTGCAATATGGACAGGAACCGGAGGAAAGCTGCCGGGAAATCGCCCCAATTCTCGCGAAAAACTTGACAAAATCCCAAATCATGCGCACAATAGAGCTGTTACAGAAGTATCGCGGGGAGTGCACGTACAACGTGGGAACCGGCCATGTGCTGGGCGCCATCGCGGTGGAATTGGAGGGCATCCTTTGACAGAAGTTATCAGCGTCCGCTTTCGAGGCGGCTGTAAAAATTACTATTTCAATCCAAACGGCAACCAGGTGAAGATGGGAGACCAGGTGATCGTGGAGACCGCCCAGGGCCCGGAATTCGCCACCTGCACGGAGGGGAACCACGAGGTGGAGGACTCCGCCATTGTCAAGCCCCTGAGCCCTATGCTGCGGATGGCCACGGACAGCGACCGCCGCACCGTGGAGCAGAACAAGAAGCGGGAGAGCGAGGCCTTTGACATCTGTGAGAAGAAGATCGCCGCCCACGGGCTGGAGATGAAGCTGGTGAACGTGTCCGCCAGCTTTGACGGCAACAAGATCGTCTTCTACTTTACCGCCGACGGCCGGGTGGACTTCCGGGAGTTGGTGCGGGATCTGGCCGGGGTGTTCCGGGCCCGGATCGAGCTGCGGCAGATCGGCGTCCGGGACGAGGCCAAGATGATCGGCGGTCTGGGGATCTGCGGCAGACCCTTCTGCTGCTCCCAGTTTCTGGACGGGTTCCTGCCCGTGTCCATCAAAATGGCCAAGACCCAGAACCTTAGCCTGAATCCCACCAAAATCTCCGGCACCTGCGGGCGGCTGATGTGCTGCCTGAAATACGAGCAGAACGTCTATGAGGACGCAGCCAAGCGGATGCCCAAGGCAGAATCCTTTGTTCAGACGCCGGACGGCCCCGGCAATGTGAAGAGCGTGGACCTGCTGCGGGAGACCGTGAAGGTCAGCCTGGACAGTGCGCCGGAGCCTTTGAAGTGCTATCACAACTGTGAGGTGTGCGTTCTGCGCAACGGCAAGGGCAGCCGGGAGGGCATCGCCATTCCGGAGCGCCCCGCCCGCTATGTGGAGCCGAAGGAGGCGGAGGAGTTCCGGGAGGAGGCCCCGGCCCTGATGCCGCCCTTCTATATGGACACGCAGCTGGAAGAGGCGCCCATGCGGGAGAAGATCGGCGCACCCGGCAGCGGCGACGGCAAGCCACGCCGCCGGCATCGGGGCGGCCGCCGGAGAGGGGGAGCCAAAAGCGGAGAGGGGGTCGAGCAGCCCAAGGCCGAGGCCAGGGGGCCGGAGAAGAAGGAAGGGCGGCCCCGTCCCCCCAAACAGGAGAGCAGGCCTGCGCAGCCCAAGCCGACAGAAGCCACAGAAGCCAGACCTGGGGAGAACAGGGCGGCGGCCCCGGACGGTGAAGGCGAGGCCAAGCGCCGCCGCAGGCCCCACCACCGGGGGGGGCGCCGCCGGAACAAAAACGGCGGCGAGGGCGGCGGTTCCGCCCCCAAGAGTGAGTGAATCCGGCTGGACCGCCGCCCCTTTTTCGGGCGGCGGTCTTTTGAAATGCCGGGAGAGCAGGCAGATGGAGCGGATCTGCCTTTTCAGAGAGATAGGATGGAGGAGTTTTTATGGGAAAATTTGACGGTGTACTGCTGGCCAGCGATTTTGACAATACCCTGCTGAATACGGAGACGGCCCGGCGCACGGGCGCCGAGGTGCCGGAGGTGTCCCGCCGGAACTGGGAGGCGCTGGAGTATTTCATGGCCGGCGGCGGGAGATTTGCCATCGCCACCGGCCGGGCGCTGGCGGCCTTCATCAAATTCGCGGATCAGGTGCCCATGAACGCGCCGGGCATTGTGTGCAACGGCGCGGCCCTGTATGATTTTCAGAAGGGGGAGTATCTGGAGACCATTCTGCTGGACGAGAGCACCCGCCGGCGGGGACAGGAGACTCTGGACCGATTCCCCACGCTGGCGGTGGAGGCATACCACATCGACAACGTGATCCACGCCGTCCGGCCCAATCTCTATACCCGCCAGCATGAGCACGTCACTCATGTGAGCGTGGTGGAAAAGCCCTCCCTGCTGGATGTGCCCCTGCCGCTGGGAAAGATCATGTTTGAGGAGGACCACGCCGTTTTGGAGGAGGTCAAGGCGTTTCTGCAGTCCCAGCCCTGGGCGGGGGAGTATGAGATCTTCTTCTCTGACCGGACACTGCTGGAGGTCACCGCCAGAGGCGCCACCAAGGGTGGCATGGTGGCCCGGCTGGCGGAGCGGCTGGGCATCTCCCGCCAGCACGTCTACTGCGCCGGGGACGAGGCCAACGACCTGTCCATGCTGACCTGGGCGGCGGAGGGATTTGCCCCCGCCAACTGCGTACCCGCTGTCCGGGCCTGCGGGGCCACCATCGTGGCAGATGCGGACCACGACACTCTGGCGGACATCGTGTCCCGCCTGGACAAAATGTACGCCTGAGCGCCGGAAACACCGCTCCGCTACCTGTGGTAGCGGAAATTCCAGGTTTGGTTGCTGGCATGTCCCGGTATCGTCTGGTATCCTGAACGTGTGAAAACGGCAGGGGAGGGAAGCGCCATGACCTTTGGAGAGAAGCTGCAAAAGCTCCGGACCCGGGCGGGATTGAGCCAGGACCAGCTTGCCGAGCTGCTGGATGTGAGCCGCCAGGCGGTGAGCAAGTGGGAGCGGAACGAGGCTATGCCGGAGGTGGAGAAGCTCGTCCGCATCAGCCGCCAGTTCGGCGTGTCCACGGATTACTTATTGCTGGAAGAACTAGAGGAGCCGGAGACGGCCAATACCACGGCTCCTGCGGCGGGCCTGTGGGTCCGGGTCAAGCAATGGTACCGGAACAGGGGCTATCTGCTGGCCTGGGTTCTGGCGGCCTGGGGTGTCTGGAACCTGGTTGACCTGGCTGTTCTTGCGGCCAATACATACCAGCAGGCGCAGGACCTCGAGAATTTTGCCTGGGTGAAATACGTGCAGATGGTGTATATTCCCACAATGATTCCCCATGTGCTGCTGATTCTCGTGTCTGTGATTCTGGTATTCCGGGGCCGCCAATTGGCAGGGCGGCTTCGTTGGTATCATCTGGGCTGGCTCCTGGTGCTGATGGGTCTGCTGAACATGCGGCTCCCCCTTCCCGCGCCTCTGCGGTTTTTGCAGACGGGGCCGGTCTGGAGTATTTCCACTGCGTTGCTGGTGTATCTGGCGGAGTATGGGCCGGAGAATATGTGGGAATTTGTGGAGGTGACTTTTTGGGACGACCTGCCCTGTCTTCTGGTGACCATTTTGGGCTTCGCCATCCTCATCCTGGGCTGCCGGTATGATCAGAGAACCTCCCTCCGCAAAATCGAATAACCGATGAATCCCTTGCGCCGCAGCGATAAGCCGCTGCGGCGCTTTTGCCTCTCCAAAATTTTTTTCGAATCCACTTGACAAATCTGGAGAATGTGCTATTGTATTACTTGCTTAGTACAACAACACAAATGGGAGGTGCTTCTGTGAAGTGGCAGTTTTCCAATGACGCGCCGATCTATTCCCAGCTGATCGCGCAGATCAAGGTGGGCATTGTCTCCGGCGCGTTCCCGCCGGGGGAGCGGCTGCCTTCCGTGCGGGACCTGGCTACGGAGGCCGGGGTGAATCCCAACACCATGCAGCGGGCCCTGACGGAGCTGGAGCGGGACGGACTGGTATACAGCCAGCGAACCACGGGTAGATTTGTGACGGAGGATCAGGCCATGATTGCATCTGCAAAGAGAAGTTTGGCGGAGCGCCACATTCAGGCGTTCCTGGAGGCCATGACCCACCTGGGCTATGGCCGGGAGGAGATCCTGACGCTGCTGCGGCAGGAGGAGACCAAGGGAGGAGAAGACAATGGCAGTTCTGGAATGTAAAGATCTGAGCAAGCACTACGGCAACGCGCCGGCGCTGAACCATGTGAGCCTGGCGGTGGAACCGGGCCGGATCGTGGGATTGCTGGGCCCCAACGGCAGCGGCAAGACCACCCTCATCAAGCTGGCCAACGGCCTGCTGACCCCCAGCGAGGGAGAGGTGCTGGTATGCGATATGGCCCCTGGAAAGGAGAGCCACGCCAGCGTCAGCTACCTGCCGGAGCGGACCTGCATCCCCACTTGGATGTCCGTGAAGCAGCTGCTGGATTTCTATGGCGACTTCTACCGGGACTTCAATCGGAAGGCGGCGGAGGAGATGCTCACCCATCTGAACATCCGCCTGACCCAGCGGATCAAGCAGATGTCTAAGGGAACCCGGGAGAAGGTGCAGCTCATCATGGTGATGAGCCGGGCGGCAAAGCTGTATCTGCTGGATGAGCCCATCGGCGGCGTGGACCCCGCCACCCGGGACTACATCCTCTCCACCATCATCGGCAATTACAATCCCGAGGCGGCAGTGATTATCTCCACCCACCTGATCGCCGATGTGGAAAAGGTTCTGGACGAGGTCATTTTCATCAATCAGGGCCAGGTGGTGCTCCAGTCCTCTGTGGATGAGATCCGGGAGGAGAAGGGCATGAGCGTGGACGCCCTGTTCCGGGAGGTGTTCAAATGCTGACGAAACTCTTGAAGCACGAATTCCGTGCCACGGCCCGCATCATGGGGCCTTTGTACCTGGTTCTGCTGGCGGTGGCCCTGGGCTTCAATTTCTCCGCCAGGCTGATGGACTCAGGCAACTTTGTGCTGAATATGCTGGCCGCTTTGGTGGTCATGGCCTATGTGGTGGCCATTACCGCCGTGTTCATTGTGGCGTTCATTCTGATGCTCCAGCGGTTCTACAAAAATCTGCTGGGGGACGAGGGCTACATCATGTTCACTCTGCCCGCCTCGGTTCACCAGCATGTGTGGAGCAAGCTGATCGTCTCCGCCGTGTGGTTCATCGCCACCGGCGTGGTGGTGTTCCTGTCTGTTTTTGTGGCGGCCTTCAACGTGAGCTTCTTGACGGATTTGGCGAGTGTTTTCCCCAAGCTGTTCCAGCAGATGACCGCCTACTACGCCGTCAACGGCACCGTTTTCGCGCTGGAGCTTCTGGCGCTGATGCTGGCAGCCTGCATGAGTTTCTCCCTGCAGTTCTATGCCGCTCTGGCGGCGGGCCACAGCTTTGCCAACCATAAGATGGCCCTGTCCGTGGCGTTCTTCTTTGTGTTCCAGTTTGTGGTGCAGATGGCGGGGGCCATCGTTCTGGTCCTGCTGGACGAGGGGCCGTTGCACCAGTTCCTGCTGACGCTGGATTTCCAGCTCACCGGCGTGGCGGCGGTCCACTTCACGATGGTGGCTCTGCTCCTGCTGACAGTGCTCTACGGCGCGATTTTCTATATTGTAACCACAATTACCTTGAAAAAGCGCTTGAATCTGGAGTAAACTAGACCATACGCTTCCGGCGGGCCGTGGGAGTGATCCCACGGCCCCGGAAATCTTAAGGGAGGCCGCCATGCCCGTAGAGGAAAACCTGATGCAAGCGATCCTGCTGACCTTCGGCACCGCTATGGTGCCGGTGCTGGAGCTCCGGGGCGCCATTCCTGTGGGAGTGGCGGCGGGACTCTCCCCGGCCGCGGCCTGCCTGGTGTCCATCCTGGGCAATATGGTGCCGGTGCCCTTTATCCTGCTGCTGATCCGCCGGATCTTCGACTGGCTCCGGGGCACCCGCCTTTTCGGCCCCAGGATCGACTGGCTGGAGCGCCGGGCTCACCTGAAGGGCCGGATGGTGCGGAAGTACCGCCTGCCGGGACTCATCATTCTGGTAGCCATCCCCCTGCCGGGGACCGGGGCCTGGACGGGGGCTCTGGTGGCGGCCCTGCTGGACATCCGGATGCGCCACGCGCTGCCCGCCATCTTCCTGGGCGTGGTGATTGCCGGGGCCATCGTCACCACGCTGACCTACGGCGTGGTGCAGCTGTTTTGAATCTTATAAGGGGTTCGTTATCTATGAGGAAATTCCTTTTTGCATGTGGCATGATTTCCTTGATGCTGTTTACCCTGACCGCCTGCGGCAGTGAGGACCCGGCAGAGGAGATCTCCCGAGCGCTGCACATCGATGTGTCCGCCGGAGAGGAGATCTCCTCTTCTGACACCCACGGCGGCTTCCACGGCGACGGCATTTCCTGCGTTGCCCTGCAGTTTCCTGACAGCCAGGTAGCCGACGCCATTGCGGCGAACGCCGCCTGGACACCGCTTCCCCTGGACGAGACGGCCCAGGCACTGGCCTATGGCGTCACCCGAGAGGACGGCGGCGAAGTTTTCAGCGCGGGCCCTTATCTCACCGATGACAGCGGAGATCCCCTGCTGCCGGGGATCGCCAATGGCTTCTACCGCCTGATTGACCGCCACAGTGACGCCGGGGATGGACAAAACCTTCTGGAGCGGGCTTCGCTGAATGTCACCTTGGCCGTGTATGACGCGGACAGCGACACGCTGTATTTCTGCGAAATGGATACCTGACTGACATCCCGGTGGGCGAACGAGGGCAGAAGGAGATCCAACCCATCCGCAGGGGCCGATACCCTCATCGACCCGCAGCCCAGATGCCCCGTGACCGCCGGGGGAACGGCAGCGGGGAGAGCCCTCAACGAACCCCACCCACTGAAAAACACAGGAGGCAGCCATGAAAAGACATATAATCCCCTGTATCCTTTCCCTGACTCTGCTGCTGACCGCCTGCGGCGGGGAACAAGCTGCGGCCGACACCGCTGAAGAGGCAGTGAAGGACCACTACTACCAGATTCTGGACGCCGCCGGTAAAGAGCTGTACACCGTCACAGACAGCGGGGCCGTGGCGGAGATCGACGCCCTCATCAACAAGGCCGGCGGCGAGAACGCCGACCACGGGAATGCGGAGGGAGACCCTCTCTACACTTATGTCTACTGGCAGGAGACTACCCTCCACGCTGGGGAGGACCCGGATGCGGAGCGGGAATACCTGGAGGTCTTCCGGACCCAGGTGCGGCAGGGCAGCAACGCCGTCACCACGGAGGTCCTGTCCGATACCCTGGAGGGCGTTGGGAGCTTTGTAGGCGTGGAAGGACTGGGCGGTCTGCTGACGTTTACCGCTGAAGTGCCCCGGGAAACGGCGGACGCCCTGCGGGACCCGGCGCAGTTTGCCGGGGCGTGAGCAATACAAAATAGATGCGGCGCATCCGTTTCAGGGTGCGCCGCACGTTTGCTTTTAGGGGTGTGCCGGCCCATACCACTCCCCAGGGAGGCCTCCCTGACGGGAACAAAAAAGAGCGGGACACACAGCATCCCGCTCTTTGATCAACCCTCTGCGGAGAATACCTTCCGTCCCTCGCTCCAGACCGCCCGGATGGCGCCGCCCTGACGCAGATACACCGCCCGCTCCAGCCGCTCCTGGGGCGTCATGGGATGGGGCTGGGGAAGATCATCGTCCGCCAGGACCAGGGCGTGGAGATGATTGCCTGGGGCAAAGCCCGGCTGCTCGGCGAAGTATGCCGCACCGGCGGAGGTGGCCAGGTACCAGCCCTCCGGCACCGTGAGGAAATCCGTCTCCCAGTTGTCCAGCACCCGCCGGGCCTTGGAGGCCCGGATGGAGGCGGCCACCACATCGAACATGTGCAGGTGGTCCCCGCCGGCAATGTCGCTGCCCAGGGCCACCTTCACGCCCTCATTCAGCATGGCCCGCACCGGCGCCACGCCGGAGCAGATGTTCTGGTTGGAGTCGGCGCAATGGACCGCTGTCACGCCGGCGTCCCGCATGGCCTGCCGCTCCCGCGCATCGGACCAGACGCAGTGGGCCATGACGGCGCGGCTGGTCCACAGGCCGTATTTGGCATAGGTCTCCCAGTACTGCTGGCAGCCCGGGTGGAGCTGGCGCACCCAGGCCATCTCTGCCTGGTTCTCCGACAGGTGGGACTGGACGGGGAGATCCCGCTCCGCCGCCAGTTTGCCCAGAAACGCCATCAGCTCGTCAGTGCAGGAGGGGGTGAACCGGGGCGTCAGCATGGGCTTCACCAGGCGGAAGTCCTGACAGGCATCCAGCCAGCGGAGCGTCTCACGCCTGGACTCCTCTGTGGTCTCCTCCAACAGGCCGGGGGCAGCGTTCCGGTCCATGTTCACCTTGCCCACGTAGCCGGTGACGCCGGCCTTCTCCAGTTCCTCCATCAGGATCAGCGTGGCGTCCGTGTGGAGAGAGGAGAACATGCACACCCGCGTGGTGCCGTTTGCAATAAGCTCCCGGGCCAGGCGGCTGTAAATCTCCCGGGCGTAGCCTGTGTCCGCGAACCGGGCCTCTGTGGGAAAGGCGTATGCGTTCAGCCAGTCCAGCAGGGGCAGGTCCATGCCCATCCCCAGCATGGGGTACTGGGGCGCATGGAGGTGCAGATCCGCAAAGGACTGGAGGATCAGCGCGTCTCCCCAGTCCTCCACCGGGGCACCGGCGTACTGCTCGGGCAAAGACCCGTACACACCCCGGATGAGGCCGTCCTCGGCCACCAGATATCCGCCCGGCAGGGCATCCAGCTGTCCCAGGGTGGGAGCGGACAGAATAGTTCCCTTGATGATCGTCAGTGACATGGCAAATCTCCTTTTGTTTCCGTTCCGGATTTTTCAGACAGAAAAGAAGCGCCTGCCGGCAGGGGATGGCCCCTTCCAACAGACACTCATAGAAGAGCCTTCGGCGGCTCCGTAGAGACGTTCGCGCCATGACAGCGAACTTATATGAGCTTTTCCTGCTGCCTATACCATATCACACATCGTCCCCGGATGCAAGCCCTGTCACGCCGGGAAGTCCTGCCGCTTATACTGGCATACGGGCGGTGTTCCGCCTGAATCAGAGAAAAGGCGTTGGTGCTATGCTGCAGTCTCTTGGCTGGGCGGCCCTGGGTACGGGCTTCACATTTTTGATGACCGCTCTGGGCGCGGCCATGGTGTTTTTTTTCGCCGGGGAACCCCGGCCCCACTTTCAAAAGACCCTGCTGGGCTTTGCTGCTGGAGTCATGACGGCGGCCTCCGTGTGGAGCCTGCTGCTGCCGGCCATCGACCGGGCCGCAGAGGGGGCGCTGCCGGACTGGCTGCCCGCCGCGGGCGGAATGCTGTTGGGCGTGGTCTTCCTGTCCGCTCTGGATGCCTTGCTGCCCCATCTGCGGCGGGACCGGACCTGGCAGGATGCCTCTTGGCGGCAGACCACTCTGCTGATGACAGCCATCACCCTACATAACGTCCCGGAGGGGATGGCGGTGGGGCTGGCCTTTGCCCTGGTGTCCGGAGGGGAGGGCTTTGCCGGGGCGGCGGCCCTGGCCATGGGCATCGGCATCCAGAATTTTCCGGAGGGAGCCGCCGTGGCTCTGCCCCTGCGGCAGGGCGGCTGGTCCCGTCCCAGGGCCTTTGTGGGGGGAATGCTCTCCGGCGCCGTGGAGCCGGTGTTCGGCGTGCTGGCGGCACTGGCCGCGGCCGGCGTGGACCCGCTGATGCCCTGGTTGCTGAGTTTTGCTGCCGGAGCGATGCTGTACGTGGTGGTGGAGGAGTTGATTCCCCAGGCCCACAGCCGGGCGGGGACCTGCGGTTTTGTGATGGGGTTCCTGGTGATGATGGTGCTGGACGTGGCACTGGGCGGCTGAGACCGCCCTCTGGACTCCGGCAGAAAAGGGCCGGGAGGCCGCCTGCAGGCGGTCTCCCGGTCTTGCGCAGCTCAGGCCTCTCTGCTGGGCTGCAGAGCCAGAATCACCAGAGTGGCTTCGCCGTCCCGAACGGTAACGCTGCTGTTGCTGTTCAGGGAAAAACGGGTAGCCTCCTCCACGGAGATGATGAAAGAGGCAGAGCCGGATACACTGGTATTGTCGATACCGGTCCGATTGTAGACGCCGTACTCCAGATGACCGCGTCCTCCGTAGCCCGGTGTGATTTGAAGATATCCGGCGGTCAGAAGGTTGGCGGCAAAGTGGTAGGCGATGAGATATACTCCCGGTTGCAGGAGGAGCTGAGTGGTAGATTCCTGCACAATGTGGCCGGTCACATCCGTTGCTGCCGCACTCAAAGAGATTGAGCTGCCGTTGAAAAACTCCTGCTGGTAGGTGACAAAAGACGCATAGGCCGGAATACCCGACGGACCCTGAGGTCCTTGGGGACCCTGGAGTCCTTGTGGGCCCTGGAATCCTTGTGGGCCCTGAGGTCCTTCCGGCCCCTGAGGCCCTTGCGGCCCCTGGGGTCCTTCCGGCCCCTGAGGCCCTTCCGGTCCCTGGCAGCCGATTGGCCCCCGGGGTCCAGCCGGGCCCGGATTACCCCTTGGAATGGCAAAGTCCAGCTCCACACCGCAGGGCGTGGGCGAGGCGGTTACCCGGGCCCGGGTGCCGGGGGGTGTCGTGACAGTGCTGCCCACCGTAACAGTGGGAATGATACAACACGGGGGATAACAGAAATCCCCCTGAGAATAGTGCATATACAGAAGCCTCCTCTCTGAAGGGCTAGGCCAGTATATGCCCCACAGGCCCCCTTGGGTGCGCGCTTATCCGATGGGCAGGCCGGTGAGATACCGCCGGACCACGTCCAGAGCGTGGTTGGCGGCCAGCTCCTGGATGCGGTCCCGCCGGCGGCGGCCGGAGTCCGTCCGCCGGCAGAAGGTGCCCTCCGGCGTGGCCAGGCCAATGTACACCAGCCCCACCGGGTTGTCCCGCTCATCCCGGTCCGGGCCCGCCACGCCGGTGACGGACACGGCGATGTCTGCCCCGGTGATCTGCCGGGCGCCCTCCGCCATGGCCCGGGCTGTCTCCTCCGACACGGCGCCGTACTGGTCCAGCGTTTCCTGGGGCACGCCCAGCACCGCCGCCTTGACAGAGGTCCAGTAGCTGACCACGCCGCCCCGGTACACGCTGGAGACGCCGGGCAGGGCAGTGATCCGCTCCGCCACCCGGCCGCCGGTGCAGCTCTCCGCAGTGGACAGGGTGAGATTCCGCTCCTTCAGCAGCTGGAAGCACACCGCTTCCAGGCCCTTCACATCCACGCCGTACACATAGTCTCCCAAAGCCGCGCGGACCTCTGCCACCACCGGGGCCAGCATGGCCTCCGCCTCCTCTGCGCCGGCGGCCTTGGCGGTGGCCCGCAGCCGCACCTCGCAGGGCTTGGCATAAGTGGCTAGGGTGGGGTTCACCATGCGGACCATCCGGTCATGGAGCAGCTGGTCCACAGAGCTCTCGCCCATGCCGAAGGTCATGACATCGTGGGAGACGATGACCTCTTTGGAGAGGGCGCGGAGGTACGGCTCCACGCACCGGCGGAGCATGGTCTCGCACTCGTGGGGCGGCCCCGGCAGCATCAGCACATGGACGCCGTCCGCTTCAAAGGCGCAGCCGGGGGCGGTGCCCACCGGATTGTCGAACACGGTGCAGCCCTCCGGCAGCTCCGCCTGCTGGGTGTTGTTTTCCGGCATGGGCACATGGAGGGCGGACTGATAAAAGGCCCGGATGTCCTCCAGAATATCTTCGTGCAGCACCAGCTTCTGGCCGAAGGCCGCACAGATGGTCTGCTTGGTCAGATCGTCGTAGGTAGGACCCAGGCCGCCTGTGGTGAGAATGATGTCGGCCCGGTGCCGGGCAATGTCCAGAGCCTCCCGCAGGCGCTGAGGGTTGTCCCCCACTACCGTGTGCCAGAAGACGTTGACGCCCAGGGTGGACAGGCTCTGAGAGAGCATCTGGGCGTCGGTGTTGGCGATGTTACCCAGCAGGATCTCTGTGCCGACGGCGATGATCTCCGCGGTGTGTGACATGGAAAGACCTCCTTTTTGAAACAGCGGCCCCGCCGGCGACAGGCGGCGGGGCCGGGAACAGATTGGATCAGATCCGGGCCGGATCCGTGGACTTCACCCGCACCCAGGTCTCGTCCGCCAGGGCCTTCTGCACCAGGGACTCCACGTCCAGGGCGGCCTCCGCCTGCCGCACATCTTCCAGCCGGGGCCGGGTGGCGGGGTGGCGGGGCGTGAACACCGTGCAGCAGTCCTCATAGGGGAGGATGGAGGTGTCGAACACCCCGATCTCCCGGGACATGCGGATGATCTCCACCTTGTCCATGCCGATCAGGGGCCGCAGCACCGGCAGGGAGGTCACATCCTCGGTGACCCCCAGGGCCAGCATGGTCTGGCTGGCCACCTGGCCCAGGGACTCGCCGGTGACCAGGGCGCCGGCGTTGGCCTTCCTGGCGATGGCCTCGGCGATGCGCATCATGAACCGGCGCATGATGAGGGTGAAGTACTCCTCCGGGCAGTTCCGCCGGATCTCCTCCTGGATCTCCGTGAAGGGGACGATGTGGACCAGCAGCCGCCCGGTCCAGGCAGTCAGCAGCCGGGCCAGCTCCAGTACTTTGTCCTGGGCCTGCTGGGAGGTGTAGGGCGGGGAGACAAAGTGGACCATCTCCAGCTCCACGCCCCGGCGGGCCATCATCCAGGAGGACACCGGGGAGTCGATGCCGCCGGAGAGCAGGCTCACCGCCCGGCCGCCCATGCCGATGGGCAGGCCGCCCGCGCCGGGAACAGAGGGACCGTGGACATAGGCCGCATCGTCGCGAATTTCGATATGCACGACGAGCTCGGGGTCGTGGACGTTGACCTCGCACGTCGGGAACGCCTGATGCAGCGCGCCGCCGACCTGCTGGGAGATCTGGATGGACGTCAAGGGGAAGGTCTTGTCAGCGCGCTTACTCTCGACCTTGAAGCTCCTGGCCGTACGCATCTCGCTCTCAAGGTAATTCTTCGCCGCGGCGATGATCTTCTGGATGTCCTTTTCGCACGGCAGCGCCTTCGAAACGGCGATGATGCCGAAGACCTTCTTGCAGCTCTCAAACGCGGCCTCGATGTCGCACTCGTCATCCTTGGGCTCGACATAGATGGTGCTCTGCTTGGAGTAGACGCGGAAATTGCCGCATTTCGACACGCGGCGGTTGACGTTCGACATCAGCTTATCTTCGAAGCTGCGGCGGTTCAGGCCCTTGAGCACGACCTCGCCGAGCTTGCACAGGATCATTTCATGCATTGGTGTTGTTCTCCTCATTTATTATGGCCGCCCCCGCGCCGGCGGAAGATACGGCTGAATTTTCGTTGGTTTCGGATTTGGCAGGCTTTTTCCCTTTGCGGGTGAGCCCCAGTGTAAAGCACAGCGGCTCAACGGCGGCCAGCAGGGCAAAGAGCGCATAGCTGAACATCGTGCCCTCTCCGCTCACCCCGTTGATCCCGACCATGGCGGGCGCCATCGGCAGCTCCCAGATCATCGCAAGGATGCTCCCCGAGCCGAACGGGACAGGCATCACAAGAAGCGAGGCAAGATTCAGCACATAGAGCACGATCGCCGCATTCCAGCAGCAATTTTTGTTGATGCCCCGGTCCGGCCGCAGGCCCCAGCCGAACAGGAATGAAAGCGCCGACACATAGACGACGCCGAGTGCGAGCCCGACGGGCGTGGCAAACGTAAAGGACGAGGTCGTCCCCGTGCCTCCAAACGCCGCGAACAACAGGATAAAAGCCGCCCCTTGGGCGATATGGCTCAAAATGGAAAGCGCGCCAAACTGGATGTAGTCATACCTTTTCATCTCATTCACCCCTGTAAAATATCCGTGTTGCGGTACTGGATGGCCTCGGCCAGATGATGCGCCTCGATCTTCTCGCTGCCGTCGAGGTCGGCGATCGTGCGCGCAACGCGCAGTAATCTATCGTGGCTTCGCGCCGTGAGGCCGAGGCGCTCGAACGCACCTTTTAAGAGCTTTTCGCCCGCGGCGTCCAGCGTGCAGAATTCGCCCACCATCGCGGGTGTCATCTGCGCATTGCAGGTGATGTTCGTGCCGGAAAAGCGCTGCTTCTGGACGTCGCGCGCGGCGTTCACGCGCGCTTTGACGTCGGCGGAGGACTCCGCCTTTTCGCGCCGGCGCATGGCTTCGAACTCGACGCTCGGCACGTTGACGTGTAAGTCCATGCGGTCGAGCATCGGGCCGGAGATCTTTTCGACGTATTTTTCCACCTGCTGCTTGGTGCAGTGGCAGCGCCCCGAGGGGTGGCCGTACCAGCCGCAGCGGCAGGGGTTCATCGCGCCGACGAGCATAAAGCGGCTCGGCAGCGTGATGCTGCCCGCGGCGCGGGTGATGGTGACCTCGCCGTCCTCGATGGGCGCGCGCAGCACTTCGAGCACGTCGCGGTGGAATTCGGGGAGCTCATCTAAAAAAAGCACGCCGTGGTGCGCGAGCGAAATTTCACCGGGCTTGGGCGTCTGCCCGCCACCGGTCATCGCGGAGGCTGAGAGCGTGTGGTGCGGCGCGCGGAACGGGCGGTGCAGCAGCATCGGGTGCGAGCTGTCGGTCAATCCCGCGACTGACCAGATCTCGGTCGCTTCAAGTGCTTCCTTTCGCGTCATGTCGGGCAGGATCGACGGAAGCCGCCGCGCCAGCATGGATTTGCCCGCACCGGGCGAGCCGATGAGCAGGATATTGTGTCCGCCCGCAGCGGCGATCTCCAGCGCGCGCTTGACATTTTCCTGTCCCATGACGTCGGAAAAGTCTGGGCCGGTCTCGCTCGTCTGCTCCGCCTGCCACTTCGGCTGGGGCGAGAGCTTCTTTTCACCCCTCAAATGCTGCACGAGCGACACGACGTCCGGCACGCCGTAAACGGTCACGCCGTCGGCAAGCGTCGCCTCCGCTGCGTTCGCCGCGGGGACATAGAGCGTCCTGATGCCCGCGCGCACCGCGGCCATCGCCATCGGCAAAACGCCGTTCACCGCACGCAGCATTCCCGTGAGTGACAGCTCGCCGACAAAGGCCGCGTCCTTCGGGGGGGGCTTTATTTCCTCCGCACAGGCGAGGATGCCGAGCAGGATGGGCAGGTCATAGAGCGTGCCCTCCTTTTTCCGACCCGCGGGGGCGAGGTTCACCGTGATGCGGGAGACGGGGAACTTGACGCCGCAGTTTTTCACCGCCGCGCGCACGCGCTCGCGCGATTCCTTGACGGCCGTGTCGCCAAGGCCGACGATGTCAAACGCAGGCAGGCCCCCGGATAAAAAGCATTCCACCGTGACCTCGTAGCCCGAGATGCCCTGAAGGCCGAGCGAGCGCACCGCTGTGACCATACTGTTTTCCTCCCTCTTTCGCATCGAATCGTACAGTTTGCAATTAGTATAGCACATTTTTTGCATCAGGCAAATCCCCCTCCGCGCATTTTTGCACATTTTGCACAAAATCAATAAATCCTCGCAAAAGTTCTCGAAAAATAAAAGGAATTGAACCTATTGTTGCAAAATAGTGAATGTTTTTGCGGGAACAAGGCGTTTACATAGCGAAAAAAGTGTGCTATAGTGTCATCGTTGAATTTTGCGTTCACACGCAGAAGAACCGTTTTTTGACGGTGAAATAAATAGGAGGTTCATTTATGGCAAGAAAAATGAAATCCATGGACGGCAATAATGCTGCGGCTCACGTAAGCTATGCTTTCAGTGAAGTTGCGGCAATTTATCCCATTACGCCGTCCTCCCCGATGGCCGACCTGGTCGACCAGTGGTCTGCAAATGGCCTGAAAAACATCTTCGGCAGCCAGGTCAAGGTCGTCGAGATGCAGTCCGAAGCCGGTGCTGCCGGCGCAGTGCACGGTTCCCTCGGCGCCGGTGCTCTGACCACCACCTACACGGCCTCTCAGGGCCTGCTGCTGATGATCCCCAATATGTACAAGATCGCCGGCGAGCTGCTGC
>ERZ827450.1993-NODE-1993-length-18382-cov-6.154144_pt1 | contig 18382 bp, 18 predicted proteins | sample MGYA00519773_ERZ827450 | MGnify/ENA primary metagenome ERZ827450 (study PRJEB31778, sample SAMEA3449306) | human gut metagenome | biome: human gut; feature: human-associated habitat; material: faeces | place: United Kingdom | collected 2010/2012 ...
TAATGTGTCCGATAAAAAGGACTTGCAATTTTATCGGCAATGTCCTGTAATAGCACAAGCATCAGATTTTCCAAGAACTTTTCCAAATATGTCTAAGCGGTCATTTTCACTAACCTTGATAGGTGCATACTTTTCATTGAGTGAGATAAGGAAAATTCCGTCTTTATCGTTTTGTAATTTCTTAATATAGGCTTCTCCGTTTAGAGCGAAGATGCCGATTTCTCCATTAGCAACAGATTCCTGCTGTAATATCCATGCAATCTGACCATCGTGGAATTCTGGTTCCATACTGTCACCACTAATACGGACACCGAAAGTAGTATCTTCCGGCAGGATAGATTCATCTATGCGTACAGTCTCTTTCGGTCCATCTACAAGGAAGTTACCGGTTCCGGCTGATACAGCATTTTCAAAAATATCAATGCTACGGAATGGAATTATCTTAGCAGTCTGCTTTTCATACATTCCGGATGCGTGGAGCAGATTGATATAATCCATAGCTTTTTCCCTGCCTTCATCAGTTAGTGATGAGAAAGGATCGGCAGGATTTACTCCAAAATATGCCTCATACATGTTAGTAATACCAAGGATTCTACACACTTTGTAAAATATGGTAACGCTTGGTTCAGCAAGATTTCTCTCCCAGTTGGATATGGCTTTATAGGAAATGGTAATGCCTTCCTTTGCCAGTTCATCAGCGAGATCCTGCTGGAGCAAGCCTTTCTTTTTTCTATATGTTGAAATGATTTCTCCGATTGAGTACATACATATGCCTCTTTTCTTTCATTTTGTTGATTTCAAATGTCTCTTTTCACTCCATAGTATATAGCAATAGTGCCAATTATTCAAGTTAAAAATCCAATATAATGAGAAAAAGGACACATGTGTCTGTTGACAGTCGATTATTCTTGGGGTTATACTATGCCCTGTAAGAAACATTACTCATATACTTGGACTAAAGGTTATGGTAGTGACAGATTAAATGCAGGAGGTGATGAAGATGGGAGACAGGGTAATACTTCATTCAGATATCAACTGTTGTTATGCCTCGATTGAGCATCTGCATCATCCGGAGCTTGCAGGAAAGCCACTGGCAGTAGGCGGTGACCCGGAGGCAAGACATGGGATTGTCTTAACAGCCGACTATATTGCTAAGAAGTACGGTGTGAAAACAGGAATGGCACTCTGGCAGGCAAAGCAGGTCTGCCCTGACATAACATTTGTTTCACCAAGAATGGACTTATATCTTCGGTTCTCAAGAATGGCACATGAGATATATGCAGAATATACGGACAGACAGGAGCCATATGGAATTGATGAGTGCTGGCTTGATGTGACAGGGAGCAGTTCCCTTAAAGGAGATGGATTGCTCATTGCACAGGAAATCAGCAGGAGAATGAAGTCAGAGCTTGGCATCACAGTAAGTGTTGGTGTTTCTTTCAATAAGATATTTGCAAAGCTTGGTTCTGATTATAAGAAGCCTGATGCAATTACAACTATGTATAAGAGTGAGTTTAAGCAGAAGGCATGGTCACTTCCGGTGGCAGATCTTCTATACGTTGGCAAATGTACGAACAGAAAGCTTGCATTATTTGGTATCAAAACCATAGGTGATCTTGCAAGGGCAGATGAAGAAGTGCTTAACAGTCACCTAGGAAAGATGGGCAGTATCTTATGGTCGTTTGCTAATGGCTATGATGATTCACCTGTCAAGCTGGAGAATACCCACGCTCCAATCAAATCGGTGGGAAACAGCACAACGACACCAAAGGATTTAGTATGCGATGAGGATGTAAAGATTGTTCTTTATATTCTGGCTGAGAGTGTTGCAGCAAGACTACGTGAGAATGGATTCAGGTGCAGAGTGGTTGAGATAAGTGTCAGGGATAATGAGTTATTCTCTTTTACCCGTCAGAAAAAGATTGACCATGCAACTAATATCACCGGAGAGATAGCTGCATATGCTTATCAGATATTTAAGGAAAACTATAACTGGAGCAAGCCAATCCGCAGTGTTGGTGTCCGAGGTGCAGACTTAGTAACAGATAATTATTGGGAACAGATTGATTTGTTCTCAAGTGTGGAGAAGCAGCAGAATGTGTATGAAAGTATTATGCAATATCAGCGTGTGAATGGTTATGCTCCTGCTATCAGGGAGATATGCAAGATGGTAGGGGTGGCATCGACTTCAAGTGTTTATGCACATCTGAAAATATTAGAAGAAAAAGGCTATATAGCAAGGAAGATGGATGCTTCCAGAGCAATAGCAATCTTGTAAGGAAGGTGATTACATTGAGCAATAAGGTATATGTTGATGTACTTGCAGAGTTTTCAAAGGACGGACTGCTCATTCCCAAAGAGATAACGTGGGAAGATGGCAGAAAGTATGAGATTACACGAGTAAAAGACAAGCGCAGAGCTGCCAGTACAAGGGCTGGCGGCGTTGGAGAGCGTTATACCTGTGTGGTAGATGGAAAGGAAATATTCCTTTTCTATGAAGATAACAATATGTGGTTTATGGAAAGAGCCGGAGCCTGATGTGATTGTGTGCTGACAGCACAATTCATATCAGTTGGCTTTAGATCAGCAAAGCCGGGGAATGTGCAGACATTCATCGGAACTCCCGGCAAAAGGCTTGCAAAGGTGATTTCCCTTTCCTTTACGAGTACAGAATTGTAGATTGATGATTTTGTATGAATAAGGAGCGAACTGAATTGAACAAAGAGTTAAAAGTTATAGATTTTTATTGTAAGAAGTGCAAGAAGAGTATGAAAGTTTCATACATGGTTACAGGTAACAGAAATTATCCGGTACTGCCGAGAGTTATGATGAAATGTCACCATTGTGGTAGAGTAATGACCTTGAAGAATTTCAAGGAAGGTGAGCTGCTGGATAAGGTAGAACAGGATAAGTATTATATCTGATACGTACAGTCAAAAATCTTCACAAAGAGATATATGGATGGAACTCTTTCCAAATCGAAAGATGGATATAGAGCAAAATAATAGAAGAGGCGATCGCTAAAAAGTGATCGCTTGATGAACAACAAAATGTAATTAGTAGTATTATGCAAATGATACAAATTCAATTGTTTATGGTTTGGTCGGTACAGGGAAATACATTACCTATGAGGAATTGACACATAATGGTCAAAGTAAAATTCTGCAAGATTTTTAATTATCAGATTGCATATGAGATTCGTTTGCAGCAGGATAGATGAATCAGTCGAATTATCGAATCAGTTTAATCAGATGATAAATCCTGAGACAGGCAGATTTTTCCGTACAATTGCATTAAATGGAGATGCCACTAACAAAACTAATGCAGATCAGATATTTGACACGGAAAGAACAGAGAAAATGGATAAAGCAGATGGAAAAGTGCAGCCACTGGATTACATATTTTCCGTCGAGATTTTAAATGAGGGCTGGGAGTTTCCGGGAGGTAAGATTGAGTCTGGTGAGACGCCGCAGCAGGAGCTAAAGCGCGAGATAATGGAGCATCTGGCAGACGTAAAGTGGCTGCCGGCGGATGTGACATTGATTGAGAAGATTGGAGAGGCACTATATGAAACCCAGGACAGCAAAGAGCATGGGATATTCCGTCAGAAATCTGAAGTATATTGCAAAATTCGCTGAGACTTATCCGGATTGTGAATTTGTGCAACAGGTTGTTGCACAAATTCCATGGGGACACAATATTGTTCTTATGGATAAGATAGCCAATCCAGAGGAGCGTAAATGGTATATTGAAAAATCAGCGCAAAATGGTTGGTCTCGAAATGTTCTTGTGCATCAGATAGAAAGTGGTTTATATCAACGGCAGGTTTTGCATTTTTGGGGAATCAGTATCATCTGAACGGGGGTGGCGATGATTTTTATATTACAAAATAATACACAGGAGATTAAGATATTAAGGAAACAATACGTGTAGTATTAAGCTAGCATCAAGCTTGTGTTTTGACAGAAACATAAATTGTAAATAAAATGTAAATTTTGCTTCTGAGAGATTGTTTTTTTCCTGAGAGATGAATATAATAAGATTAACAGAACCCAACACGCCTCTCAACGATGCGGACCACGTTGGGTCTTTTAATTTTAAGGAGAAATGTCAAATGGGAGATATGAAACAGCATCAGCCGCCTTTGACAATTGAGGAACAGATAGAAAATCTTAAGAGTATATGGTTAGTTATCAAAGATGAGGAATATTGGAGAGGCATTATATGAAACCAAGGACAGCAAAGAGTATGGAGCTATATGATATATTGCTCAGGCGCGGGTATCCGGAGCCGTTTTGCGATGAGATAACGAAAAACCTAAATACCGACTGGACAGCTCAAAGGATGATAGGATATCTGTCACACTATAAAAAGCTTCCCATTGAAGAAATCGCCGATGAAATGCTTGCGATACTCAGCGACCGCAATCGCATAATGCAAAAGCATGAGCTTGAGGAGACGAATGCAAGATGGAATGACTACTTAAACAGATAAAGTCAGGAGGATTCACATGAGAGTACTGAATATCGAAGATGATACATTTAAACACAATGATATTTGCAAAGCCCTGTCAGGATGTGGGATTAAAGATATCGAATGGTCGAATAATCTCGCGGAAGGGTGGAAACAGATTAAAAACTCAATAGATAGTAATAATCCGTATGATCTGATAATTACTGATATGTATTATCCCGGCGAGCCGGGCGGCAGAGAGGAACAATCAGGAGATGTTCTGATTGACAGAGTGATTAAGAACAAAATCACAATACCTGTAATTCTCTGCTCCAGCGTGAATCTCAAATACCCGGAAATATATGGCTGTGTTTATTATAGCAGGGAAAGAAACTGGGAGGCAGATATGCAGAAGCTTGTAAATAGTCTTGTGGCAGGATAATACTAATAAATCTCAAGCTTCTGATCAACCAGTGATTCACCTTCATATACAAGCTTAAGTGTGAAGAAATTTTCTTCATTTTCTAGCAGGAGCTTTAAGAAGATAGCGTCGCCTTCCCAGGTAGGAAGTGTGGGCCCTGTTTCCTCTTTGACTTCGCGGAGCAAGCATTCTTCGGGTGATTCACCATTCTCGGCGTGACCGCCAACACCAATCCATTTTCCTTCATTTATATCATTTTCTTTCTTAATACGATGAAGCATGAGATATTGTCCATCGTGTTCTATGTAGCATAGAGTAGTTATTTTCATGATGTACCTCCGTCAGATGATTATAACATAATCCTATCATAAAACCGCATTTTATTGAAACATCAAGATTGGATATTGGTGATAAAAAGAAGGATGCAATCCTTGACAATTGCGGAGGTTAGGCTTACAATACTGCGGAATATATGGCAGAAAGCATAAAACAGTAAGCTGATTGAATTTCACAGATGTTTGGATGGTGATTACAATAATAGTTATAGAAGAAATTCTAATGGCAAATGGATTGACAGTTCTGATGATGTGTTATCTTTTGTCATGCAGGCGAAAGAACAGAGAGAGTCTTCATACGGAAGATAAAGTATATGATGGAATTGCAAAAGTGAATATATTGGGAGCTGTGGCTGAGACAATAAGTTTTCTTGTAGATGGAAAGAGCTTTATTGGATGCAGACAGCTCAATTATATTTCTAACAGCCTGTGTTTTATTGGTACGGTCAGTATGGGGCTGCTCTGGTGTTTATATGTGAATCTTCGTATTTATCGGAATTTTAAGAAGATATCTGAAAAAATGGCAGTTATGATGATTCCGTGGATGATAGAGGTTGTTATGGTGTTAGGCAATCTAATCAAACCGGGGATTATGTTTAAGGTATCAGCGGATAATGTATATCAGAGGACAGGAGGTGCACTGGCAGGCTATATTACACTTGTAATATATTTGGCTTACAGCTTGTATATGGTGTATCATTCGCGAAAGCAGGGAGTTAATCTGAGCTATTTTCCAGTGTTTTATTTTGTTTGTATTTGTTTTGCCGGAGTACTCATACAGCTTGTGTTTTATGGTGTTACATCATCATGGCTTATTACTGCTGTTACGTTGATATTTACACAGATGCAGTCGTATGCGGAAAAAATATATATGGACGAGCTTTCGGGATTGTACAATCGCAGGTATCTTAAGGCTGTGCTTGCAAAAAGAAAAAATACAGACGCAAACTCTTTGTATGGAATTATGATGGATGTAAATGATTTCAAGTACATCAATGACAGCTTTGGACATAGTATGGGTGACAAGGCTATCAGCACAATGGGAAATATACTTTTTAAATCAATACCTGATGCGGGAATTGCAATCCGGTATGCGGGAGATGAGTTCATTGTATTGCTGACAGATGCAGATAAAGCATGTGTATTGGCTACAATAAATGAGATTAATAAAAACATTTCAAGGTTTAATGACTCAAAGGCAGAGCCATTTGAGCTGAGTGTTTCTATGGGATATGCGGAATTTGGCAAAGATGATAATGCAGAAGTATTTCTGAGAAATATGGATGATAAAATGTATGAAGAAAAACGCAGATATCATGGAGCAGCACCATCTATACCTGAATTGAATGAGGTATATGATTTTGGCCGATAATGACTATGGTATTATGGGGGAGCACGAAAGACCTTGAGTTTATAATGAACTCAAGGTCTTTTTCTGTATTATAAGCAATGAATTTATAAAAAATATAAAAATCTGTATGAAGTTGGACTACTAAATACAGTAGATATGGTGTAAAATGATTCTTATAGTAAAGTCAGGACATTATCAAATGCAATAGAACTATGGGAATATAAGGGAATGTATATAACAATTATACGATATAAATTTTAAAAGAAGAGGGAATATCATTATGGCAAAAAAGGTTACTATAAAAGATATAGCTGATATGGCAGGGGTTTCAATCGCAACCGTTTCGCATGTTATAAACAGAACAAGATATGTGAGTCCGGACCTTGTTAAAAAAATAGAAAATATTATTATAGAAACCGGATATCATAAAAAAATAGAAGAAAAAGAAAGACGACTCAAGGTTGGAAGGCAGTCGGAAATAGTTGCAGTTATTCCAAATGTTGAAAGTACGATTTATCGTGATATGGTGGGATATTTAAAAAAATATGTCAGCATTCAGGGTTATCAGTTTTATATTGCAATTACGGATAATGATATTAAAGAAGAGGCTCAGGTACTGGAGGGACTGATACAGAATAAAAAAACAGCAGGTATTATACATGTACCAGTCAGTGATGTTGCGGCAGATTATAAAAAGCTGATTGAATCTGGAATTCCATTTGTCTGCATGGAAAGAAATATTTTGGGAGATGGTATAGACGCTGTTGAATTTCGAGATAGAGAAGCCATTTTCAAGGGAACTGATTATCTGTTAGAATGTGGTCATAAGAATATTTTGTTTTTAAGAGAAAGCTTGAAGAGTACGACGAGAGATGAAAGAACACGAGGCTTTCTACTTGCATTAGAAGAACATGGAATCAATACAAATGATGCAAATATTTCAGACATTAATATCGAATCCGGAGCTGATAACTGTATTTTGGAAATACAAAAAGCGATGAGACGATATATGCCAACTGCAATTATGGCAGGAGGAAATAGAATTACTTTATATCTTATGAAAACTATGAGGGATAGAGGTATTGAATGTCCTGAAGAGATATCGGTTGTTGGATTTGGTGATGAGGGATGGTCGGAGTTAACGTATCCACCATTGACGATTTTAAAGAGAGATGTTGAAGGGCTGAGCAGACGAGCAGTAAATATGCTTTTTGAAAAGATAAATACAGGACATGTGATTGAACAGGATTATTATGCCGATGTAGAGTTGATAATAAGAAAATCCACAAGAATGTTGGATAATGGACCTTTTGGAGAAGAAGCAGCTACACCGGAATCAATAGTCATAACAAAAGAGGAAAAGAGCCGTTTGCGTGCCGGAAATTTCCGTGTGGCAATATCGTTTCATTATACAGGAACATCATGGGCGGAATTACACGAAAAGGGAATCCGCGATGAGTTGGAACAATACGGAATTGATATTATATCAGTAACAGATGCACATTTTGATGCATCTTTGCAAAATGCACAGCTTGAAGGTATTCGTTTACAGAAACCAGATGCTGTAATTGCAATTCCGGCTGATGATAAAGAAACAAAAGAACAATTCCGTGAATTGGCAAAGGTGTCAAAGCTTGTATTCCTGAGTAATGTCCCTGAGAATATGGAAAAAAATAGTTATGTTTGCTGTGTGTCTGTTAATGAGATTGAAAATGGAGTTAATGTCGGCAGAATGATGGGGGAGTACTGTAAAGGAAAACACGTGGAAGCCGGATTTATCATACATGGAGCGGTCTTTTATGGTACGCGTGCCAGAGATGAGGCAGCAGAAAAAATTATTTCAGAACAATACAAAAATATAGATATTAAGGCAATAAGAGGTTTTGGAGAAATTGAAAATGCATATCAGGTTTGTAAAGATATGATTACTGAGAATCCACAAATTAAAGTCTTGTATGTCAGCTGGGATAGACCGGCACTGTTGGTAATTAAGGCGTTGAAAGAGATGCATAGAGAAGACATCGCCATATTTACAACTGATTTAGATTATAAAATTGCACAATATATGGAAAGTGGTATTGTAAAGGGATTAAGTACTCAAAGACCTTACGAGCAGGGAAGAACAGCTGCGCATGTGGTAGCGAAATCTTTATTAAGTAATGATGTGCCAAAATATGTTGGGGTGCAGCCGTATGTTGTGGATGCTAAGCAGCTAGGAAGAGCATGGAAGGATATTTTTCATGAGGGAATGCCTGAAGAAATGAAATAATGCCGGATAAAATTAAATATCTAAAAAGAAATATATGTGAAGAAAAAGAATATCATTTGGATATTCTTTTTTAATTGCTAAAAATTTACGTAAAAAATATTTTTGAAATGTTAATTTGCGCAAAACACAATCGTATAATTGTTGAAAACGACGAATTAGACAGGATTTTACGTAAAAATATTGACAAATAATAGAGCAAAATATATCATGTAATCACAGAAACAAATAAAAACAAATAAATTTACGTAAATTTAAAAAATGGAGGAAAAAACTATGGCAAAAATAAAAAAATTATTAGCGTTGGGTTTATGCTTATGCATGGCAGCAGGTATTACGGTAGGATGTGGCGATAGTAAGTCATCAAATAATGGTACAGATTCTGGTAAGAATACAAATGATGGATTATCGTTTGCATTTTGTACTAATACCTTAAACAATACATTTCAAAGCTCAATTGATTCAAAGCTAAAAGAACTGTGTGACAAAGATGGAATATCATATACATGTTTAGATCCTGACTATGATTTGAATAAGCAGCTTAGCCAGTTATCAGATGTAGCAAATAATGGATATGACGCAGTATTTGTTATTCCTGTTGATTCAGCAGGAATAACATCGGGACTGGCAGAAATAAGCGAAGCAGGTATTCCTATATTTAATGTAGACACTGCAGTTATAGATGATGACCTTGAGAGCTTTGTAACACAATTTGTTGGAACTAATGCGTATATGGCAGGCCAGCTTGTTGGAGAACAGATGGTTAAGGATCATCCGGATGGAGGAAATATTGCAATTTTGGATTTCCCTTCAAATGAAAGCTGTGTTGATCGTGTAAATGGATTTCTTGATGGACTTGGAGACAGTAAAGATAAGTTTAAGATAGTAGCACAGCAGGACGGTGGAGCAGCCTTAGACCAATCGATGGAGCTGGCAGAAGACATTATTACAGCATCTCCTGATATGGATGCATTTTTCTGTATCAATGATCCATCTGCACTTGGTGCTGCAGCTGCTATTAAGGCAGCAAATAAAACAGGCAAAATTGGTGTATATAGTATTGATGCCTCACCGGATGGAAAACAGGCATTACTGGATGATGAATTTACAGCTGTTGCATGTCAGGTACCTGTACAGATTGCAGATTATTCTTTTAAGGAAGCTGTAAAGTATGTTAATGGAGATACTAAAATTGATGAGAAAAAGGTATATCTCGATTCGCATTTAGTGTCTAAGGATGAGGCTGAGAAAACTCTTAAAGAATGGCAATAATAAGGGAGAGTTATTATGGGACAGACAGTATTAGAAATGACAGGGATAAAGAAAAGCTTTGCGGGTATTTACGCTTTAAATGGAATTGACTTTTCTTTGGAACTGGGCGAAGTACATGCACTGCTTGGTGAGAATGGAGCAGGAAAGTCAACATTAATTAAAGTGCTTGGCGGAATTTATCAGCCGGATTGTGGATTGATAAAAGTTAATGGAAAAGAAGTAAAAATTGATGGAGTCCCAGCAGCAAGAGCAAATGGAATAGGTATTATACACCAGGAAATAGTATTGGTGCCTTACCTGACAGTTGCACAAAATCTGTTTTTGGGAAGAGAAATTAGAACTAGACTTGGAACCTTGGATGAAGCGGAGATGAACCGCAGGGCAGCAGATATGATCTCTGCCCTGGGGGTCAATATAAAAGCTGAAACAGTAGTTGAGAAGCTGACTATCGCACAACAACAAATGGTAGAGATTGTAAAAGCTGTATCATTTAACGGAAAAATAATTGTTATGGATGAACCTACATCATCTCTTTCAAACGAAGAGGTGGAGCAGCTATTTGGAATTATTGAGAATCTAAGGAAGAAAAAAGTAAGTATTATTTATATTTCTCATAGAATGGAAGAGTTATTCCGAATATCAGATCGAATTACTGTTATCAGAGACGGAACATATGTAGGAACCAAAAAAACTGTCGAGACGAATGCGAATGAATTGGTAGCAATGATGGTTGGAAGAGATCTTGATAATTTCTATGTAAGAGATTATTGCGATGTGGAACATGCTCCAATTGCACTTGAAGTAAAAAATCTATCACACCAGGGAACATTCGAAGATATCAGCTTTTCGGTGCATAAAGGCGAGATACTTGGATTTGCAGGGCTGGTAGGTGCTGGAAGAAGTGAGATTATGGAAGCTGTTTTCGGAGCAAGACCATATGATGCCGGTCAGATTTTCCTGAGTGGAGATGAAGTGCATTTTAAAAATCCTATGCAGGCAATTAAATCAGGAATCGCATTGGTTCCTGAGGACAGAAAAAAACAGGGGCTTGTACTGGGAAACAGCGTTGCATTCAATTTAACTTTATCGAGTCTGCGTTTTTGTATGAATGGAATTGCTGTCAGTGAAAAAAAGCGTGATTCGATTATTGAACATTATAGTAAAAGACTTAGGATTAAAGCAGCTTCTCCGGAGATTGAAGCAGGTAGTCTTTCGGGTGGAAATCAACAGAAGGTTGTACTTGGAAAATGGCTTGCAACAAAGCCGGATGTCTTGATTCTGGATGAGCCTACAAGAGGCGTAGATGTAAATGCCAAGTATGAAATATATACTGTAATAAATGAACTGGCAAAGGAAGGCATTGCAATTATTATGGTTTCAAGTGAATTGCCGGAGATTATCAACATGTGTGATAACGTTTGTGTTATAAGAGCAGGTAAGCTTGTTGGAAAGCTTGGAAAAGACCAGATGAATCAGGAAGAAATTATGAAGTATGCTGCAGGAGGCGTAGAGTAATATGAGTGAGAAGAAAAGAGAAGTAAATGCATTTGGAAAAAGAAATCCATTTACTTCAATTATAAAAGGCAATATAGGAATTATTGCAGTATTGATTATTATGTGCGTAATAGTGTCAATTGCAACGGATAAATTCCTTACAACAAATAATATAATTTCTGTTTTAAGACAAATTTCAATAAATACATATATCGCACTGGGAATGACACTCGTAATTATACTGGGACACATTGATTTGTCGGTTGGTTCAATTGTTGCGATGTCGGGAACCCTTACGGTTGGACTTACTGTAAATCAGGGAATGCCACTTATAGTAGCAATAATTATTGGATTGGCAGTAGGAACTCTTGCTGGATTTATCAGTGGATTTATAGTATCTCATTTTAAGGTACCTGCATTTATTATTACAATGGCAATGATGAATATTGCAAGTGGTATTGCATATGTGTATACAGGTGGACAGTCTACACGTATTACAGATAAGATGTTTATAGCTATAGGTACAGGATATTTGTTTAATGTAATTCCGCTTCCGGTAGTATATATGGTAATTTTGATTGCAATATTCAGTTTCCTTTTAAGCAAAACTAAATTTGGAACTTATGTATATGCAATTGGAGGAAACAGGGAAGCTGCAAGATTATCCGGCGTTCCTATTAAAAAAATAGAAATTATTGTATTTACGCTTTCAGGTGCGCTTGCAGCCTTCGCAGGACTTGTTCTTTGCTCAAGAATGTATTCAGGACAGCCATCAGTAGGAAGTGGATATGAATTGGATGCAATTGCTGCATGTGTACTTGGTGGAACATCAATGACCGGAGGAAAGGGCCGGATAAGTGGAACTGTATTTGGTGCAATGGTAATTGGAATTATTTCCAATGGATTAAATCTGATAGGAGTTTCATCTTATTGGCAGCTAATTATTAAGGGTCTGATTATTGCATGTGCAGTTCTGCTGGATTGTCAGAAGGATAAAATAGCGTTGTTAAAAAATAAGGTAAGGGCTGCAAAATAAATTGGAAAGGAAATCTGTTCGTTTTTTACAATACAGAGAAAGATAAGCAAATGGAAATTTTTCGTAAAATGTCTTTCGCGGATTCTACGGGAGATGCAATTCCGTTTTACCACGAAGGAAAATATCATATTTTTTCACTTACATCTCCACCGGGAACGACTGTCTATCCGGAGAGACTGCGTACAACCTGGAGCCATAGTATATCGGATGACTTAGTGCATTGGCAGGAGCTTCCGACGGCATTATATCCGGGAGAAGGAGATGAACCGGATGCTTCAGGAGTGTGGACCGGTTCAGTAATATATGGTGAGGGACAATATCATGCATTTTATACAGGATATTGTCTAACAGCGGAGTTTCAGCAGACCATATGTCACGCAACAAGCGATGATGGAATAACGTGGACAAAAGATATCACAAATCCTGTTATTACTCCGATGACAGAGCTTTATGAAAAACTTGATTGGAGAGATCCGTATGTTTTTTATAATGAAGAAGATGAAAATTATTGGATTTTGATTTCAGCGAGAAGACTTGATATGCCGGTTACACGAAGGGGCTGTATAGTGCTGTACCGTTCAAAGAATTTAAAGGATTGGACGTATTATGGACCAATATATTCACCTGGGCATACAAATTGTCCGGAATGTCCGGAAATGTACAAGATGGGAGGTCACTGGTATTTGTCTTACTCAAGATTTTCAGAGTTTGTAAATACAATATACCGTGTATCAGAGTCTCCTTTTGGTCCGTGGAGAAAACCTAAAAAGGATGGTATTGGTGGAAGACGCTTTTATGCTGCTAAGTCAATGCAAAATGATGATGGAAGACGTTTTTATTTTGGATGGGCGCATGATCGTGCAGAGCAGAGTGACAAAGGTGAATGGTATTGGGGGGGAACATTTTGTATTCCACATGAAGTGGTGCCAACCGAAAATGGAGAGTTAAATGTAAAGTTACCATGTGAATATGAGCATATATTTGATAAAGCTGTTAATTGGAAATATATATCAGTTCTTGGAAATGCAAAGAATTATGGTGAAAAAACTATAACATTGAATGCGCTGGAAAGTTGTTCATATGGATTTTTGAGACACACGGAAGAAAGCTATATGCTGACATGCAAAATAGTACCAAGAGAAACATATGATACGTTTGGTATTCTTTTAAAGTCTGATAAAGAGGCAAGTGGATGTTTATTTCTTGAATTTGACAAAGCAATGCAAAGGGTCTCATTTTTAAATCTTCCGATGGGAGTGGATCCATTTTGGGTGCAGTCATGTCAGGCGGTTCCACCGGCAACCGAGCCGGGACCGGATGGGGTGCGTGTTTGTGAGAAAACAATGCAAATTGAAGACGGAAAGGCAATAGACGTAAAGATTATTGTGGATCATGACATGATAGAGGCATTTATTGATGAACAGATAGCGTTCACATATAGAATATATGCCAAACCGGAATTTGAAACTGGTATAATTGCTCAGGATTCAAATGTTGAATTCTATAATTTAAGCATTTCCGGAGAATAATTGCGAATGGGAGAGACATGGATGGAAAAAGAATATGATATAGTTGCGATGGGAGAATTATTAATTGATTTTACACCGGCAGGAGTTTCAGAAACCGGCATGTGTCTTTATGAACGTAATCCGGGAGGGGCACCGGTAAATATGCTTACTGCAGCAGCTAAAGCAGGATTGAGAACAGCCTTTATAGGCAAGGTTGGAAACGACATGCACGGTAAATTTTTAATAGAAGCTGTTGAAAATCAAAATATTAATAGCGATGGAATTATATTGGATGATAATGTATTTACTACACTTGCATTTGTAAATCTTACAAAAGATGGAGAAAGATCATTTGCGTTTGCAAGGAAACCAGGAGCAGATACAATGATAGGGTACAAGGAAGTCGATACGGAATTATTACAGAATACAAAAGTTTTTCATGTGGGTTCACTCTCTCTTACTGATGAACCTGCACGTTCCACTACATTCCAGGCAGTGAAATGTGCAAAAAATGCAGGTGCAGTTATATCATATGACCCCAACTACAGGGCGCCTCTTTGGAATAATGAGAAGACTGCTATAGAACGTATGCGTTCAATGCTTCCGTTTGCAGATATGATTAAATTGTCCGATGAAGAAACTGCTTTACTTACGCCATACGAAAATCCGGATGAAGCAGCAAACTATTTATTAGACCATGGAATAAAAATAGTTGCAGTGACACTCGGAAAAGAAGGGGTGTTAATATGTAATAGGAAGGATCATCAAAAGGTAAGTGGTTTTTCGAGTCAAGTAGTAGACACTACAGGGGCAGGGGACTCATTTTGGGGTGGATTTATGTCTCAATTTGTAAAAAGCAAACTTAACCCTGAAGATTGTTCTATGGAAGAACTAAAAAAATTTGCAAGGTATGGAAATGCAGTAGCAAGCCTGTGCATAGAAAAAAAAGGAGGAATATTGTCAATTCCTGAAGAAAAAGAAACTTTTAAACGTTTACAGCTAAGTGTGTGAAAAACAATCGTAGTGCAAAATAATTGAAATTATACGATTATAGCCTCACTATCAATCTTAATAAATATAGTAATGAAAATGCAACATTTCTCTAAGAAATGTTGCATTTTTTATCTTACAGTTACTATATCGGACATCAATTCTAATACTTTACACCCAATTACAACTTATTTAAAAATTATATTTGCCCTTTATTGGTCATATCTGCCTTTTTTAACTACCACTTCCCACAAAAATCCTTGTTCTTAGACGAAAAATGCAACATTTCTTAGAGAATTGTTACATTTCACATAAGCATGGAAATAGCTTAAATCAAGTGCACGGAGGTATACAGAATGCTTAAATTATCGCTTAAAGAGGGAGAATATGTAAATATCGGAGACAACATCAGAGTTGTCTATGCCGGAGGAAGCGGAAAGAACGGACGTCTCATGATAGATGCTCCAAGAGAGATGAACATCTCAAGGTCAAACAACGATCCGAATCCTGAGAAGAGGAAAGATACATATTATCCGGAGCCAAGGATTTCAGAGGAAGCACAGCATGAAATCAAGAAGATTATCTGGAATGAAAGACAGAAGAAAGCAAAGCCGGCTAAAGCAGATAAAAAAGCATAAGCAAACAAGTTAATAGGCGGCTGTGGCGAAAGCCACACCCGGGAAGCCGCTTGTTATAGAAAACCGCAACTGCTTAAATAAAAATAAACACAAAGCAGCTGCAAAACCCTCGGGAAAAGGATTTCCAGAGGTCAAACATAATAACCCACGAATGTGGGACAAGGAGGATTATATTATGGTAGTACAACACAACATGCAGGCAGCAAATGCCAACAGAATGCTCAACGTAACAACAAGTGCACAGTCAAAGAGCACAGAGAAGCTTTCATCAGGTTACAGAATTAACCGTGCAGCAGATGATGCAGCTGGACTTACAATTTCTGAGAAGATGAGAAAACAGATTCGTGGTCTTGACCAGGCATCTACAAATGCACAGGATGGTGTTTCATCAGTACAGACAGCAGAGGGTGCTCTCACAGAGGTTCACTCAATGCTTCAGCGTATGAACGAGCTTGCAACACAGGCAGCCAATGGTACAAACTCTAAGGATTCAGACCGTCAGGCTATTCAGGATGAAATTGAACAGCTTACAACTGAAATTGATCGTGTATCTGAGACAACCAAGTTTAACGAGACATACCTGTTAAAGGGTGATGCAGGAACAAAGGCAATTAACTTGAAAGCTCATGATGCTGGTCTTAAAGGAACACTGACTGATAATGGGGATGGAACAGCTACATTTACCATGAATGAATTAAAAGCAGGCGACAGTGTTAGTATTGGTGGAAAAACATACAAGATTGGCGCATCAAGCAACGAATTGAAGAATATGTTAACCAAAGCTGATATTGATACCAATCATACAGCGGTTACTATTAATGGTGACACATATAAGTGGATGGATGCTGTGACTGCAGATACTACATCAACTAATAAAAAGGATGGTTATGCTGCAGGTTGGTATAAAGATGGCAAATTGCCTGCAGATACAGGTGCAGGAATAGTGCAAAAAGCAACATATACAGGCGCTGCTGATATTGCCACCAAAGTTAAAGCTGGTACTGTTGAGGTCGGTACAAATAAATTAACAATCATCGCGGATGATAATGATGACGGAGTAGATGACAATGATGTTAGCGTAATTAGCAAAGAGAAGGCTTATACTCTTGCAGCAGGAGAATTATTAAAGGCTAACCAGATTGGCGATACAAATAATCAGGCTAAGGTTGGTATTGATGATACATATACTGCAATGACACTTAATAATGCCACAAACAGCATTAAAATTCATGCTGGACAAGCTCAGGTTGCCAACAGCTTAGCATTTAGCCTTCACGTAGGTGCAGATGCCGACATGACAAACAAGATTCAGGTCAACATCGATGCTATGGATTCTGCAAGCCTTGGTATTAAAGGACTTAATGTAAAGGATGATTCCGGAAACGCTGCAACATACGCAGTAGATGCTATTTCAGATGCTATCTCAAAGGTATCTTCACAGCGTTCATCACTCGGTGCAGTTCAGAACCGTCTTGAGCACACAATCAACAACCTCGATAATGTAGTTGAGAATACTACAACAGCTGAGTCTCGTATCCGTGATACAGATATGGCTGAAGAGATGGTTAACTACAGCAAGAATAACATCTTAGCTCAGGCCGGACAGTCTATGCTTGCACAGGCTAACCAGGCTAATCAGGGTGTTCTTACACTCCTTCAGTAATTATTCTGAAATAACATTTTGTTAAATTAATACCCCTGTATCAACAATTCCATGCATGTTGATACAGGGGTTTATATTTTACCGGCATTATGAATTTTTTTCAGCCAGTCTCATTACTTCCTTCCATGCTGGCGAGAACAGATAATAACCTATCATTGCAAACATTCCAAAGCTGAAAGAAATTGGGAAGCACAACATTACCCATGTTCCATCAAAGTATCTGTTAATAATATAGGCACTCGGAATTCTGACTGCCCAAAGCATAAGAATGTTGACAATTGTAGTATAACGCACCTTTCCGGTTCCGTTTACAATAGATATTATACAGTTAAAAATAGCATAAAACCACTGGGAAAGCAGCATGACAATAACATGCCTGCTCGCATACATCAATACCATTTCATCTGATGAAAAGAAACGGATTATAGGTTTATGTATCATTATAAAGAACAATCCAAAACTTAATGTAATCAGACCTGAACACAATGGAACTCTCCAGTGTCCCTCTTTAATTCTTGAGTATTTCTTAGCACCATAATTCTGTCCTGAAAATGTAGTGGCCGCCGAAGATAATCCGGTAATTGCTATGTTAGAGCATCCTGTAATTCTTCCTGCTACTGCACCTCCTGCCATAAATATAGCACCCTGTGAGTTATTAAAGGTCTGTAATGCAACATGTCCTAATGAATATAGTGAATTGTTAAGACCAACAGGTAAGCCAATAGCCAGAATGTCTTTCATCATTGTTCCAGAGAATCTTCTCGGCAAAAATGTAAACTGTATCTCTGGAAACTTCTTTCTTATATAAACAATACTTACAATCCATGAAATAAACATGGCAATACTTGTAGAAAGTGCTGCCCCAGCTACATCCATTCCAAAACCTGCAACAAACAATAAATCAAATACTATATTAGAAACACATGATACAACCAGAAACCATAGTGAAGCCTTGC
>ERZ827450.2002-NODE-2002-length-18344-cov-4.343157_pt1 | contig 18344 bp, 17 predicted proteins | sample MGYA00519773_ERZ827450 | MGnify/ENA primary metagenome ERZ827450 (study PRJEB31778, sample SAMEA3449306) | human gut metagenome | biome: human gut; feature: human-associated habitat; material: faeces | place: United Kingdom | collected 2010/2012 ...
AAGAAGCCAATAAATCAATACTTATGAGTAGGTTTAAAATACCAAAAGATGAAATAGATGATATAAAAATAGGAGAGGGCAAGATAATTGAAATAGATAATAAAAAGGTTGGAGTGTATAAAGCAAATACTGGAGAAATTTTTAAAGTAAAACCTATTTGCACACATCTGGGGTGTGAGCTGTACTTTAATAATATAGATAAAACTTGGGAATGCCCATGCCATGGCTCGAAATTTAGCTATGATGGAAAATCGATAGAAGTGCCAAGTAATAAGAATTTGGAATGATTGTTTTTAGGGTGTGGTTTGTGAAAATAGGGCGGCAGAAAATAATCGACTGAAATTTATTGACTAGAGGATCCTTAAAATGTATAATGGTATTACTAACATATGAAGGGGATTTTTAGAATGCAATCAAGAAGTGAGATTAGAAAAAGAAAGCAAGAAAAACAGAGAATTATATTAGGAATTATAATTTTAATATTAGCTATTTTAATAACGATAATAACTGCAAGTATAATTAGTAAGAATACTGCAAAAGAAGTTGCCGCAAAGGAACCAGAAAGTTTAGCTGGTGAATTCGTAAATAGCGTAAATACACAAAATTTTGAAGAAGATGTAAATGAAGAGATTATAGAAAATAGTGTAGAAGAAAATGAGGCAGTTGAAAATACAGTAACTGGAGAAAAAGCTAAAAATACGAGTGGTACAAAATATAGATTAGAAGTAAATTGTGAGCAAAATGTAGTTAATGTATATGAAAAAGATGAAAACGGAGAATACAAAAACTGTGTAAAGGTAATGCTTTGTTCTATAGGTTCAGCAACTCCAATGAGTGGTACTTATTCTTTGAAAAATTATGGAGGACGAGACTGGGCATGGAAAGGTCTTCAAGGGGATGTGTTTGGTCAATATGCAACACAGATAACTGGAAATATACTGTTCCATTCTGTACCATACACAAAAAAAGGAGATAATTCAAGTTTAGAATACTGGGAATATGATAAATTAGGCACTCCGGCTTCCTTGGGTTGCATAAGGCTTACTGTAAAAAATGCAAAATGGATATACGATAATTGTGCATCAGGAACGAAGGTACATTTCTACCAAGATTCTAACCCTGGACCATTGGGTAAGCCATCAGAAAGAAAAATTTCTGGAGACAGTAAGGTAAATAGTTGGGACCCAACGGATCCAGATTCGGACAACCCTTGGAAGGAGTATGATATTGCCAAAAAGAATGATAAAGAAAACACAGAAAGCGGTAAAAATAACAATATTGAAAATAAAATTGAAAATAAAATAGAAAACAATGTGCAGAATACAGAGCAAAATACAGAAATGCCAGGCAATACGGAAAATACTGAAACAAATACAGAAATAACAAATAATACAGAGAGCAATAAAAATAATGAAAATTATCAGACTGGAAGCAATACTACAAATACGGAGATTGAAAATAATGAAGTGGCAAATTATATAGAAAGTGATAATGACTAAATATTGTTGAAAAATAATTACAATTTTGACTACGTCAAAGCCCATTTAAAACGCGGTTACATACAAAAAGTATGAGCCCTTGCCTTTTAAATGGGACTTTTTCTTGCCAAAATTTGAATCTTTTCCAACTGAAGCTTTAGCTAAAAGCAAAAATTAAAAATATAAATTTTTTAATATAAAAGTTTAATTTTATTACCATCACGGCTTATAAATCCCTCATCTACCAAGCATTTGAGCTCACGCATCATTGCACTTCTATCTACGCTTAGGTAATCAGCAAGGCTAGTCATTGAAATTGGAAGTGTAATATTTTTAGAGAAGTTTTTACTAGAAAGAATAGAAAAATAAGTAAGTAATTTATCTCTGATAGACCTCTTTGAAAGTATTTCTATTCTAGTATTTTGATGTACTGCTTGTTTTAATATAAGCTCTAGTAGACTAGATACGAGTGTTGTGTGAAATTTACAATTGCTTCTGCATTTTTCGTGTATGTCATCATACAAAAATAGAAGAGCCTCACACTTATCCATTGCTAAAACAAAAAGTTCGTGGTTGGTATGAACAGGGTAGAAGGCTTCACCAAAAATATCTGTCTCAACAAAACTTTCTATTATATCCTTGTTTCCGTTTAAATCATATCTAATTAAATCTGCTTTTCCAGAAAGCAGTATGCAAATTTGTTTTCTTTTTTCTATGTAAGTTGTAATAATACTACCTTTTTCAAAGGTCTTACGTTGAACCTTAATACAATTACAAGAAATGTTTTCAATTATATCTGATATTTCCATTAACATTGTCCTTAAATTTGTAAATAAAATTTACTCAATTATACTTCAAAAACGTTGCATTTGCAACAGAAAAAATAAATTGTTAAGGTATAATAGTTATGAGATAATGTTTTTTAGGTAAGTCATGTTGATGTGGGCAGAAAAGTGTTTTGCAAACAATACTGCTTAGTTATATTAAAAAATATTATTTATAATGAAACTAAAGAGGCAGTAATTTAGATAAATCCAAGGAGGAATTTATGAAGGTTATTAAGAGAGATGGACGTGTAGTAGATTTTAATAGAGAGAAGATTGCAATTGCTATTGAGAAGGCAAACCAAGAGGTTACAGAAAAGGAAAGAGCAGACAAGCAGGATATTAAGGATATAATAAAATATATTGAGTCACTTGATAAAAAGAGAATTTTGGTTGAAGATGTGCAAGATATAATAGAAGAGCAACTTATGGATAAGAAAAAGTTTAAGCTTGCAAAGAAATACATGATTTATAGATATAATAGAGCGTTGGTTAGAAAGAAGAACACCACAGACGAATCTATTCTTGGACTCATAAAAAATCAAAATATGGAGATGTTGGAAGACGGAACACGTAAGAATGCTGTGCTTGCGTCTTCACAAAGGGATTACATAGCTGGAGAGGTTTCTAAGGATTTAACGAAGAGACTACTGTTACCTGAAAAAATAGTAAAGGCTCATGAAGAAGGCGTACTATATTTTCATGATATGGACTATTTTTTACAACCAATTTTTAATTCTAGTGTGATTAATATTGGAGATATGCTTGACAATGGAACAGTGGTAAATGGAAAATTGATAGAGAGCCCAAAAAGTTTTAGAGTTGCTTGCACGGTTCTTGCACAAATTCTTGCAACAGTTGCGTCAACACAATACGGTGGACAATCTGTAGATATAAGTCATTTGGGAAAGTATGTTAGAAAGAGTTATGAAAAATTTAAGGAAGAGTTTGGAGGCATGCCTTCAAAAGAAATATTAGATAAAAAGATAAAAGAAGAAGTAACGAGTGGGGTACAAACACTTCAATACCAGATAAATACACTAATGACCACAAACGGGCGTAGTCCATTGGTTTCATTATTTATGTATTTAAGAGAAGGCGATGAATACATAAAAGAAAATGCACTTATAATAGAAGAAATTTTGAAGCAAAGAATTGAGGGAATGAAGGATGCGGAAGGAAAATATATTAATCCGGAATTTCCAAAGTTGATCTATGTAATTGATGAAAATAACTGCTTAAATGGTGAAAAATATGATTATTTAACACAGCTTGCGTTAGAATGTGCTAATAAGACGCAAGAGCCAAGTTTTATATCAGCTAAAAAAATGCGTGAAAATTATAGCGGAAATGTCTTTTCGCCAATGGGCTTTAGAAGTTTTCTAACTCCATGGAAAGATGAGAATGGAACATATAAATTTGAAGGAAGATTTAATCAAGGTATTGTTAGCATAAATTTACCACAAATTGCAATCGTGGCAGATGGTGATGAAGATAAATTCTTTAGCTTGCTAGATGAAAGACTGGAATTGTGCCATGAGGCTTTATTGTGCAGACACTATGCTTTGCTTGGTACAGTAAGTGATACGAGCCCAATACATTGGATATATGGTGCGATAGCGCATTTAAAATCGGGAGAAAAAATCGACAAATATTTGAAAGATGGTTATTCTACAATTTCGTTAGGATATGTAGGAGTATATGAAGCAACAATGATGATGAAAGAAGTTTCTAACACTGAACCAGAAGGAAAAGAATTTGCTATAAAGATAGTAAAGCATTTAAAAGAAACTGTTGAAAAGTGGAAGAAAGCCTCTGGCTTAGGTTTTTGCTTATATGGAGAAACAAGTCAAAAGGTATGCAAAACATTCGAAAGGATAGACAAAGAAAGATTTGGAGTAATAAAAAATGTAACAGACAAAGAAAAATATACAAGTTCGTACCATGCGAGTGAAGATGAAAAAATAGACTATAAAGAAAAACTAGCATTCGAAAGCGTATTTCAAAAATTATCATTGGGAGGAGTTGTATCACAAATTCCGAGTGAATATATTGGAAAATTAAGTGATAAAGAAGAATTCATAAAATTTGTGTATGATAATGTACAATATTTGGAGTTTACAAAATAAAAAGATGAAATAAATTGCTTACAAAGGCGAGCATTTTTAGTCATATAATAAAATCATAATAGAAATTTTATATAAGCACTTGTCGGAAACTCTCGTAAATTATGTAAGATTTACGAAGATTTCCGGCAAAGAAAATAGAATTAAATAATAGTCATGTGTTTTAAAATTAAAACTAAAGAAGGAGTGAAACAATGAAATATCAATTTGAAGTACCGGGAGAAATAGTAGGAAAGGAAAGACCAAGAGTAAATATGTATACTGGAAGAGTATATACTCCTGGAAAAACAAAAGATTATGAATTTTTGATACAGCAATATTTTAAAATAAAATATCCAAGATACGAGATGCTAGAAGGAAGGCTTTCAATAAATATAATTGCTTATTTAAAAATTCCTAAAAGCACAAGTAAAGCAAAAGTAGAGGAAATGCTAGAAAATAAAATAAGTCCAACAAAGAAACCAGATGTTGATAACATAGCAAAATCTATACTTGATGCAATGAATAACTTCGTATTCAAAGATGATAATCAAGTAAGCAAAATAAGCGTAGAAAAACGTTTTGCATTAGAAGAAAAAGCAGTGATAGAAGTAGAAGAGTACTAATTATATAATGGATAATAAAGAAAGAGAGAAAGTGATTATTTTTTGAACCATCGGTACGGTACTTTTGGTCGGAGCTCCTTCGGACTCCTCAAAGGGCGAGCTTGACCTTGTTTCTAAAAATAATCATTTTTTCTTTTTCTATAAAAATAAAATTTTTTATTTGTGAATTATTTGTGAAATTAGCACTCTGTTATTGACTTTGCTAAAATAAAGAACTATAATACGTTTTAGTATTAAAAATAGTGTGAAATAATATTAAACTTTTCAGGCTATTACGAAGGGAAGGAATGAATTTTATTATGGAAAACAAGCAATTTAAAGCAGAGTCTAAAAGGTTGTTAGACCTAATGATTAATTCAATTTATACTAATAAAGAAATATTTTTAAGGGAACTAATTTCAAATGCCAGTGATGCAATTGATAAGTTGTATTATCGTTCTCTTACGGATAAAAATGTAAAAGTTAATAAGGATGATTTATATATAAGAGTTACTCCAAACAAGGAAGCACGTACTTTAACTATTGAAGATAATGGTTGCGGTATGAGCAAAGAGGAGCTTGAAGAAAATCTTGGAACTATTGCAAAGAGTGGTTCTCTTGCATTTAAGGAGGCTGCTAAAGCAAAGGAAAATGCCGAAAAAGATGATGATGTAAACATTATAGGTCAATTTGGTGTTGGTTTCTATTCAGCATTTATGGTTGCATCTAAGGTAAGAGTTGAGAGTAAATGCTATGGTGCAGAAAAAGCATATGCTTGGGAGTCAGAAGGTGCAGAAGGTTACACGATTGATGAGTGCGATAAATCAGACTTCGGAACAAAAATTATTTTAACACTAAAGGCTGATACTGATGACGAAAAATATAGTGATTTTCTTGCTGAATACAAGATTGAGGAATTAATTAGAAAATATTCTGATTACATTCGTTATCCAATCAAGATGGAAGTGGAACACGAGCATGAGGTTGAACAGCCAGAAGGCGAGAAGAAAGAGCCTAAATTTGAAAAAGTAAGACATGATGAAATTTTAAATAGCATGATTCCAATTTGGAAAAAGAATAAATCAGAAGTTTCAGATGAAGATTACAATAATTTTTATCAAGAAAAATTTGGGGATTATCAAAAGCCTCTAAAAGTAATTCGTACATCTGTTGAAGGAGACGTAAGCTATACAGCATTATTGTACATTCCTTCGCACACACCATACGACTATTACACAAAAGATTTTAAGAGAGGACTTCAATTATATTCAAATGGCGTATTAATAATGGACAAGTGTGAAGATTTACTTCCAGATTGCTATGGTTTTGTAAGAGGATTGGTAGATAGCCCAGATTTATCACTTAACATTTCAAGAGAGATGTTACAACATGATAGACAACTAAAAATAATTGCTAAGAATTTGGATAAGAAAATAAAATCAGAATTATTAGACATGTTGCATAAGAATCGTGAAGATTATGAAAAATTCTTTACAACATTTGGTACAACACTAAAATTTGGAGTTTACAATGATTTTGGATTAAATAAAGATAATCTAAAAGATTTATTAATGTTCCATTCTTCAACAGAAAATAAATTAGTAACACTTGATGAATATGTTGATAGAATGAAAGAAGGACAAGATAAAATATATTATGCATGTGGAGAAACTGTTGATAAAATAGAATTATTGCCACAGGTTGAAGCAGTAAAGGAAAAGGGTTACGAAATACTTTATTTAACAGAGAATATAGATGAATTTGTTGTACAAGTATTAATGGAGCATAAAGAAAAGAAATTTATAAATGTATGTGCAAACGATGTTGACCTAGACACAGACGAAGAAAAAGAAGCTTTGAAAAAAGAAAATGAAGAAAACAAAGACATGTTCACATTAATGAAAGAAACAATAGGGGAAGGTGTGCAAGAAGTAAGATTCACACACAGATTAAAAAATCACCCAGTATGTTTAACAAGCGAAGGTGCATTATCAGTCGAAATGGAAAAAGTAATAAACTCAATGCCAAACGACCAAAAAGTAAAAGCACAAACAGCCTTAGAAATAAACGACTCACACCCAATAGCTCAAAAAATAAAAGACTTATATGTAAACGATAAAGAAGCACTAAAGAAATATACACAAGTTTTATATGCACAAGCAAGATTAATAGAAGGATTACCAGTAGAAAATCCAACACAAATAAGCAATTTAATTTGTGAAATAATAGCAAAATAATAGTTAATAAAATTTCGCCAAATGGGGACTCCCTTATGGGGCGAAATTTTTGCTATGCTGATATTATATAAAAACCCCCATTATTCTATTTTTTGAAAATAAGGTCAAGCTCGCCTTTTGAGGGACGCTAGTCCCGACCAAGAGCGCCGTACCGAAATTTTCAAAAAATAGAAAATGGGGGTTATAAAAATATAGCAATTTAATTTCGCCTCAAAGGGAGAGTTCTTTTAAATGAAATTTTATTTAGAAATGTAAGAAAAGAAACATCAATTTTACAAAATAATGCTGAGATTCATTCTTTGGAAAGTCACAAAGAGACAATCAAGAGTGATATATCGAAATTTTGCAAAATTGAAATTTTTTATTTTTGTACTAGAATTAACAATTACAAATGAAAATTAATCATTAATTTTAGGATAAAGCCCTATACTTATTAATCCTGCTATACCAACTAAAACATAAACAATTCTACTTACTACAGACATAGAACCAAATATTGTTGCAACTAAATCAAAGCTAAATAAGCCAATTAATAGCCAGTTTATAGCACCAATAATTACAAGAGTAAGAGCTATATAATAAAGTACTTTCATAACAAACCTCCATAAAAACTATTTTATAATAGTATAAGAAAAAAATAAAAAAATATTCGAAAAAAGTTGAAAATAACATTTCGAACATTTTTTTGAAATTTGGTTATTATATTAGTTAAAAAGTTGCATATTAATTTTGATATCCAAATTTATTCATTTGATGAAGATTAAAATTTATGTGAATATAACATTTTTATGATTAATAAAAAAAGATTTCGCCCAAAAAGGGGCGTCCCTCTTTGGCGAATCTTGGGCAAAGTTGCATGAATATTATTTTTTGAATTGTGAGTTGTACAAGTCTGCATAGAATCCGTTTTGAGCCATTAGCTCTTCGTGATTTCCGTGTTCTATTATGTTTCCTTCGTTCATAACCAATATCATGTCTGCGTTTCTAATTGTTGAAAGTCTGTGTGCTATTATGAATGAGGTTCTGCCTTCTGTTAGTTTATCCATGGCTTGTTGTACAAGTTCTTCTGTACGTGTGTCTACACTACTGGTTGCTTCGTCTAGTATTAAGAATGGTGCATTCTTTATCATTCCACGTGCGATTGTAAGTAATTGCTTTTGCCCTTGAGATATGCTCTCTGAATCGCTTAATGTGTAGTCTAGTCCACCAGGTAGTGTTTTTATAAATTTGTCTATTCCGACAGTTTTGCAAGCTTTCATTATGTCTTCATCAGAGACTTCTTTGTTGTATTTTATGTTGTCTCTAATTGTTCCATTAAATAGCCAAGTGTCTTGTAATACCATTATGAATAGATCGTGTATATTTTCACGAGATAGCTCTTTTGTTGAAACTCCGTCTATTGTAATATTTCCGTCTGCTATGTTATAGAATTTCATAAGTAGGTTGACCATTGTTGTTTTTCCAGCTCCTGTTGGACCAACTATTGCAACTTTTTGACCTTTTTTTACATCACAGCTGAAATCTTTTATAACTGTCTTTTTGCCATCATAAGAAAATTTTATGTGGTCAAATACAATGTTTCCTTCAACTTTTGCTGGATCAAGATGTTTAGTGATGTTTTTCTGTTCATCCATTTCAGGTTCTTCTAAAAATTCGAAAACTCTTTCTGAAGCAGCTGCTGTTGTTTGTAAGTTTGTCATACCTTGAGCAATTTGTGTTAAAGGCCCTGTGAATAAACGTATGTACATCATGAATGCTACTATAACACCAAATGTGATGCTTCCATTCATTGTTAATATTGCACCAACAACACAAACAGCAACATAACTAAAGTTTCCAATAAAGCTCATTATAGGTTGGCTTAGGCCAGATAAGAATCTACTCTTTTTATTACATTCATACACACTTTGGTTTAATTTGTCAAAGGTCTCAGAAGCTTCTTTTTGACCATTGTAAGCATTTACAACATTATGGTTTGAATATATTTCTTCAATATGTCCATTTAATTTTCCAAGTTCAACTTGTCTTGCATTAAAGTATTTTTGAGATTTTGCCATTATAACAAACATTGCAACAAATCCAAGTAGGGAAGATACAATACCTGTTATGGCTAAAATCCAGTTTGTATAGAACATCATTATTATTGAACCTATAAATAATGTTATTGCTCCAACTAGTGTTCCTAAACTTTGACTTAATGACATAGCAATTGTATCAACATCGTTTGTAACTCTTGATAGTAAATCTCCATAGCTGTGTGTATCGAAATATCTAAGTGGAAGTTTATTAATCTTTTTAGATATTTGAGTACGCATTTTTTGAGCAAATTTATTTGCAACTGTTGCCATTATTATGCCTTGTAAAAAGTCGAATAATGCACTTACAAGATAGATAATAAGAAGGAACAATGCTATAGAATTTATTGTATCAAAGTTCATTCCAGCAATTAATCCATTTGTAATTTCGTTTGTTAAATCACTCAATCTGTTTGGCCCGATTATTGATAAAACAGAGCTAAAGCAAGAAAGTACTAGTGCAACTATTAACAATGGAAGTAATTTATTTAAATAATGAACAAGTTTTTTTACTGCTGTTTTTAAATCTTTTGGCTTTTCAGCAGGAGCGTTTCTACCAAAGTTACGTGGCTTTTTCTTGTAATCTTCTTCGTTATCCATTTTCTAGTTCCTCCTTTGATAATTGTGAATATGCAATTTCCTGGTACACTTTGCAATTGCTTAAAAGCTCCTTATGTGTGCCCATTCCAACACATTCTCCATTTTCCAATACTATAATTTTGTCTGCATTTAATATAGTTCCAATTCTTTGTGCAACTATTATATTTGTAGAATCTTTAGTGTAATTTCTTAACTCTTCTCTTAGAGTGTAATCTGTTTTGTAGTCTAATGCACTGAAAGAGTCGTCAAATATATATATTTCTGGATTTCTTGCGATGGCTCTTGCAATAGCAAGTCTTTGCTTTTGACCACCAGATAAGTTTGTTCCACCTTGTGCAACATGAGCTTCATATTTTTCAGGCATCTTTTCAACGAATTCTTCTGCTTGTGCAATTTCTACAGCTTTCTTTATTGTGTCTTCTGAAATTTCACCTTTTCCATTGTCTCCATATGCCACATTGTAGTTAACCGAACCGCTAAACATTACAGCCTTTTGAGGAACATAGCCTAGCTTGTTGTGTAAAAATTCTTGGTTATAGTCTTTTACATCAACACCATCTACTAAAATTGTTCCTTCTGTTGCATCATAAAATCTTGGTATTAAGTTAATCATTGTTGTTTTTCCAGAACCTGTTGAGCCAATTATTGCGACTGTTTCACCTTGATGAGCCGTAAACGATATATTTTTTAATACATAATCATCTCCATCAGGATATTTGAATGAAACATTTTTAAATTCGATTTCGCCTTTTTTATCAGTCTCATCGCTATTTACTTTTCCATCTTTAATAGAAGGCTTTGTATCTAAAACTTCTGCAATTCTTTGAGCAGAAACCTGAGCTCTTGGGTACATTATAAATATCATTGAAAGCATTAAAAACGACATTATAACTTGCATTGCATAACTTGAAAATACTACCATGTCAGCAAAAAGTGGCAATTTATCCATCATACTTGCAGAATCTATTAATCTACTTCCAACAAAATAAATTGAAAGTGTTAAAGTATTCATTACCAAATAAATTACAGGAGACATTGCTGACATGGCTCTTTGGTTAAACATTTGAGTATTTGTAAGTTCTGTGTTTCCAACTTCAAATTTATCTTCTTGATATCCTTCTGCATTGAAAGCTCTTACGACTCTTATACCAGTAAGGTTTTCACGAGTAAGTTCGTTTATATTATCAATCATTTTTTGAACTTTTTTAAACCTTGGAAGTACCAATGCTACAAGAAGAGAAACGCAAGACATTAGAACCAAAACTGCAATTCCAGTAAGTGCACTCCATTGCCAGTTTTTATTTAAAATTTTAATAACTGCCCAAACGGCTGTAATAGGAGATTTAATCAAAAGTTGTAATCCCATAGATATTAGCATTTGAACATTTGTAATGTCATTTGTTGTTCTTGTAATTAAACTGCTAGTAGAAAATTTCTTAATTTCTTGCATACCAAAGTTTTCTACATTTTCAAATAATTTCTTTCTAACATGAAGCGTGAATGATGCAGAAAGTAGGGAAGTTAGGTAACCAACTACAATTGCTGCAATCAAACTTCCAAATGCACAAGCAAGCATATATCCGCCTTGTTTCAAAACATCAGACATTTGGCTTCCTTCTGTTTGAACAAGTTTTGTAATTTCAGACATATAATCTGGAAGTTTCAAATCTAGCCAAACTTGAAATATGATTAATAGCAAAGAAATTGCAACTATTAACCAATCTTTTTTAGTGAAGTTTTTTAATAATTTTAACATTTCTTTTTCCTTTCATTTGAATTTTTGTTTAATAGCGGAGATAAGAACTTATCTTCTGTCATCATTTCTCGAATTTAATATTAAAATTAGTCTTAATAAATCTAATATAGATGAAAGCAAACTTGCAATATAAGTCATAGCAGCTGCACTTAAAACTTTTTTAGCTAACTTATTTTCATCATTATAAACAAGATTTAATTCTTCTAATTGAACCAATGCTCTCTTAGAAGCATCAATTTCAACTGGAAGTGTAACTAATTGAAATAACACTGCTGCTAGAAGAATTATTATAGATAATTTAATATATCCAGTTAATCCTCCTATAATAGAAATAAGTAATCCAAAGTATCCTAAATAAGATACAAAATTTACAACAGGAACTAGGGCAGATCTAATCTTGAAAAAAGTATAATTTTCTTTGTCTTGAATAGCATGCCCACATTCATGTGCTGCAACAGCAAGTGATGCTATTGAAGTTCCATTGTAAATATCTTTAGATAAATTAATAAGTTTTTTAGATGGGTTATAATGGTCAGATAGATTTCCCGAAATTTCATATACAGAAATTTGAGACAATCCGTTAGAGTCCAATATTTTTCTTGCCACATCTTGACCAGTTAATCCAGCAGAATTTTGAACTTTTCTATATTTAGAATATGTAGTATTTATTTTAATTTGTGCAAATACCACAAGTAAAAATCCAATAACTGTAAGTAAAACTGTAAATGGAGTTTCATACGTCATTAGCCAATAATTCATAATTAATCACGTTCCTTTCTTTAGGCGTAAAACCAGTGGAAAAAAATAATTATTTTTCCATGGTGTTTATGCAAAATATACAATCAATTATAAAATGGAAACAGTAGCCAAGTCAACAAAAAAATGTGAAAATTGTGTGAAATATTTAGAAAAAATGTAATAATATAAACAAAAGAAAAACTCCCTCCGAAGAGAGAGAAAAAGATAGAATCTTTTTTATTTGGTTGTTTGCCTTAATCGGGCAGACAACCTGCCGCACCAGTCCAGGTCTCGCCGGAAAGGTTCACAGTCTTAGCCTCGCTATAACTATTATTAGAGGTATTGTAACGGTTCGTGAACATTCCGCTTGCAAAGTACCATCCTTCGGGGAAGGTCAGGTACTTGGGATCAGTATCAGTGACAATCGTAATTTGTTCGCCACTCGACACCAGAGTAATTTTTCCACGGTTAAGTGCCTCAAATATTCTGGTAGCAATCTCAATGGACAAGTCTGCGGTACGGACAATTTTATTTCTGCACATTTTAAACCTCCTTAGGGCATACGCCCTCTGTGCAGGGTTGATACACGATGGTGTAATAAAACACCGTATTTACATTATAATAAATTTACATAATATTGTCAATAATAGAAGTAAAATATTTACAAAAAAAAGAACCCTCTTAAGAGGGAAAGAATAAATCTTTTTTGTAGGCTCAGTCAGCCTAATTGTGTGAGTCAGTGTTAAAAATGCTGTTGATATTTGTTTACAAACCAACTTCCAAGTTCATCACCAAACTTCCAACTTTGTGTAAGAATAGTTACGGCACGTGCAAATGTTGCAAAATCAATGCAATCCATGTTGCCGGAATTTATTGCAATGTCGGCAATATAGTGAAATGGCTTGTCACAACGCCCATACAAATACTGAATCCATTTGGCAAAGCGTTTAGCAAATGGAATTGCGCTTGCGTACAATCCCGCATTCTCAGGGTAGTCAAGTAGTTGCTCCCAATGCTGCCAAAGAGCTTTAGCTTCTGGATCCTTAAAAAGCAAATCAGTATTTTCAGAAATTTGATGGATTTTGTTCTGAACAATATAGGAACGGTAAGTTTTCTTTACGAATTCCTTTTTAGATAGGCCAAGATCTCCCCAATAAATCCAAGGTAGGGTCTTTATGGTACGATAGTTCTCACTTTTGGGAAATCTACATGCAGCCTGGTAGGCTGCGATAAAGTCATCCTTGTTGTAATGAGTGATTAATACGATAGTACCGTTGTGGACAAAACGAATTCCGATAAAAGGCGTATCAGGCGAAACATCAAATGTTTGGAATAAAACTTTTTTAAAGTTTGATTTCTTTTCGAAGCATCCTTTAATTAATTCTCCGAGAGTCTCTAAAGAATTAAAAGAGTATACAACGATAGTAGCAATCCCATCGCTGAAATCGTACACAAACCATTTGTCCTTGTAAGCGGAAAATTCGTTCCATACCGTGATCACCGGGGTTGGACACCAGCGCATGTGTATTGGTGATGCTAGAAAATATAATTTCGCATTTGTAACCATAGAAAGAAACCTCCTTATGTATGGCTCACTGACAAAATATATACGGACAAAGAAAATTATAACATAAATTTACATAATTATCAACCAAATAAAAACAAAAAGGGAACTGTTAAAATACAGTTTCTCTGGCAGATATTGAAATCCGAAAGACACGTTTTATTCAACCTTAGGATTGTAAAAACTAAAAATAATAGAGATTCATTTTGAACCCCTATTATTTATGATAAATTATAATTTTAATAACTAAAATAATAAATAAAGTAAGAAATATAAACTTATATATATTTATAATTAAAGAAAACATAGACTCACTTATGCTAGTTCCATTATCTTTAAAATAATCGCGTATAATAGAATCCTTGTCTTGCATACTTACCACGACATCTTTTAATTTTCCATTTTCTAAATACCTAATTTTTAGCTTATAATTATGAAAATCAGACATATATTCTACACTTTCTATATGTGCCTCATTACTAATGGAAACCTCACCTATACTTGAATAATTTATCATTTCTAATATAGTATTAGTATTTTGTTGTTTATCATATTTTATAACACTACCATGGAAAATTGCATATGAAAAAAATACAATAAAACTAACAACTGCAATTATAAGAGTTATTATATATACTTTTTTAAATGAATAATTTTGTTTATTACACATATCCAATCCTCCTAAATCTTCTTATTCTGAATAAAAATATATCCATTTCCGCTCTTTTTTAAAGTAACCTCATATTGATTTTCGGGGGTGTTTGCATCACAATAGATGATATGATATATTCCATTATTTACATTACCAGAAAGGCATTTTGCATTTATATGGTGAGTATCACTATAAGCATAGCAGTAGATATAATTTTCTTTCATACTAATTTGTTTACTACTTGCATAAGTTTTACAATATTTTAATTGAATATTTGGATTGCTATTTTGAGATATATCTAGCCCTGTTTTTTCAAAATATAATATTTTTATATGCAATGGGTCAAAGGTTAGAATATCTCCAGTGGGTGGAGTGCCATTGAAAACAGTATTAACTAAGTACTCATATTCAGGGGAGTTAGAATCGATTATGTTTCCAATATAAGTATTATAGTATAATATTTCTGAAATATCTATCATACTAGCGTCATCATAAGTGTGATTAATAAAACCATTATTTGCCACTTTATTTAAAAAATGTTCAATATCTAATAGAGTTTCAGAGTCTAAAGTAGAAGAACGTTTTATAGAAAATTTTAAAATTGTATTAACTATAAATACTATAAACAATGAAATTAATATTATAAATGCTGCTATTTTTAAATAGTTTATTTTTTTCATAATAAATTTACCTTCTTATTTTTTTACTAATTTTATTTAAATTTGGTTATCGTAGTCGGAAGTACATTTATAGCGGATATACGATTATTTAATATATTTATGGAAAAATTTTGCTGATAACTATCTATATAGGCCAATAAATCTGTTTGTAAATCAGCTGTAATTTCATTTCCATTCCAAGCTAGACTCTTCCCATGGCCCTTTTGATATAGAACATAATATAATTTCTTAGTTAATATATCTATTTTGAACTCTAAAGTACATACCTTATTTTTACCGGAAAAGCCCTTATAAAAGTTCAAAATGATAATACCATTATTTTTGTCATAAAAAAAGTAAGTAATTTCAGTTAATACTAAACCACTTTCATAAGTCTGTGCTATTTGAGTAGTTTCTGTTTTTAGTTGAGAAAGATTTAGTAAATCAGAAGAGAGGGAGTAATCTGTATAATACTCTTTTTCTGTATGCGGATAAAAATCGTCACTGTCATAAAAGAATATATATGCTAAAAAAATATTAAAAAATATGACTACTAATAATAAAAGCAAAATAAAAATTTTTTTCTTTTTCATAGGAACCTCCTAAATAAATTTATATATTATTAGATATTACAAATTGATAAAATGTTGCAAAATTTTTATTTATTATATCAAAGAATAAAAAAAAGACAATTTGAAGAGCTAAAGAAATAATGTATATTATAAATAAAGTAATTGCAAATGAAAATTGTAATTGAGAATATACAAAGCTAGTTATGAATTTGAATAAAAAAATATTTATATTATTTGATTGTTATGCATCCTTTTTATATAATTAATGTATCTAATATGTATAAAGCAAAATATGGAGGAGAAAATGGAAGAATTAGTGAAGCAAGCTAAAATGGGAAATGATGAAGCTTTCACACAATTAATTATACAAATGCAATGTGAAATGTTTAGAATTGCCCAAACACGATTAAAAAATATAGATGATGCTAATGATGCTATTCAACAGACAAATTTATATGCATATAAAAATTTACGACAATTGAAAGAAGATAAATATTTTAAAACATGGATAATAAAAATACTAATTAATGAATGTAATAAAGTTTATAAAAAAAATTATAAAATATTAAATATATTTGATAAATTAACAAAAGAACATAATTCTGAAGAAGACTTTAAGGTGACAGAAAACATTGAAGAAAAAATGGATTTGGAAGGGATACTTAGTACATTAAAGTATGAAGATGCAATTTGTATTGTATTATTTTATGGTAGTGGATATACGATACGTAAGATATCTGAAATCTTAAAATGTAATGAAAATACAGTTAAAAGTAGAATTAATAGGGTAAAAGGTAAAATAAGAAAAAATTATAGTAAGGGAGGGATGGAAAATGAAATATCAAGATAATGACTTTGATGAAATTGATGAAATGCTATTTAAGTATTTTAAAGAAAACAAAGAAGTGCCGCAAAAGACACAAAATATTATAAAAAATATGAATTACAATGGTAAAAGAAATAATTTCGGAATCCGTAAAATTGCTATAACAATATTGGCTATTACTACTTTAACTACAGGAGGAGTGTTTGCACAAAATATTGTATCATTTTTTAAAAATATATTTTCATTAAGTAGTATAAATATAAATAATGACAGCGTAGTAGATGCAATAGAAAAAGAAAATTATATTCAGAATGTTAATATGAATTATGTCACAATTAATAAAGACTACAAGATAAAGGTAGATTATGTGATGGTAGATGATATAAATTTATATATAGTATTTTCATTATGTTCAGCTAAAAGCATGGATGAAAATTATAGAATGGCAGTAAATTATTTAGATATAAAAGATGAAAATCAAAATGTTATATATAGTTATACTGATGAGAATGAAGTAAAAACAGTAAAAGGAAGCAAGAAAATAAATTGTACAGATAATAAAGAGAAAAAAGAACTAGTATTTATTTATTCAAAAGAACATCCTAAAATGAAACAATTAAATGTAAGCTTTAATCGTATAATATTGTATGATGAGAAAAATCCTGAGAAAAATGTAATAAGAATAGATTGTGATTGTGATTTTAAAATTGATATAGCAGAGAAATTTGTTAATAGAGAGAACATCGAATTTTATAATTTTGAAAATACGGATGATATTGAGATAAAAAAATGTATAGTAAATGATACGGGGATGTATATTATATTAAATGCTAAAGAATATATTAATAGTAAACAAATATATATTGGAGAAAAATCTTATGAAGGAACAGAAATAATAATTGATAGCAATGATAAACAAGATGAATGCATTTTGCAATTTGATATTACTAAAAATAAAATAGATAAAAATAAGTCTATAAGACTTGAAATAAATGATAAAATTCTAAAAATAGAAGAATAAATAATAAATAATGAGACATCACTAATATGTGTTTTGTCTCATTTATATATTTTTTAAAAAAAATTAAAAATTAATGCATCTGTTTTCTTTAGTAGTTGTATCTTATATGTAGATATGGTAATCAAGATTAAAAAATAAAAGGGAGGTGAAAAAATAGTTAAATGCTATTATTAATACTACAAATTAGAAATTGTATATACGGAGGTGCTAAAAACATATAACTCAAAAATATTATACGAGGAGAAAATAGATATGAAAAGTAAAAAAATATTAATAGTTTTAACCATCTTAACCCTAATTATAATTCCAGTTAGTATAAAAGCAGTTTCTACAATAATTGAAAAAGTTAAAGTAGTGCCTGATGTACCAGAGCCAATACTTCAAAATGTGCCAGAAGAAGCCTATATAAGACCTTCAAATGACATTTTTGAAGAAGAAACGGTTTTCAGTCCAGAATTTGAAGAAAAACTAAGAAAATCAGAAGAAGAAAATGAAGCTAGAAATAAAAAAATTGAAGAAATAATACGAAAATTTAAAGCAAGTGAATATGATGCTTTAAAAGCTGAAATTGCACAAAATGAGTATTCAGGAGAAGATGGATATTATTCAGAAGACGATATAGAAATCAAAGG
>ERZ827450.2019-NODE-2019-length-18174-cov-3.777250_pt1 | contig 18174 bp, 9 predicted proteins | sample MGYA00519773_ERZ827450 | MGnify/ENA primary metagenome ERZ827450 (study PRJEB31778, sample SAMEA3449306) | human gut metagenome | biome: human gut; feature: human-associated habitat; material: faeces | place: United Kingdom | collected 2010/2012 ...
TTATAGAAGAGCAGTATATGATTTAAGAGAATATGCAGGACAAGAAGTAACAATGAGTTTTAAAGCTAAAGCAGTAAGTGGAAAACAAAATGCATATATTCAAAATAGTAAAAAAGATGCCAATAGAACAGCGTTAGAAGGACTTACAGAAGAATGGAAAGAATATCAATGTACTTTAAATGTAGATGATACAGGTTATTTAGGGTTTTATGTAGCAGGAGGAAATGGAATAGAGATAAAAGAGCTACAAGTCGAATTAGGAAATAGAAAAACTAATTACGAAGAATTCAAAAATATGCTTCAAAGTAATTTTATAATAAATTTAGAAGATAAAAAGAATGAAATTACAACAAATGATTATTATATAAAAATATATAAAGAAGACGAATTAGTACAAGAAGAAAGATATGAAGAAATTCCAGAAAATAATATAGTTAAAAACGAAGTGAAAACATATGCTACGGAAACAGGAAAAAAATATGTTATACAGTTAAGCATAAAAATAAAAGAAAGAGAATATTTAATTTCAGAAATTGAATATAGTACAAAAGAAACCGAAGAAATAAAAGGAATATATAGCATAGAAGATTTTCTAGAAATTCAACCAAGTGGAAATTATATAGTGTTAAATGATTTAGATTTTACAGGAACTAGTTATTGCTTCGGAAGTGAATGGAATGTAATGATTCAATTTAATGGAAAACTGAATTTTAATGGACATAAAATAGTAACAGATGTAGCTAATGATAATAAATCTATATTAATAGCCAACGTAGGGACAAATGGAATAATAGAAAATTTAGAAGTAGATGTAAAATATAACAATAATATAGAACTAAATTATAGTAGTGCAGCTTTAATAGCTAATAATTATGGTACTATACGTAATATAAAAGTGAATTTAGTAGAAAGTAATAAGTATCCAAACTTTAGAATTGCTCTAATAGCATCTCAAAATAAAGGAACTATAGAAAATTTTGTGATTAATCTAGAAGAAACTATGTATGCAAAAAGTGAATCTGGAGTTATTTGTTTTGAAAACACAGGAATTATAAAAAATGGATATATATATGGAAAAAATGTAAATGCAGATTTTATAAGAAATGATGGTGCTAGTGTTAGTATAGGAATAATTGCATATTCTAATAGCGGAAATGGACAAATAAAAAATATATATAGCTTAGTGAATGTAGATGTATCAAATCAAGAAAATATAGTAAATAATGTTGGAAATATAGTTAGTATAAATAATAGCAATGCATTAGTAGAAAATGTATATTCTGTAGGACTCGGTAAAAATATAACCAATAGATCTGCTGGACCAAATATTTATTATGCAGATGGGAAAATAAGCAATAATTATTATTTTAATGACGAAATTTTTACAAATAAATATCATAAGAAAACAACAATGTTAGCATTACATGATACGAAATTTCAAAATCAACTTTTAAATAACGATAATAGATTTAATGTAGATGAATATGTTTCTAAAGGTTATTATCCACAATTAATAATGCCAAGTGTAATGCCAAACAATGAATATATAGAATTACCAGAAGTAAAAGATGCAGATTTAGCAGATATACTTTCTACAGAGGTTGTAAAAAAAGGAATAGATACAGTAGAAGTAAAATTTAATGTATATAATCCTTCAGCAGAAACAATAACAAATATAAAAATAAAAAATTTAGAGTGTACAATTTTAAGCCAAACATATGAAAATAAAAGAAGTGAAATAATTGCAAAATTACATTCACCTAAACTATATACTTCTACATACAGTGTATTGGGAATAACCACTCAAGGAGCTTTTAATATACCATATACTAGAGAGTTTTTAGAACATGAAAGAACAATAGAAGTTGATTTATATAAAAAAATTAATAATATCTCAGAATGGAAAGACATAAATAATTCGCCAACAGAAAACTATATTTTAATGCAAGATCTTAATTTTGCAAATATGGGAACACGGTGAAATTATAAGCAAAACATTTACAGGAAAACTAGAAGGAAATTCACATAAAATAAGCAATATAAGAATGGGAAATGATGGAGGATTATTTAAAGACTTAAGAGGGGAAATAAATAATCTAAATGTAGAAAATTATACAAATGAAAAAGCAAAAAATTATAGAGTAGGGTTAGTAGAATATTTAAAAGGTGGCACAATAAATAATGTTCATGTAAATAAAGCTAATATAAAAATAGATTTGACATATAAAGGAGCAATTAATTGCGCAGGGCTTGTAGCGTATGCAGAAACGGGGACTATAAAAAATAGTTCAATAAATAATTTAAATATAGAAACGAATGCAGAAGTTACATCTACAGCAATTGGTGGAATAATAGCAAACTCTAAAGGAAGTAGTATAAGTAATTGCTTTACTCAAGATATTAACTTTAAAATAAATAAAACTATAAATTCACTTGGAATAGGAGGAATTTGTGGTTATGACTCTACATCAAACAATATAACCAATTGTTATTCTACTGGAAATATAGAAGCAGATACATCTAATGTAGGAGGAATTATCGGATTTGCACAAAATGGAGAAATAAAATCTTGTTATAGTACTATTAATATAATAACAGATGGTGAATATATAGGTGGAATAGTAGGAAATGACAGACAAACTATATTAAATAATAACATAAACAATTTAGCTATAGGAAATATATACAGTAAACAAATTACAGATACAGTAAGCAGAGTTATAGGAAATTCGAGAGAAGAAGAAAGCAATTATGCATATAAAATGCAAAGATTTAATGGGGAAATAAATAGCGAAAAGGCAGGATCAATATTAGCAAGTATTCAAGAATTAAAAAATAAAGATTTTTATGAAAGTAAAATAAGATTAGGAAATGGTTATGATTATGAAAATGTAAAAGATGGGGAGCTGCCTAAACTATTGTATTCAAATAGAAAAGAGCTTTTGCCAAATCAAACAGAAAATAAACTAAAAGAAGACATGGAATTAGAGATAGAAGAAGTTGAAGCAGATAAAACATCATCTAATATAGTAAAACTAAGAGTAGTTATAAAAAATTCCAAAGAAGTAAAAATAACAAAATTATATATAGAAGATATGGACGCAAAAATAGATGCAGATATTACAAAAGAAGGAAAAACATATTTAAATATAACAGCAACGCCAACAAGATATTATGACAGTTATAGAATTTCTAAAATTAAATATATAGAAGACAATAAAGAAAAAGAAAAACAAGTAGAAGCTAAAATAGAAACGCAATTTTACAAGGAAATATATACATATGAAGATTGGGCAGAAATAGGAACAGATACTTATGAAAACTACAAACTAATGGCAGATATTAATTTTGAAAACAAAGAAAATATAAAAACAAATTTAACTATAGGAAAGTTAGAAGGAAATGGACATAAGATAAAAAACTTGAAGATAGTGCTTAAAGAAAGTAATTCGGGATTAATAAAATTAATAAAAACCACATTAAATAACATAAATTTTGAAAATATAAATATAGTAAATAGTGCATCTGGAGAAAGAACAGGAGTTATTGCAAATTCAAATGGAAAAATAGAAAAAATTACAATAAATAATATAACTGTAAATGCTCCAAAGATGAATAAAGTTGGATTTATAGGTAATAGTACAAGTGAAGAAATAAAAAATATAAATATGGATACTATAGAAATAATAGGAAATGGTAATGTAGCAGGACTAGCAGGTGGATCGGAATTACCAATTTTAAGAGAAGTAGATGCTAAAAATTTAAATATTGTGGGAAGTGGAAATTATGTAGGTGGAGTATTATCTAATCCAACCAAAAGAATTGGATATAATATAAAAAATGTAACGGTTTCAAATTCACATATTCAAGGTGTAGATTATGTTGGAGGTGTATTATCTCATCTTAATGGAGGAGGAAATAATGGAAGACAGGGAGAAAATCTAAAATCTATAAAAAATGAAGTTATTGGTAGAAGCTATGTAGGTGGAGTAGCAGGTCAATTTTATGATGCAAATAGTTTTACCAGTGAAAATGTTACTGTTAGAGGAAGTGGAAGTAATATTGGTGGTGTTTGTGGTAATGGAGGCTTAAATTATGCTGTATGCAAAAACTCTACCATAGAAGGAACTACTAGTAATTCGAATAATATAGGAGGTGTAATGGGACAATGCACTTGGGATAATGGATATGATTATGGAATTAATAATATTGTAATTTCTAAAGGAAGCAGTGTAGGAGGTTTGTATGGTTATTATAATGTAGCTGGTACTGGTGGTGCAATGTCTACATATGTAAAAGGAGGAAGAGTAGAAGGATATAGTAAAGTAGGAGGAGTAATAGGATACAATTATAAAGGATATGTAGCGAAAACATATACAGATACAAATGTTACTGGTATAAGTGAGGTTGGTGGAATAGTAGGATATGTTTTAAACCAATCTATAGAAGCGAGCTCTATGGGAATAAAGAATTGCTATGTGGCAAATTCAACAATTAAAGCACAAAATAATGTAGGGGGATTAGTTGGAAGCTTTAGTAATAGTGTAGGAGAAGGAATACAATACTTTTACAACAACTATGTTCATGCAGATATAATTAGTGATAATAAAGAAACAGCTTCATTAGGATTTGGAAACCAAAAAAACGAAATTGTAGGAGCAAAAAATATATATGTATATAAATATGCTACTATAAATGGGGAAAGAGTATCAACAGAAAATGATAAGTATATTCTACCTGCAAATTATTTAGCAGAAGTAGATTTAAAACAAGAAAGTACATATAAGACTAAAATAGGTTGGGAAGCAAATTATATTTACACAACTTTAAAAGAAGGCAAATATCCAATTATAAGTGGAGTTTCTAACCAAGAAGGTATAATTTTACCAACAGACCCATTAGAAAATATTACAAATGAAGATGAAAGCCAAAGTTTGGAAGAAGATATAATATCTGGGGATAATAACGGAAATGTATACGAGGATAAAGTAATTAACAACGAAGAATGCTTACAATTTAAGTATAATGATAAAATAATTAAAACATATGAAACATATTCCGAAATTATTGCAGAAGATGGGAGTAAAGTAGTAAGGAAAGATGTGAGATTGTATGTAAAAGATGGAAAATTATATGCGTTGCCAGTTTCATTGGAATTTGGAGGTAATGTGCTTAAATTAGTAGCAAATAATTTCGTTATAGACTCATACAACGGAAAAGAATATGAAACAGTTTTGGGTGAAGATGGCAGGTTATATGATTTGAAAGAACCAATAAAATATCCAGAAAACTTTGTTAATGAAGGAATTGCAAGCGTAGGAAACAACTTAGATTCAAATGATTTCGTGCAAAATTCGAGTGAAAACATGATGAAGGAAGAATTCTTTGAAGAAGTTAATGAAAATAATAAACACGAAATAGAAGTTATATACAAAGATGGAGATAAGATAAAATTTAATTATCAAACGGGAGAAGTAATATCTCTAACAGAAGAAAAGCAAGATAAAATAAGATTATTCGATTATGTGAAAGATAAATTATCAGAAATAGGAAATTCAAATTCTGGTGAATTACAAAAAATAAAAGGCAAATATGAAAAGGTTAAAGTACTACAAACAAAACTAGAAGAAACGCCGGTAGAAGTAGCCTTACAAGAACAAAAATTAAAAGAGTACAACGATAATATAAATAAAACTGAAAACGAAAATAAAAAGAATAGCAACAACAGCGAAATAGGCGAAAATAACGAAACTAATAACTCTTTAAAAGAGACAAGATATATAAGCATATATAGTGCAGAAAAAGAAGATTACCAAATATATGAGGAAGAAGAGTTGTTAGATACGACAAAGCAGGAGGTGGTAAGTGAAAACGACAAGATAGAAGCAAATAATTTAAACAAATATTATGCAAGCGAAGGAAAAAGTAGAAATAAGAATATGGGAATTTTATGGATTACTTTAAGCATAATAGGGGTAGTAATAATATTATTTGCAATTAAAAAAAGAGATTAAGGGACAGTACTTAAAATTCTAGGAGAAGAAAAATAAACTTTAAGGAATGTCCAAAAAACTAATAAAATTAAATTAAGTGTGTGTAAAGGAGCTAGTATTTTAACGAAGTGAAGTTAGAATACTAGCTTTTTCAAATTTAAGAATAAATAAATTAATAAAGAAAATAATATATGTAAATATAAAATATGGAGGTAATAATGTTTAAACCACAATCTATTTATTTTGAACCTAATATTATAAAGTATGAATTGGGAAAGCAATTAATGAATAAATATAAAGATGTTCCGAAATTTGAAATTGAAAATCATAATAATATAGAAGAAATGCGAAATAAGCCAAACAAAGAATTTGCGAATATGAAAAAAAATTTAATTATAGGAGTTAGAAAAACGCACAAATTCATAGAAAATCATAAAACATCAGATTTTCTAGTACCATATACTTCATCTGGATGTATAGCTTCATGTTTATATTGTTACTTAGTATGTAATTATAATAAATGTAGTTATCTACGACTATTTGTAAATAGAGAGCAAATGCTAGATAAAATAATAAAAACAGCAGAAGAGTCAGATAAAAATTTAAATTTTGAAATTGGAAGTAATAGTGATTTAATTTTAGAAAATACAATTACAAATAATTTAGAATGGACTATAGAAAACTTTAGAAAAACTAAAAAAGGGACATTAACATTCCCAACAAAATTTGATATGGTAGACAATATTTTAAATTTAAACCACGAGGGAAAAGTAACAATAAGAATGAGCATGAATCCAGAAGAAATTATAAACAGAGTAGAACTTGGTACATCAAGACTAGAAAATAGAATAGAAGCTATAAATAAATTAGCGGAAGCAGATTACAATATAGGAATATTAATTGCACCTGTAATTTTTGTAGAAAACTGGAAAGAATTATATTTAAATCTTATACAAATGTTATCAAGTGAATTATCAAGCAAAGTAAAAAAGAAAGTGTCTTTTGAAATAATATTTATGACATATAGCTATGTTCATAATAAGATTAACGAAGAAGCTTTTCCAAATGCCATTAATTTGTATAATAAAAATTTAATGAAATCTAGAGGAAGAGGCAAATATATGTATAAAGATGATGTAAGAGCCGAAGGAAAAAAGTTTTTTATAACTAATTTGCATAAGTACTTTTCCGAAAATAAGATAGAATATATAGTTTAAGGAATTAAAGCAAGATACTTGGAAAAATATATAAAACAGTTGCTAGATTTACAAAAAATATTTATAATAATAGCAAATAAACAAAGAGAGGTATTAAATGAACGTAAGATTAATAATAGGAATCCTTGTAAGTATAGTAGCCGTTGAATTTATAGCTATAATTGTACAATTAGGAAAATACAAAAAAGTGGTAAATGAAAGTATAGAATACGAAAACTTTAGAAAAGAAGTTTTAACAAAGGCAAGTAAAGAAAGGCTAAAATTACAAGAAGTATTAGAAAAACAAAAAGACATGCAAGACAAATTGAAAGAATTAAATTCAAAAAGAGAAAAAGCAAAATAATAAGCTAAAAATGTTGACTAAAAAAATCAGAATTAGTATAATAAAAACTAGGGAAACTAAAGATAGAAAGGATAAGGAGTATGAAAAAAAGTAAACTAACAATAATAGCAGTTGTATGCTTAATATGTGCTATGGCACTAAGCATTTTTGCAACTAGTGTTAAGGCTACAACAATGGAATTTGGCTTGCAAGAATATAGAAAAGCAAGAGAAGATGGTGCGCAATATGGGTATAAAATCTCCGATAAATATGTATGGAAACTTGTTACATATAATGGTCAAACAATAGACTATAGTAAAACGATATATTGCTTAAAAGCAGAACAAGGATTTTACACATCAAACCCAGGTGTATTTAGACAAGAATATGATACATCATATAATTTAAAAGATAAAACATCTATGCCAAACTTACCAGTAGCAGAAGAAGATTATAACTCAATTATTTGGATATTAAATCATGCATATATACCAAATGCAGAAACAGCAAAACAAGACAAAGAAGTGTTATTAAAAAATGCAGGAATAGCAGATAAAGTAGAATTAACAGATGATGATATAGACGTTATCCAACAATTAGCTATATGGTATTTCACAAACAAAGACAACCCTGTATATCATACAGATTTTGCAGGAGAGCCATCATTACAAACAGTATTAGAATCTAAGAAGACAGGAGAAAATAAAGAAGAATATAAGGCAATAGAAGATAAAAACCAACCTAGATTCGATCAAATGGAAAAACTATTTAAATACTTAGTAGCAAATGCAAAAAATGCAACAGAAGAAGCAAACAAAAATGAGGCTCCATTAACATTAGAAAAAGGAACTCCAGCAGTTTCTACAGAAAATGATAACTACATTATAGGACCATATGAAATTAAAAAGAATAACGATACTCCATATACTTTAAACATAAATGTAACAGACAGAAAAGGAACAAACATAACAGATAATGTAAAATTCTTAAATGCAGATAAACAAGAAATAAGTATAGATGACATAATAGGTAAAGAATTTTATTTAAAAATTCCAGTAGAAACTATAGTAACGAATAAAATAGATGGAATTAAATTTAATATGAATGGTACTTACACAGAAACTACAGCAACATACTGGACAAGTTCTTCTAACAATACAGTACAACCAATTGTAGTAATAGAAAGAGTACCACAAGAATTTTCTGGAAGTAATGAAGTTCTATTTTCAGTAGAAGGAAAATATAGCTTTAAACTAGTAAAAGTAGATTCAGAAGACATAAATAAAAAATTACAAGGTGCAGAGTTCGAAATTACAACACCTACAGGAACTCAAAAATATGTAACAGACGAAAATGGAGAAATAAACATAGCAGACATTAAAATTACAGAACCAGGTGTTGATACAATAACAATAAAAGAAACAAAAGCACCAGAGCCATATAAAATGTTACTAAAAGAACCATTAACATTAAAAGTAACAAAAGATGTAGCTAATGGTAGTTATACAGCAACAGATGCAACATTAGAAGGTTATGGAAAAGATGCAGTTCAAATAAAAGATGGTGTTGTTACAATAACTGTTGCAAATAAACCAAAAATATTTGACTTAAGCCTAAAAAAATGGGTAAGTAAAGCAATAGTAACAAACGAAGATGGATCACAAAATATAATAGAAACAGGTCATACAGGAGATGAAAACCCAGAGCCACCAGCAAAAGTAGATTTAGGCAGACAAGATATAAATAAAGTAACAGTAAAATTCGAATTTCAAATAAAAGTAACAAACGAAGGTGAAGTTGCAGGTTATGTAAAAGAAATAACAGATTATATACCAGAAGGATTAAAATTTGTAAAAGAGGATAATCCAGATTGGTATGAAAGAGAACCATTAGACGGAAAAGAAAGAGTTGCAACTAAGAAGTTAGAAAATACATTATTAGAGCCAGGAGAAAGTGCTACAGTTTCTATATTATTAACATGGATAAATGGTGAAGATAATATGGGACTAAAAACAAATATAGCAGAAATAAGCCAAGATGATAATGAATTCGATTTACCAGATATAGATTCTACACCGGACAATTTTAAAAATGGTGAAGACGATATAGACGATGCACCTGTTATTATAACAGTGGCATTAGGAGATACAGTAATATACATTGGTGTTGCAACACTTGCAATAGTAATATTAACAGTAGGAACATTTATTATAAAGAAATATGCAATATAAAAAATAATTAATTATAAAGCCCAAAGTGTTATATAACATGGAGGGCTTTTTTATGTAGTATGAAACACATTCTTGTAGGAGAAATTTCTGTACTATATCCAAATAGAATGCCTCTTGAAAAAGATTGGCAAATAGTGTAAAATGTATAAAGCTTAAAAGAGCAAAATTATATGGTAATGTTAAGCAATCTATGAAAATAGATTATAAAAATATTATCTAAAACTAATTAAAAATTATATGAAGGAGGAATAGAAAATGAAAGTAATTTTATTAGACAATATTAAGGGTGTAGGAAAAAAGGATGAGGTAATAAATGCAAGCGATGGTTATGCAAGAAATTTTCTATTTCCTAAAAAATTAGCAGTGGAAGCGAATGCAGAGAATATGGCAAAATTAAAAGGAAAACAAGATTCTGCAAGTCATAAAAAGGCAGTAGAAAAGGACGAAGCAAAGCAAATAGCAGAAAAGCTAAAAACAATATGCCCAAAATTAAAAATTAAAACAGGAGAAAAAGGAAAAGTATTTGGTGGTGTAACTGCTAAAGATATTGCAGATGTACTAAATAAAGAATATAAAATAAATATAGATAAAAAAAGAATAGAACTAAAAGAAAGTATTAAAACTTTAGGGGTTACAAAAGTTAGTGTAAAATTATACGAAGGAGTTACAGGCGAAATAAAAATAGATATAATTCCAGAATAATACTAAAAATAGAGTGTAGCAAGTAAAAAAATATCTTAAGTTACAAGAAAATATTAGAATAATATGCTACAAATAAAAATATTAAGTTTAAAGTAACTAGGAGGAATAAAATGGAGCTAGGTAAAATTCCACCAAATGATGTAGAAGCAGAACAAGCTGTTATAGGTAGTATGTTAACAGATAGAGATGCTGTAATATCTGCAATAGAAATTCTTAAAGAAGAAGACTTTTACAGAGAAGATAACAAAACTATATATGAAGCAATTTTAAACCTATATAATAGATCAGAACCAATAGATATTATAACATTAAAGGCAGAGCTAACATCTATGGGAATGTTCGAAAAAATAGGAGGGTTAGAATATATAGTAGGGTTACCAGAAAAGGTACCAACAACAGCAAACGTAGAAAGATACATTAATATAGTAAAAGAAAAGTCAGAATTAAGAAGACTTATAAAAGCAGCAAACGAAATTATAGAACAAGGTTATGACCCAACAGAAAATATAGACGATATAATGAATAGTGCAGAAAAAAAGATTTTTAACATTATGCAAGATAAAGACCAAAAAACTTATAGTGCAATAAAAGATGTTTTAGTAGATGCTTTTACAGAATTAGAACAATTATATAATCAAAAGCAACATATAACAGGTGTACCTACAGGTTTTATAGACTTAGACTACAAAATGGCTGGTCTTCACAATTCAGATTTAATCCTAATTGCAGCAAGACCTGCTATGGGAAAATCTGCTTTTGCCTTAAATATTGCAACAAATGCAGCAGTAAAAGCGAAAGTTCCAGCAGTGTTATTTAGTCTAGAGATGTCTAAAGAGCAAATGGTAAACAGAATTTTGTGTAGTGAAGCAATGGTAGATAGCAACAAAGTAAGAACAGGAAAAATAGACGATGATGACTGGATAAAACTTGCAGATACAATGGGAGATTTATCCGAAGCACCTATATATATAGATGACACACCTGGTATTTCTATTAACGAAATAAGAGCAAAATGTAGAAAGCTAAAATTAGAAAGAGATATAGGGTTAGTAGTAATAGACTATTTGCAACTTGTACAAGGATCATCAAAAAGAGCTTCTGGAAGTAGAGAGCAAGAAATTTCGGAAATAAGTAGATCTTTAAAAATATTAGCAAAAGAAATAAATGTACCAGTAATAGCACTATCACAATTATCTAGAGCACCGGAACAAAGACCAGACCATAGACCTATGCTTTCTGACCTTCGTGAATCTGGAGCTATAGAGCAAGACGCGGATATCGTAATGTTTTTATATAGAGATGATTACTATAACGAAGACAGTGAAGACAAAGGTTTAGCAGAAGTAATTGTAGCAAAGCACAGAGCTGGTTCAACAGGTACTGTAAAACTAGTATGGCTTGGAAATTACACAAAATTTGCCAATATGGAAAGATATAGAGAATAATAATAAATTACGACTTTAGATTTTAGATATAGCAAAATAAATTAGCTAAAAGGGACGGTAGAATGGAAGAAAATATTTTAAAAACCATAAAAAAATATGAACTAATAGAATCTGGGGATAAAGTACTTATTGCAGTATCTGGGGGACCAGATTCTATGTGTTTATTAGATATTCTAAACAAATTAAAAGCAAAACTAGGAATAGAAATAGCAGTAGCACATGTAAACCATGGAATAAGAGAAGAAGCAAAAGAAGAAACAGAATACATAAAAGAATATTGTAGTAAATATAATATAAAGATATATATAAAATATGCAGATGTATTAAGTCTTGCAAAAGAAGATAAAATAGGTTTAGAAGAAGAAGGAAGAAAAGTAAGGTATAATTTCTTTAATGAAGTTGTAGAAGAAACAGGATTTAATAAAATTGCAATAGCACACAATATGAATGACAAAGCAGAAACTGTTTTAATGAATATAATAAGAGGAGCAGGAAGCTTAGGGCTAAAAGGGATAGAGCCAAAAAGAGAAAATAAATATATAAGGCCTTTAATAGAAACCGAAAGATGTGATATAGAAAAATATTGCGAGGAAAATAAGTTAGAACCTAAATTAGACCAAAGCAATAATGATAATGCATATACAAGAAATAAGATAAGAAATGTACTAATTCCATTTATAAAAGAAGAGTTTAACCCTAATATAATAAAAGGAATTAATAAATTATCAGAAATAGTAACAGAAGAGCAGAATTATTTAGAAAAAATTGTAAATAATATATATAATAAAATCAAAATAGAAGAGACAAGCGAAAAGATAGTATTAGACTTAAAAGAATTTAATTCACAAGATACAATAATAAAAAAGAGGCTATTATTAGTTAGCATAGCTAAAATATTTGGAACAAGCAAAAATATAGAAAAAATACATATAGAAGATATTATAAAACTATGTGAAAGGAATATAGGAAACAAATATTTAACACCAAACAAAAATGTAAAAGTTTTTGTAAATAAAGGAAAAATTATTATATCACATACATATTAATATCCGTAAGAGGAAATAACTTGACACACAAAAGAAACAAAAAATAGCTTGAAATCAATTGTTATATATGTTATATATGCTTATAGCAATAAAGAAAATTCATAAAAAGTGATAGGAGGAATTAAATTGAAGAACGGTATTAAATCATTAGCGGTATGGTTAATATTTTTAATTATATTTATAGTATTAATTTCATCAATAATGGATAATTCAAGTAACAAATTAGCATACTCAGAATTATTAGCAGATATGGAAAAAGGAACAGTTAAAAGTATCGAAATACAATCTGGGGGAGAAAAAGCTTTAGTAGAAGTAGAAGGAGAATCACTTCCAAAAGAAGTTAATATTCCAGACATTAATAGTTTTATGACATATGCACAAGAAATATTAAAAACAAATAGTTATACATTAACAGAAAAACCAGAGTCAGTATTTATGAAAGGTCTTTACCTATTAATACCATTTGGAATTATAGTAATTGTTTTATTATTTGGATTATTATTAATTAACCCAGGAAACCAAGGTGGAAATAAAACAATGTCATTTGGAAAAAGCAAAGCTAGAGTAACAAATGGCGCAGAAAAAACAAAGGTTACATTTAATGATGTAGCAGGTGTAGATGAAGAAAAAGAAGAATTAGAAGAAATAGTAGAATTTTTAAAAACACCTAAGAAATTTACAGACATGGGTGCTAGAATTCCAAAAGGTGTTTTATTAGTAGGTCAACCAGGAACAGGTAAAACATTACTTGCAAAAGCAGTTGCAGGGGAAGCAGGAGTACCATTCTTTAGTATAAGTGGTTCTGAATTCGTAGAAATGTTTGTTGGTGTTGGTGCATCTAGGGTTAGAGATTTATTTGACCAAGCTAAGAAAAATGCCCCATCTATTATATTTATAGATGAAATAGACGCAGTAGGTCGCCAAAGAGGTGCAGGCCTTGGTGGAGGACATGACGAAAGAGAACAAACATTAAATCAACTTTTAGTTGAGATGGATGGTTTTGGAACAAATGAAGGTGTTATAGTGCTTGCAGCAACTAATAGACCAGATGTACTAGACAAAGCATTATTAAGACCGGGAAGATTTGACAGACAAATAGTTGTATCTGCTCCAGATGTAAAATCTAGAGAGCAAATATTAGAAGTTCATGCAAGAAAGAAAAAATTAGCAGAAGATGTAGACTTAAAAACAGTTGCAAGAAACACTTCTGGTTTTGCAGGTGCAGACCTAGAAAATATTTTAAACGAAGCAGCATTACTTGCAGCAAGAAGAAATTTAGATTGCATTGGAATGAAAGAAATTGAAGATGCAATGGTAAAAGTTACAATGGGACCAGAAAAGAAAACAAGAGTAAGAAGCGAAAAAGAAAATAAATTAGTTGCTTACCATGAAGCAGGTCACGCAGTAGTAAGTAGATATTTACCAACACAAGATAAAGTTCACCAAATATCTATAGTACCAAGAGGAATGGCTGGTGGATATACAATGTATAGACCAACAGAAGATAAATCTTTTAGATCTAAAACAGAAATGGAAGAAAGTATTGTTTCATTACTAGGTGGAAGGGTTGCAGAGAAATTAATTTTAGATGATATTTCTACAGGTGCAAGCAATGATATAGAAAGAGCAACAGCAATATCTAGAGCAATGGTAACTAAATATGGTATGAGCGAAAAATTAGGAACAATTACATTTGGTGCAGACCAAGAAGAAGTGTTCTTAGGAAGAGATTTAGCACATGCTAAAGAATATTCTGAAGAAACTGCATCAATTATAGACGAAGAAGTTAAAAAGATTGTAGATGCAGGATATGAAAGAGCTATTAATATTTTAAGTGAACATGTAGATAAATTACATGCAGTAGCAAAAATATTATTAGAAAAAGAAAAGATCGATGGAGAAGAATTCGACAAGATTTTTGGAGAATAAATGCCAGCCAGGAAGATAGGTGAGCATAGCCGGGATTTGAGGGACGGTCCTCAAAATCCCGGTTTTTTGTATATCAAGGGAAGAAAAAAGTATAGAAATCAATAAATGATTATCTATACTTTTATGGTACCAAACTTCTACTACTAGGAGAAGTTTCTGTACTAGAGAACTGATGGAGATTTTATATTAAAAGTTTAAAAAGTGAATATTGAAAAATTGTCGATAATATAGCAAAAAGTTTCTAATCAGACGAAGTTTTTGCTGAAATGAACAAAAACTTTGCAAGATATAAAAAATATTATTTACTGAATTTTGAGCTAGAGCATATTAAAAACGAATTTTAGGTGGTGTAATAGAAAAATAATATATAATGATGAAAAATAGTACCCGTAAAGTGATAGAGTCTTACTCCAGTAATTGGACGTAAGGATCTATTTACTTATATTGTGGGAGAAAGTAAAATTATGATAATAGGATATTATGGAATAAGTAGGTGTATGAAAATGAAGACGCAAAACGATAAGAAAGAAGGAAGGCAAAATAGTATACGAACTAACAAACTTGCAAAAATAATGTTTATAGTATTTATTGTTGTGTTTATGCTAACTGTATTAATAGTGCTGAATAAGGAGAATATAGTAGAATTAGGAAAAAATATAAATAATGCTATAAAAAGAGAAAATAGTGAATTAGCAAACAGTGAAGCAAAAAGTGTAACGGATATAGATTTAACAGGTTTAGTTACAGGAGAAGATACAGAACATACACATATATATGAAAAGAAATATGATGATATAAATCATTGGGAAGAATGTTTTATATGTGGAGATATAAAAAATAGAGAAAATCATACTAAAACTACAAGTGGAACAGGAACATGTGGGACATATTTAGTAGAATCATGCACAAAAGGCTGTGGTTATTCTATATCGAACTATGTAGAACATGATATAGAATATTATACTGAAGATAAGATATATGATGAAACGGGAAAAAATACTAATAGAGGAGACTATAGACATGGCATAGGAAGTTGCAAAAGATGTAAAACTGTTTGGGCATATGATAAAAATGGTAAATTAATGACTAAGCAAGATTGTGTTGATGAAGACGGTAATAAAATTAATTGTAGTAATAATAAGAAGAAATGTAAATATTGTGGATGGGACTATACTAAAGAAACTACTATAAATCATTTGGAAATGAGAAGAAAAAACGATAATACATATTATTGTAAAGACTGTGGCGTAGAAATATATAAAGTATATTATCATGAATCTAAGCAAGATATAAATAATAATTTACATTATACAATAAGAGGAATATATCAATTATTAGGACAGGTACAATGGACAAGTAAAACAAATCTGCCAACATGGTCAGCAACACTTGAAGCAGGTGCATTTGAAAGTTTAGAACCTGGCAATGTAATAGATTTGCCAAAAGAATACTATAACAATCCCAAATATGGAACAGAAGGAATAACATCCGGATTATATATGGTTCAATATGAAGCATATATAAAAGATGGATACCAAGGTACACCAGGAGTTGCTTTAAATGCAAGCAAAGGACTAAATTATGTAAATGGAAATGAAAATGAATATGCAAGACCAAATGTACCATTACAATATAAAATAAGTCCAGATACACAAGCGCCGCGTATAGATGATGTACAAATAAATAAATCGGAAATAGTTAATGGATTTAGCAAGAAAGCGACTATAACAGTAAATGCATATGATTCATACAGTGATATATTAAATATAGCGCTGTATGATACAAGTGGAAAGTGTATTGTAGAATATGGAACAGCAACAAGTAATGGTAATAAAACATTTACAAGAAGTTTTGACATAGTAGCAGAGGCGAAAGAAACACAAACATTAGTTGTTAAAGCAAAAGATAGATATGGAAACGAGATAAGTAAAAATATAGAAATACAAAATCTAGATGCAAAAGCTCCAACATTAATACAAAATGGAGAATATACCAAAGAATGGAGTAAAAATAAAGAAATAACTTTTACAGCAGAGGATCAAGGAATAGGAGAAGTACAGATAGCATTTAATGACGCAAAAGACTACCAAAGTGCAAGTAAAGAAAATGATGGATATGTACGAAAATATAACTTTTATGGGGATGTATATGATAAAGTAACAGCTGCAATATATTTAAAAGATGGATTAGGAAATGAAAGAACAGTAAAAGTTGATATAGGAAAGTTAGATAATACAGCACCTAAAATAACAGGAACGAATATAGCAGAAGGTAAAGTGAAAATAACATCAAATGATAGACATGAAAAATTAGGTGAAGGATCTGGAGTAGTAGGATATAGATACTTAACTAGTATGGAAGAAACAAATGAAGACATAACAGAGAACGTGGGAACATATGTGGAATCACAAGAGATACCATTAGATGAACTGAAAAAAGCGAAATATGTATATATAGCTCCAGTAGATAGAGTAGGTAATATAGGAAATACAGTAAAAGTAGATTTACCAACATATAGCTATAGTGTGAATTATTACGAAGAAGGTACGCAGAAAAAATTAGCAGAAAGCAAAATTGTAGAAAATAAGTTACTAGGAGAAGAAGTAGAAGAACAAGCGATAGATGTAGAAGGATATGTAAAAGTAGAACCTAGTACTAAAAGAATAACGATAAAGCAAAATGAAAATAACATAGACTTTTTATATAGAAAAAGAACAGATATATCATATACAGTAAAATACTTAGAAAAAGGAACAAATAAAGAAATACATGAAAGCAAAGTAGTTGCAAACCAAACATTTGGAGATACAATAACAGAACAAGCAATAAATATACCTGGATATGATTTAGAATCAGCGCAGGACCAAAGTATAACTATAAAAGTGGAAGGAAACGAAATAATATTTTACTATGTGAAAAGTGACACAAATGTCCTAGTACATCACTACAAGGAAGGAACAACAGAAAAAGTACCTTCAAAAAATGGTGGAGAAGTAGAAGATGAAGTAATTGCAGGAAAAGTAGGAGAGAGCTATAGTACAAACGCATCTAGCAATATAGCACAAAATTATGAACTAGTAGCAGAACCAGCAAATAAAAATGGAACAATGACAGAAAATCAGATAGTTGTAACATATTACTACAGATTAAAAACACCAAATATAACAAACCAAGTAATAAATAAAACAGGAACAGACAGAATAACAATAGCAAACCAAGAAATGAGCTATACAATAACATATAGAGCAAATGTATTAGATTACATAGGAAATGCAGAAGTAACAATAGT
>ERZ827450.2023-NODE-2023-length-18128-cov-7.574171_pt1 | contig 18128 bp, 16 predicted proteins | sample MGYA00519773_ERZ827450 | MGnify/ENA primary metagenome ERZ827450 (study PRJEB31778, sample SAMEA3449306) | human gut metagenome | biome: human gut; feature: human-associated habitat; material: faeces | place: United Kingdom | collected 2010/2012 ...
GAACTGGACGTTCGCCTCGCGATTCCTTCGGCGCAAAGCGCCTGCGGAATGGAGAATTTATGAAAAAAGCAGCCGCACCGGGAAGGATTCGTCCCCGATACGGCTGTTCTTATTTCTGTGTACTATGTACGTTCTGACTCTGCAGCGCCCGCTCAGATTATGGCAGCGCCTGTTTTCAATTGCGGTGTCTGCTCAGACACTTAGATTCCGAAGCTTCCGCTTGTTGTACCGTTGATCACATAGTATACTGCGCTCTCTTCCGGCTTTACATACAGCTCAACGCTCTTGAACTCTTCCGGTGCGTTGCCCAGGTCATACTGCCATACATCTTTGGCAATCTCAACCAGTCTCTCAGTTGTGTATTCCTTGCCTGCAAACTGAACGCTTACCTCGGTCTTTACAGCTGCTGCTTTTGTTGCGCGCTTTGCAGGCGCTTTCTTTTCAGCGGTTGCTTTTGCTGTTGTGGTCTTCTTTGCAACTGTTTTCTTTGCTGCGGGCTTTTCCTCTGCTTTAGCTGCAGCTGTTGCTTCTGCTTCAACTGCTTTTTCTTCTGCCTTTGCTTCAACAGCTTTTTCTTCTACCTTTGCTTCAGCAGCCTCTGTCTTGGGTTCTTCGGTCTTTACTGCCGCAACAGTCTCAGCTTTTACGGTTTCTTTTTTATTAACGGGTGCCTTTGTTACAGTTTTCTTCACTGTGCTTTTTCTCATAATGATCTCCTCCTTAACACCCAGGTATCCATTCTCCTTGTCATATCATTATCTAGCAATTACCTGAATTTAGTGATTAGTTTACTTCTAAAACCAGATATTGTCAACCTTTCCTCTGTTTTTGCCGAAAAGATTAACGCTTTTTAGACAATATTTTTACATTTTATTTATTCCGGACATCGGAATTTCGACAAAAAATGTACTTCCGGCTCCAGGCTCACTGGTAAGCCTTACACTGCCCCCATAATACGCCGTGATATGCTTCACAATCGACAGTCCCAGTCCGGTTCCGCCCATTTTACGGCTTCTTCCCTTGTCCACCCTGAAAAAGCGTTCAAAGACACGTTTCTGATCCTCCGGATCGATTCCTACGCCATCATCCTTTACTTCTATATATACTGCCTCTGGCTCCTGCCAGATTTTTGTCCAGACATGTCCGCCCGGATGGTTGTATTTGATGCCATTGCTGATCAGATTTGATAAAAGCTCCCGCATCTGCTGCAGACTTGCCTGGAGGATCACATTTCCACACGAGCCCGAAATTTCCACCTTACAGGATGCCGCCTGTGGTGTCAGGGATTCCAGGACCTCGTCCATCACGCTTTTTAAATTCACCTTACTCAGCGTTACCTCCGCATCCTTGCTTTCCAGCCGCGAGATCATCAGGATATCATCGATCAGACTTGTCATATGCTCTGTTTCCTTTAAAATCCTCGCAAGGAAATCCTTCCTGGTCGCCTCATCCTTGACAAAATCCTGACTCAACAGCTCCGCATAGCCCCGCACGGACGTAATCGGCGTTTTAAGCTCATGGGAGGCATTACTGAAAAATTCCTGGCGAATTTTACGGTCCCGCTCCATCTGCACCATTTGCCGTTTGATTTCATCAGAGCGGATATATCCGGAATATCTCGCCGCAACTGCAACGCTTACAGCAAACGCAACTATCATTCCGACAAGCAGAAGCGGAAGCACTACGATCATATACCGGAAAAGGCCGGTGTAGGGAATCGACATACGAATAATAGCCTTTCCATCCTCTGAAAGCTTTGCTACATACAGCATCTCCTGACCAAGACTTTCAGAATAACGGGTCGAACTGCCCTCACCCTTTTCAAGTGCCTCCTTTACCTCCTGCCTGTCAAGATGATTTTCCATACCGTCCACATTTTTCAGATCAGAATCAGCAAGCACTGTTCCGTCTTTTGCGATTATCGTAACCCGAACATTTGCATCCAGTGCAGATGCATGAACCTTCTGCAGCTGCTCCTGCAACGGTTTGTCCGTATTGAGTGTGTATTCGACTACGGAAATCGTCTTTTCCATCATCTCCACATTTTCCTGCCGCATCCGGCTTCCAAGAAAAAAAGACGAAACAATACTGCTGATCGCCAGTGCCAATACTAAGATCATGCCAAAGCGGACCAGTACCGGATTTTTTATCATAATTTTTTTCATTTCCCCATTTTTCCTTTTGCTTTCCTATTCCTGAGGCTTCATAAAACGGTAGCCGACACTGCGCACCGTTTTAATGTAGTGTCCCGCCTCTTCCCCCAGCTTCTGGCGAAGGGTCTTGATATGAATATCGAGCGTTCTCGTCTCCACGTCCGCCCGCCAGTCCCAGAGTTTATCCAAAAGCTCATCCCGCGATACCACACGGTTCTGATTTTCTGCCAGATAAACAAGCAGCTCATATTCTTTGTAAGTTAAAAGGACCTCTCTTCCATTTACCTTTACTTCCCGCGTTTCCAGATCCAGATGCAGGGTACCGCAGTCGAAAAGCTTCGGCTGTTCCGGTTCCTCCTCTTTGGTACGGCGCAGCAGGGAACGCACCCGTGCCAGCAGCTCCAGCACGCTGAAGGGCTTGGTCATATAGTCGTCTGCGCCCCCATCCAGTCCTGCTACCTTGTCGTATTCCTTGTCCTTCGCCGTCAGCACCAGCACCGGGAGCTTTTTCCATGCATCGTTTGCACGAATTTTACGGATTGCTTCCAGTCCGTCCATTCCCGGCAGCATCAGATCAAAAATCGCCAGCTGGGGAGCTTTTACTTTAAATGCGCCAAGTGCTTCCTCCGCAGTTTCAAATGCCGCAGTCTCATAGCCGGAACCGTTCAGCGCCACCTGAACCAGATTTCTGATATTTTCATCGTCCTCTATAATATAGATCATTCCGGATTCTCCTCCTATATGCATGATACCCGCTGCGCATGTCGTGTATGATGTGCTGCACAGTGTAATCTCAGCTCCGTTCGATAAGCCCTGCCAGGTATCTGTGTGATATGCTCTGCTTTCTTCGCCATACCGTCAGCCCTAAATCCGGATCGCCGGTATCCCGGCCTCAGCTTCTGCCTTTACATAGTCTGCAACATTGACTGCATGGTCAGAAATCCGTTCCAGATTGCTTATAATATCCAGGAAGATCACACCGCTCTCCGGGTCACATTTTCCTTTAGAAAGTCTGCGGATATGTTTTTCGCGCATTTCTTCCTCAAGCTGATCCACGCTCTGCTCCAGCACACGGACTGCATTTGCAGACTTAACAGAACCTGTTTCCCTCGATTCTACCGCAATCTGCAAGGACTGCATTGTCTGGGCGGAAATCAGTTCCAGATCCGCTTTTCCCTTTTTGGAAAAACTGCCGGAATTTTTCGATAGCGTCTCCGCCAGCTCTGCGATGTTTTCCGCATGATCGCCCGCCCGTTCGATGTCGCTGACCGTATAAAACAGGTTTTTCACCTGCTCCTGCTGCCCCTCTGTCAAGGAAAGATTATCTACCTCCACCAAAAACTCCGTCAGGATTTTTTCCATACTGTTGATATCTTTTTCCCGCTCGTATACCTTCTGCGCCTTCTGCGGATTTTCTTCTGACACGGCCGCAAGCGCAAGCTCCAGGTTCTGGCAGGTCGCATGCCCCATCACAGAAACCTCCTGAACTACCGTTGCCAGCGCAAAGAGCGGATTTCCAAGTACTCTGCTGTCTAAGCGTTTCGCCATCTTTTTTGCTTCGCTACCCTCGAGTTCTCCTGCTGTCTGGTCGCTGCCAGGCACAAGCTTTCCGGAAATCCATACCAGCTTTTCTGCAAATGGAAGCATCACAACCGTACAGGTAATGTTGAATACTGTGTGGAAAATGGAAATATCTACACTGTTCATCGTAGACGCTCCCCATGCCGGGAAAATCAAAAACAGCACGTACATAGCCACCCCAAACAGCACTGCGCCGATGACATTAAACAAAAGATGAATCACCGCCGCGCGCTTGCCGTTTCTGTCAGAACCAACGCCGGACAAAAGCGCTGTCACGCAAGTACCAATATTCTGTCCGAGTGTAATAAACACCGCAGATCTCCAGTTGACGATCCCGTTCATCGCCAGCGTCTGCAAAATGCCGACGGAAGCAGAAGAGCTCTGGATAATCGCCGTTACAACTGTACCTGTCAGGATCGCGAGCAGCGGATTTTTGCCGAGCATGGTAAACGCATTGGAAAAGATCGGCGAATCCCGATAGGGCTTAATCGCGTCGGACATAAAGGAAAGTCCGATAAACAGGATCGCGAAACCGATCAGGATTTCACCAATTTGCTTCTTTTTCTCTGATTTTGTAAACAGAATAACAAATGCACCGATCCCTAACAGCAAAGGTGCATAAAATTCAGGGTTTAAAACGCTTCCGAACTCACTTAATGATACCAGCCATGCGGTAATCGTTGTTCCGATATTCGCACCCATGATAACGCCGACTGCCTGCGACAGATTCAGCATCCCGGCATTGACAAAGCCGACCACCATAACTGTCGTCGCAGAAGAGCTCTGAATCACTGCCGTGACGAGGGTTCCTACCAGGATTGCCATCAGCCTGTTCTGTGTCAGAAAGCTCATCAGCCGCTGCATCTTTCCGCCCGCAAAATGCTGTAGGCCGTTCGCCATTACATGCATGCCGTATAGAAACATCCCCAGGCCGCCGATAAATGAAAACAGTACCGAAATTCCTTCCAGTTGCATAACTCTCTCCTTTTTGATCTGATCTTCATTTCCAGCTCATTGTAACAGGCGTCCGTAAAATCTGCCCACCGTTTTTGTAAAATTCATGTAAAATTTTTTACATTTCCCGGCAAGATGTGACTTTTACGAGCATGTATTCTATTATCAGAAACAAAAAAGGGACTGTCGCACCGGACAGTCCACAATTCAAATCAGTTTCTACCAATTGCCCGCCGCAAAGCAGCTTTTGCAATCTTTTATTCATGATAATAGAATGTTCGCAGAGCGTGCATTCTATTGTCTAATTACAAAGAAATACAGCAGCACCAGGATACCGAGCACGATTCGATACCAGCCAAACACCTTGAAGTCATGTTTTTTGATGTAGCCCATCAGGAAGCGAATCACAAGCACGGATACAATAAAAGCAATTACCATGCCAACCAGCAGAATCACTGCCTCCGCCATTGAAAAAGCAAAGCCGAAGCGGATCACCTTTAACAGGCTCGCCCCCAGCATAACCGGGATCGCCAGAAAGAACGTGAACTCCGCTGCAACGGTTCTGGAAACGCCGATCATCAGGCCGCCCAGAATGGTTGCTCCGGAACGGGAGGTTCCTGGAAAGATTGCCGCAATCAGCTGGAACAGACCGATGATAATCGCATCCTTATAGGTCAGCTGTGCCAGACTGCGGACTCTTGCACGTTTTCCTTTATGACCATTTTCTACAAGGATAAATCCGATACCGAACAGGATCAGCATCACTGCAACCGTAATCGGGTTGTAAAGATATTTTTCAAGGATATCGTCGAACAGCAGACCGACTACTGCCGCCGGAATGCAGGCAACAATGATCTTGAACCACATTTTCATGATGTCCTTTTTCACAATGCCGTTTGTTTTGAACCTTCCGGTAAAATTAAACGGCCAGATCTGTTTCCAGAACAGCAGCACAACCGCTAAAATCGCGCCCAACTGGATGACAACCAGGAACATATCCCAGAATTCCTCTGAAACGTTCATATGAACGAACTCATTTAACAGAATCATATGACCTGTGCTGCTGACGGGCAGCCACTCGGTGATGCCCTCTACGATTCCGAACAGAATCGCCTTTAAAATTTCAATAAATGATAACATTTTCTGCCTCCTTTATTTTTCCAGAAAAGCGATCAGCTCTTCCTTGCGGCGCGCTGCTTCCTGATATCCTTCTTCATAAAGCGCGCGCAGCTTTTTCCTGTTTTTTTCGATGCGTCCCACTTCATTTGGGTGGGATGGCTGAATCAAAAACGCAGTGCCATTTTTTACCTCCGCTTCCAGATAATCCAGCTGCTGGTTATAGGCTGCTGCGCGGTTTGCCATCAGCTCGTATACCTTCGGATATTTCGCATATCTGGCTTTGATCAGTTCCAGATGCTTTGGCTGGACACGACGATAGCCCGCCTCTTTTGTCATCACAACGACATTTTTGCGGCATCCGTCCGTCACGGCATGCAGCAGTGGGATAGAATCCGCAAGTCCGCCGTCTAAGTACAGCTTTCCGTTAATCTCTACCGGCCTTGACACAAGCGGCATCGATGCCGATGCGCGCACTGCATCGATATTCCTGTGCATATTCTTCATCGGAAGATACTCTGCCAGTCCGGTTTCAATGTTGGTTACGACCGCGTATCCTTTACTCGGATTTTTATCAAACGTCTCGTAGTCGAACGGATTTAAGTGCTCCGGGATATCGTGATAACACATCTGGACATTGAAATAATCGCCGGTCCTTAACAGGCTCGAAAGTCCCCAATAGTTTTTATCCTCAAGATAGTCGGTAAAAACGCTGTACTGTCTGCCTTTTTGTCTGGAAAGATAACTGCACAGGCAGCACGCTCCCGCCGAAACGCCGTAGCATTTGGCAAAGTCGATTCCTGCATCCAGAAAAAAATCCAGCACGCCGGCGGTGTAAACGCCCTTCATCGCGCCGCCCTCCAGCACCAGTCCCGCCTGATACATCATAGATATGCGCCTCCTTGCTGCAAAACTCCTGCTGTCTTATTTGTCGTTTCACTCATTTTATGATATCAGGGCTTTCCATTCAACCATAGATTTCTTTCATCATTTTGCGCAGCACCGGCAGGGAACGCTCCACCTTCTCCGTATCGATGCAATATGCCATGCGGAAATATCCGGGACAACCGAACGAATCCGCCGGAACGAGCACCAGATCGTACTGCAGCGCTTTCTGACAAAATGCCGCCGCGTCTGCTTCCGGGGCTTTCGGGAAGATGTAAAAGGTTCCTTCCGGCTTCACAACCTCGAAGCCACAGTCCGTCAGGCATTCGTAGAGCAGGTTGCGGTTTTTTTCATAGACGGAGAAATCAGAGGTCAGGTCGAGCACCTTCGATACCGCCAGCTGCATCAGGGACGTCGGGCAGTTATGGCCGATTCCCCTCGAAATCTGTCCGCACATATTTACGATCTCCGCCGCATACGGACACGCCGGATTGACCGCCAGATAGCCGATTCTCTCGCCAGGCAGCGACAGCGCCTTGGAAAAAGAGTAGCAGCTGATCGTATTGGCATAAAATTTCGATACATACGGCTGCTGTTTGCCGTCAAATACGATTTCCCGATACGGTTCATCCGAAATCAGGAAAATATCATGCCCGTATTGTTCTGCTTTTCTCGTCAGAACCTCTGCCAGCTTCGTCAACGTCTCCGCCGAATAAACTGCGCCGGACGGATTGTTCGGTGTATTCACCAACACTGCCGCAACTCTCGGTCCCAACATTTCTTCAAACGCTTCGAAATTGATCTGGAAGCTCTTCGTGTCCGCCGGAACAACCTTTAAAACGGCTCCGGTCAGATCTACATATGGATGATATTCCGGGAAAAACGGAGCAAAGGTCAGCACTTCATCCCCTGGCACAGTCACTGCACGCAGCGCATGCGCGATTGCCGCCGCTGCTGCGGAAACCGGGAAAATATGCTCCGGTCCGTAGTTCATGTCAAATCTGCAGTTTAAGGACTCCGCAATCGCCGTCTTCACAGACGGGATACCGAGCGTCGGGCTGTAGCCGTGCAGGGTCATCGGATTTTCCTTCTCAATCAGATCCAGCAGTGCCTGCTTAAACTCTGCCGGTGCCGGTACGGACGGATTTCCCAGGCTGTAATCGAATACATTCTCTGCACCAATTATCTGCGCCCGCTTCGTCGCCTTCTCGGACAACTGCCGGATCACTGACTTTGCATCCAGCATTTTTCGATATTGTTCTGCAATCATAGTATTATCCTTCTTTTCTGCATCTTTGTGAGTTTGAAATCTGTCCATATTCTATCACACTATTTTTGACAGTTCCACTTTTTCTTCCACAGGGCATATGTTATACTGAAAAAAAGAACGGATATAAACGTTTTTCAGCTATCTAAAACACAGTGCAGTTCCTGCTTTCCGGCAAACGCACCTGTAAATAGGAGGATTTTATGGCAACCTATATCGGGCTTGATCTCGGTGGAACCAATATCAAAATTTCTGTTTTCGATGTTTTTTTTCATAAGCTCGGGGAAAAGCGCACACCCACCGAAGTTCGCTTCGGTTCGGAGCACGTTCTCAATCGCATTTATGATGCTATTCTGGCACTTCTCGATGAGCTTCACCTGACCTGTCAGGATATCACCTGCATGGGCATCGGCGTCCCCGGCATCCTCGATATCAAAAACGGTATTTCCCGTTTTTCTCCGAATTTTCCGAAATGGGAGGAGGTTCCGATTGTCGCCTGGATGGAGAGCCATCTTCATATCCCGACCTATATCGATAATGATGCACGTGTCAATCTCTATGGGGAATGGAAATTCGGAGCCGGCAAAAACCGCAATAACGTCCTGATGATCACCCTCGGAACCGGGCTTGGCGGCGCTGCGGTCATCGACGGACGCGTGATCTACGGCGCTACCGGTTCCGCAGGCGAAATCGGGCATATCAATATGTTCCGTGAAGGACGGGAATGCCGCTGCGGAAGCTCCGGCTGCCTTGGGCGCTATGTTTCTGCCCTCGGTATTTTGCGCACCTTTCGGGAAAAAGTCCAACTGGGACAGCACAGCATCATCTGTGACTGGGTAGATAATGACCTTGATAAGGTCACTGCAGACATGCTTTCCCGTGCCTACGATGCCGGGGATGCTGTTGCTATTGAGACCATGAGAGAAACCGGAGAGCTGCTCGGCTACGGTCTGTGCGCCGTTTTCAGCCTGTACAATCCGGAAATCATCATCGTCGGCGGCGGCATGTCCCGTATGGGCGATCGCCTGCTTCAGTACACCCGTGAAATTCTGGATACCCATGCATTGCGGATTCCCTATGGCTGCTGTACGATCGTCACTGCAGTTCTCGGAGACGCTGCCGGAATGCTGGGCGCAGCGGTCTATGCGAAGGAGCAGTTTCAGCAGAGCGCGGCGAACAACGGACAAAAGTAAAAAAATGAAAGACAGGTGCGATACACTGCGGCAATCTGCGGTGCAGGCACGCCCTACGACATAAACGAGCCGGTACAGATTGAAACATCTGCACCGGCTCGTAACGGTTTTTAATTCATGACAATAGAATGCTCGCAGAGCGTGCATTCTATTGTTTACAGTTCCCCTGCAATATCCAGTCTCGTCGCAATGCTGGTCAGCAGTACAACGAGCGGCATCATAATTTCACACACCTGAACAAAGAAGCATGCGATATCCTCTGTAATTCCTCCGAAATGATGGAACGCCACATAGCAATAGTACAAAAATGCGAGCAGTGCACCGACCAGACACGGAATCGCTACCTGAATGTCGCACATCAGCATGCCCACTACAGAGATCACGATATAAGCGATCATAAATGCGATCACAATTCCTCTGCTTTTGCCTTTTCCGACATACAGGGAGCATTTGCTTTCCTGCGAATGCGGGAAGCATTCGATCGAAAGACCATAGAGCGCTCTGGAAAGTATGAAGCCATATGCAAGAACCGGCCAGCTGTCCAGCGGCATTTCGCTCCAAAGACCGACGATCAGGAAGAAATAGCAGACACAGATAATAATTGCGAAGTATCCGCTGTGGGAATCCCGCAGGATTTCCAGCTTGACTTCCCTCGGCTGATGGGAACTGAGCGCATCTACTGTCCGGAAGAAACCATCCAGAAACGCGCCGCCCGATAAAAAGATCGGAAGCATCGCACAGATAACCGCGCCCAGCAGATCTTTATCGATCAAATACGGGCTGATCACCTGCCACTGTTTTAGAATGAACCCGATAATCGCGCCGACTAGCGGTACGAAAATCAAAATATACTTCATATTTCTGCGGGTTTTTTTGATCTGCCTGGCAGGAAAAATCGAATACATCGAAAAAGCCAGACGAAAACTTGCCCAAACTTCTTTCATACTATCGTGTACCTCTCAGATTTTCGGATTACTTCAGTACAACGTCATCCGCATGTTCGTCCCAGATCAGGCAAACCCATGTTTTTCCGCGATTTAGCCGGATCGGGTTACCGTCTGCATCCACATACAGCGCCGGATCGGTATCCGAATATCTTGACCAGGTTCCTTCTACCATCTTACCTCCGGTAAATACCTGAACCTTGTAATTGGTCAGATCTGCACCGGGCTCCCAGCCGCCGTGCACATCAAATGCCATATAGCCTTTGGAATCCCGAAACTCGCCGTGACAATACTGGAAAATAACGTTATCGACTGCCAGCTGTTCGCCGGTTGTCTCGTCAATATGCTTGTCACCGTACTGATAACGATAATATTTTCCGTCTTCATCGTTATATTCAAAATAAGCCTGCACATTGGAATAGCCGTTTCCAACACCGGTCTTTTCACCGCCGGGATACATCAGGACAACGGTATCGTTATCCGGATAGTCTGCCTTTTCGCCCAGAGGTGCAAAGGCAAATTTCTGCTTATGCGTATCGTGATAAGTCAGGCTGTATTCAAATTTCTCTGCCGCTTCTGCCAGTGCTTCACCGGTTGTATATACATTGTGGGGTGCTTTCCGCTTATCCGTCCGCATGAACGCTTTGGAAGCCGGGCGGTCAATTCCTGCAACTGCGCCGCTGATGTTGTCCACCAGATCACTGTTTAACAGATCGCCAACATAAGGGGTAGCCTGTCCGAAATGCGCATAAATCGCATCGAATTCCAGTGCGCTGTATACAAAGTAATCACGGCTGCTTCTGATATAGCCGATCGTATCCAGATTCTGCCAGTTTTCAAACAACGGCATCAGACGGGTCACATCCGCGCCTTCCATCGGCGCTTCATAAATCACAGATGCCTGTCCGATTCCTGCCTGCGGGGTTCCTGCCTTGATATTGTTCAGCATAACTGCCATCGGGCGCTGTTCACGTTCCTCTTCGGTGCATTCCAGACCGGTCAGGTAGCTGGTCGGAACTGCGTCTTCTGTAACAACGCTTTCCGTCTCCGCTGCTGCATTTTCTGTTCCGGTTGTATCGTTACTTTCCGTCGCTGCAACAGCTGAATCCGTTTCAGGTACAGGGGTTGTTTCTGTCGCTGCAGAGCCACATGCGCATAATGCTGCAGATAATCCCAGCGCCAGACAGAACAAACTGGTTTTTTTCATATATCATTCTCCTGAATATTTTTCTTTTTTGAAAAGGTTAAACCAACCTAGTTTAAATATTGTACTCCCGCAGGCGGTAAAAATCCAGCCTTTTTCTGCATTTATTACAATTCTATTACAAATTTACGGTCTAATTCTTCAGCAAATGCAATTTTACCGCAAATTTCACAATCATACTGCCTCCGGGAATTCCGAGCAGTTCTTTTTTCGACATGACGCCAAGCTTTAACGCCGCCGCAAAATACGTCAGTCCGCCGATTGCCACCGAAAGCAGCAGTGCAACCGCATTGCCGAGATATCCTTTCAGCACTGTCAGCGTCAGCCCATAATAAATACCTGCAACCACAAGCCCCATGATCGCAGAGGATACCAGCGGCAGGACAAATGTCTTCTCGATTTCCTGATGATAGCCGGTCGCTTTTTTCACCGCGATGCCATTTAACAGGCACATCATAAAAGAATATACCGTAACGGCGATCGGCAAACTGTAAATACCAAGATCTGTAAAGATCAGGAGGGCTGCCGCCACCACAGTCTGCACCGCCAGTGCAATCACCGCGTTTGTAACCGGCTTCGACGCCTTGCCGACTGCCTGCAGAATCGAATTGCTCAGTGTGGAAAGGGAATAGAACACGATGCTCGCACCAAGCGCCGCCAGAAGGCGTCCGCCCAGACGGATGCTGTCCGTATTCGTATTATATAACAGCCATACGATCGGTCTGGATAATACCGTCATGCCGACTGCAGACGGAATCGCGATAAACATGATCGTCTTGATTGCCACGCTGATTTTGTGCCGGACGTCTTTTTTCTTCTTTGTCTCAAAGCTTCCTGCAATGCTCGGCAGGATCGCGGAAGCCATCGCAGACGCGATTGCAATCGGAATATTGGAAAGTCCGACCGCTTCCGTATCGTAAATACCGTTAATAATCGTAATATCATCATAAGAAGCGTTGTGTACCGATTGCATCAGATTCAGATACAGGGTCTGGTTGATCAGTGCGCTCGCATTATATGCAAACGTACTCAGCAGAACCGGCGTTACCATAAACAGAATGATCTTGAAAATCTCGCCGGTTTCCAGCAAATCTCTGGAACGATCCCGCTCTATCCTGCGGCGGATTATTTTCCGGTTCATATGGTAAATCATCAGCATAAACGCCAATGCTATCAGCACGCCGACACCGGTTCCGACTGCACTTCCGACTGCCCCCCACGCAGCACGGGTCAGCTCGTCTTCCCCAGCAAATATCTGCATCAGCCCCCATGCCGCCAGCATGCTGACCGCCGCATTTAAAATCTGCTCCAGAATCTGTGAAACGGACGTCTGCACCATGCTTCGGTTCGCCTGAAAATATCCTCTCAAAACGCCGAGCAGACCGGAAAAGAAAATTGTCGGTGCAAGCGTCCGAAGCACCATCGCCGCCCGTCCCGGAATCAGAAAATCCGCCCCAAAAAACGCAAACAGACTGGCGATTCCGCCCACGACAACAACATAAATAATCGAGCAGTGAAAAATTCGCTGCGCATTTTTGTACTGGTGGGTTGCCAGTCTCTGTGAAATTACTTTGGATACCGCCGACGGAATGCTATAGGAAGAGATCAGCAAAATCATCTGATAATAGCGATACGCCGGCGCATAATAGCCGTTTCCTGTCTCTCCGATAATTCCCGTCAGGGGGCTTCTGTACAATAGGCCGATAATTCGACAGATAATGCCGGCAGCAGCCAGAATGCCGGCCTGTTTTACAAAGGAACTGCCTTCTCCTTTATTTTTCGTTCCCATCCGTTACCTTTCTGCTCAGTCTGTCAGGCAGAAAGAAAGCAGATAATCCAGCCGTCTCTCTACCAGCTCCAGAACAAAAACATCCGGCTTTTGTTCTTCTACCATAGATTGCGTAAAAAATCCGTTCCAATGAGCCATATAGCAGTCTGAAAGGCTGCTCGCCACCGGTCCCGCCATTCCTCCGGCGAAGGAATCCCTCACCATGAACAGCTTTCTCGTATCCGGCGCATCTGAATGATACACCAGAGCCGTCGCATCGTCAATAGAGACTGCCTGCAAATTGTTGCCGTTGTAACCGGTCACGATATAATTTTCTTCCGCAGGCATATTTTTTTCGTAGTAGCTCTGCAGATTCATCATTCTTGCAAGATCATATCCGGAAAAGGTATCCGGAGTAAAGGTAATGTCCTCCACCTCTGGAAGCTCGTCCCCCAACTCCTTTAACAGCGCTTTCGCCCCAATATAGCCGCCCGCGGCGTTCCAGTGCGTGTCATAGTGCCAGTACAGGGAATATTCCTCCTTATATTTCAGCATTTCCTCTTTTGGATATACAATACGGATATCTGTATTCTCCTTCAGATAAGCGATCAGCTGATCTGTCCGCGTTTCTTCCGCCTTTTTGTAATAGGAAGGAAGATGCTCTTCTCCGTAAATCGTCTCCTTATTCGGTGCAATCATCAGGACAAATTCACTGCCCCGGTTGGAAAGCCACTGCTCCGATGTCGTAAGCTGCGATGCGATCTGTGCAAGCTGTCCTTCTGTAAACAGGTTCGTTCCCTTATAATCATCAATGTCCGATTCCATGCTGTAAAACAGCCAGTTGTCCGAACCGATCACAACCTTATCGTTGATGGATTTTTCACAAAACAGCTTTAAGTCTGTCAGGCTGGAAAAGGAAATCAGCTGACTCCGAAACGGAACTGCCGCATTAAACGCACTCTCCACCAGTCCCGGATAATCTCTGTAATTGTCCTTCGTCAGCTTCGGAATCTCTGTTGAAACCGTATTTTCCGTCGCATCCGTCTGGAAACGATCCTTTGTTACCGCCCACACAGCTCCCGGCATCAAAAGCAAAAGCGCAAAGCAAATCAGCCATGCCGCCGCCATTTTTTTATTCATATGCATTCTCCACTCAGAAATTCAGATAAATTGCAGGGCTGTAGGTTCCGTTGACCAAAAGCAGCATCGACGCTGCGATCAGGAACATGCAGTAAACCAGTTCCAATACGCCGCCCTTTAATTTCTCCGCTGCCGGGCAGAACTTTTTGATGCCTGCCTGTATCAGCCCCATGCCAAGGATGCCGATGACCGTCATCACAATGCAGCGGTTTCCGATCAGCTCCCGCAGTGCATAGGTGCTCTGCGTATACTGCCACGGCGTCAGCATCCTGCGGATGTACTGCAGCGCCGGCTGCAGATTTGCCACCCGGAAAATCACCCAGCCGAACAACACCACAAGCCCCGTGTATACATAACGCAAAAAGCCGATTTTGTCCAGAATTTTCTTAAATCCGATCCGTTCCACAATGATGAAAAATCCGTGCAGCGCGCCCCATGCGATAAACGCTGTCGTCGCGCCATGCCATAATCCGGTCGCAAAAAAGACGATCGCCAGATTCAAATATGTCCGAATCTTTCCTTTCTGGTTTCCGCCAAGCGGTATGTAGAGGTAATCCCGAAACCAGCTGCTCAGGGAAATATGCCATCTGCGCCAGAACTCCTGAATCGAGCCGGACAGGTATGGATAATTAAAGTTTTCACAAATATCGAATCCGAACATTTTGCCCAAACCGATAGCCATATCCGTGAAACCGGAAAAATCATAGTAAATCTGAATCGCATACAGAATCGCCGCGCACCACACCATAACGCCCGTAACATTTGTAATGTCCTGCGCATAGATCTTATCTACACTTGCGCCGACAATGTTTGCGACCAGTACCTTTTTACCAAGTCCATAGGCAAAGCGCCGGATTCCCTCCGCCGTCTTTTCCACGGTTTCCTGTCTGTTTACCAGCTGCGGTCCAAAATCGCGGTACCGCGCGATCGGTCCGACTGAAATTTTCGGGAAAAAGGACAGATACAGCGCCATGTTGAGCGGATTTTTCTCCGCCTCATAATGACCGCGGTATAAATCCATCAGATATGAGATCGCTCCGAACGTAAAAAACGAAATGCCAATCGGAAGCGGGATATTGCGCATCTCATGCTCGCTTCCCGTCAGCCGGTTCACAATCCGCAAAAAGAAGTCAAAATATTTATAATACCCAAGAATCCCCAGGTTTACCAAAATGCCCGCCGCCAGAACAGTCTTCGCCGCCACGCTTTCATCCCGCTGACATCCAAGCAGCAGTCCGATACCGTAATTTGCCGCAATCGAAACAAGTAAAAGGACAATATAAACCGGCTCGCCCCACGCATAAAACACAAGGCTTGCCAAAAGCAGCAGGATATTTTTCAGTGCTGTTTTACGCACGCACAGCCTGTCCAACACAAATACAACCGGCAAAAAAGCCGTCAGAAAAATCATGGAATTGATACTCATTCAAAAACTCCGATCTTATTCGCTGCCCGCAGCACCCTTGGAACAGCAATCTGATAATCAGTCATCCCGCGACGGATACTGTTGTCCTGATATCAGAGACAAAAGAGTTTTTGATCCTGATATCTTTTTTATTGTAGCATACATTTCCTTAAATAGGTAGGGGAATCTGAGGTTCTCTTTCCTGAAGCATCTGCAAAGTTACAATTCACACACGACATTCGCAGAAACGAATCTGCGATACTTTCCGCTGCTTCGCAGTCATTTTTGTTCATTTGAAACTCTCCAGGAATGCTTCGCAACCCTCCACGATGTCCCGGTACGCGGTTTCGAAATCCCCGGAGTACCACGGATCGTCAATATCGCGCGGATGCTTTGAGTAATCCAACAGCCGATGGATCTTATGCTCCGGGTCTCCGCCAACGATTCGAATCATATTTTGAATATTATACTGCTCCGCTGCCAGCAGGTAATCATAATATTCGTAATCCTGCTTCGTCATCTGGCGTGCCCGCTTCCCGGACGGGTCAATGCCATGCTCCCGCAGCTTCCGCACCGCCGGCGGATAGACCGGATTGCCGATTTCCTCCCGGCTCGTCGCAGCCGATGCGATTTCAAACTGATCCGCTATGCCGCGTTTTGCAACCATGTCCCGGAGGATGAACTCGGACATAGGGGAACGGCAGATATTGCCGTGGCAGACAAAAAGTATTTTTATCATCTTTTTATATCTCCATTTAAGTCTTGTATTTCTTCTCAAACACTTGATATTTCAGGGTTTTCCGACTTTTGAATTTTCCTTTCTTTTTAAGGTATCTTCTCAAATCTTCTCGTATTTTCTTATGTTTTTCCCTGCAATCTTGGTAAATTCGTTGGTAAAGCAAGCGTCCTTACCAACGGGCTTTTTTAACTATTCGCTATCCGATATACTTCTTCCTTTGCATCATCAAAATTTACATGGGTGTAAGTGTTCAAGGTTACACTGATGTCTGCGTGACCCATGATATACTGCAAGGTTTTTGGATTCATCCCGGATTTTGCCATATTAGAGCAAAAGGTGTGCCTGCATACATGAGGGGTAACTTTCGGCATCTGGATACGGTAAATCCTGTTGTATTTCTGAATGATATGCTCCAGATACTTTTCCCAGTGAAGGGCAACCATCGGCATATCGTTTTTATCCAGAAATAAAAATCCAACGTATCCTTCCACCATCGGTTCAACCTTTGGTGTCTTTCGGTTGGCAATAATTCTGCGAAAACACGCTGCGACAGCTTCCGTCATCGGCACATAGCGAATACCTTTGTCAGTTTTTGGTTCTTCAATTACATACTGCATCTGTGCAGTACGCTGTAACTGATGGTCTACCTTAATACGCATTTCTCCAAACTCAATCTCCGAAATCGTCAGCCCACAGAACTCTGAAATACGAAGCCCTGTGTGAAAAAGAATATAGATTGCATCATAGTATCTGCTGAAATGCTTATCCTCCTGAATAAACTTCAGCAAATCTCTCTGCTGCTTTCGGGTAATCGCTTCTCTGGTAACAGAATCATTGACAATGACGGATGCAAGCTCAAATTCAAATGGATTTTTACGAAGCAGGTCATCATCGACTGCCATCTGAAATGCCGGTCTTAGAACTCCCCGGATAGAATGAATGGAACTATATCCCCGTCCATCAATCTGCTGGAGCTTAATCAACCATGCCTTTGCATCTGACAAACGCACCTTATCAATTCGCAGATTCCCAAAACTCTCTTTTTTCAGCATATTGATGACCGTTTTATATCCGGCAACCGTATTGTGACGAACTCCTGTTTTCAATGAAACATATTTTTCTACCAGTTCCAAAACAGTATAGTTGCCGCCGTTTGTTACGATACGGTCAAACAAATCCGCTTCAACCTGTTTTTCTTTCTCACGCAGGGAAGGCTCCCGCTTCTTCCCTTTTGGCATTGGGTCATTCTTGTCCAAACGCCAACTGTATACATTTTTCTCTTTTCCGTCCTCATCAATATAGCGGAACCGATACCTCCCATCTTTACGCTGGTACTCGCCCTCTCGCAAAATCCGATTACGGTTATCTCGTCTTTTCTCACTCATCGTGAACTCTCCTTTCAAAAAAGAGAGCCAGACTTGCGCTCTTATCATAGCACAAATCCAGCTCTCCGCATAGTTATATCATGTGAAATCGGTAAATCTGTCAGCTCTGTTTACACAGCAGTAGCCTGATCCAGATACCTCTCAAATTTCTCACGCTTAATGAGGGCACGATTGCCGTTCATCACATAAAAATCCTCATTGGGATGTGTGTCAATAAGCGTTCTCAATTTTCCTTCGCCGATATGATAATATCTGGCTGCTTCCTCAATGGTAAGCGTATATCTACGCCACACCGGAACATCCGAGTAATTTTTTCCTTCAATATTCATCTTATTATTCGCCATAGGCAGTTATCCTCCATACATGAAAATAGCCAGACAGAGGGTGTCGGCAA